>RRZU012610412.1_pt1 | contig 21299 bp, 16 predicted proteins | sample 2165561 | NCBI WGS metagenome assembly RRZU01 (sample SAMN10456909, study PRJNA506462) | wastewater metagenome | isolation source: wastewater sludge | place: USA: Moscow, Idaho | reverse complement strand
TTCTTTACCGCTGATTCATATATTTTCATATTATCTTTTTATTTTTTATAGTTGTGTTATTAGCTTTCAAGCGATAGAGCATTACTCTACTACTTCTACTTCTTGATTATCAGATAATCTTGATGCACCAGCTACAACTATTTGGTCGCCAGCTTCAACTCCTGATATAACTTCGTAGTTCTCTCCTAAATGTTGACCAATAGTAATTACTTTTTTAATGGCAATACCATTTTCAACTACAAAAACATGACGGTCATTACTTCCAGTTTGTTTCAATACTGAAGCATCAGGAACTAATATACCCTCGTTGCTTCCAAGGTTTACATCTACGCGTGCAAACATGCCAGGACGAATACGTGAATCTGAATTTGGAATATTAATCTCAACTGGGAATGTGTGCGATGAGCGATTGATAGTAGGATGTATCAAAGACACCTTACCTTTAAATACCTCATCAGGATATACATTAACAGCTACATCAACTTCCATTCCTTTGCTTATCTGTGTATACAAATCTTCCGATGCATGAATAAGCAGTTTTACTGGATTGAAGTCTTCTATCTGAAGTATGTGAACTCCAGCAGGCATATCACCCGAGTCGTAGTTTCTTTCTGTAACAACACCATTAATAGGGCTTCTTAAAGTAGTGTTTTCGGATAGGTTGCTAGCATTGCTTTTTGCAACATCCAACTGCACTTCCAGCTGCTCTATTTGTTGTTTCGAAATACCACCCACTTCATACAACTCTCTGTAGCGCTGTAGGTCTCGCTCTAAATTTGCTATCTGAATATCTGTTTGAGATAAATTTGTTTTATCTAGTTCTACTAGAATTTGTCCTTTTCTCACTCTGTCGCCAACCTCTACGTGTATTTTGCGAATACGTGCAGGCATTGCTGGCGAAATTTTGTTTACAACATAAGACTCAACTGTTGCTGTATAGTTGTTCGTTAACGCAATATCTTTCCTAACTGCAGTTTCAACCTTTACTTTTGGTCTTACAACCTCAGTCTCTTCCTCCTCCTTTGCTCCACACGAAAAAAGCAAAGCTGCTCCTAAAAGTAAAGCTATGTGTGATAAATTTATACCTTTCATAAGTGTTTTATTTTATTTCTTGTTTTTATTGTTTTTCTAATCTTAAAATATAGGTTGATCTGCACCTATTACTTTTTCAAGTTCCGATTTGGCTGATACATAATCGTAAATAGCATTGTTGTATTGCAAGCCTGTACTGGTAACGCCCAATGCTGCTTGATTCACATCAACAATTGTTCCCATACCAGTTTCATAGCGCTTCACAGCAATCTCGTATCCTTTTTCTGCCTGTTTTCTAGCAGTTTTCAAAGAGTTTACTTGCTCTATACTTTTAGCAATTTGATTTATTTGGTTTTGCAACATCAATTTTATCTGACGCTCTGCATCTTCGCGTTGCATCTCAACCTGACTCACTGTTAGTTTTGCCTCTTTTCTATCGTAATGCTTTCTTCCACCATCAAATATAGGGATAGCCAATGTAATACCAGCAGTAGCATAAGGGTCCCATTTGTAATCACCAAATTTGAAATCGTTGTTTTGACTCATATATTGGTAATTCAAATTAGCCGTAAGGGTAGGGAGATACTGCGAAGTACGCAGTTCGTATACTTTCTTCAACTGCTCTATCTGCAAATCTATCTGACGCAAATCGCTATTATTAATCAACGACAAATCGGTGTCTAATAAATCTGCATACATATCGTCCTCGTAGTTTTCCAACGAACCAATAATACCCAATGGAACCTCTAAGTCAATCCCCATCAACGCTTTCAACTGCAATATAGCAAGCTGAACAGCATTTCTGGTTTGCAACATCTCTGGTATAATATTTTGCAAACGCACACTTGCAGTAATAAGGTCGTACTCAGCAACCAATCCTTGTTCGAATTTGTTTTGAATATCCTTTAATACTTCCGACTCTGTATCGAATGTCTTTTTATACACATTGTAAGAGTCTTGTGCAAGCAGTGCACCATAGAAAGCCTTTTTTACCTGGTTTGCCAACTCTATTTTTGAAGAGCGAGACTGCTCTACAGCCAGCTCCACATCAATACTTGTTAGCTGAATATTTTTCCAAAGCGACGGAACGATAATAGGTAGGTTTACAACAACCCCAGCCGACCACATATTAGAACGTCCAAATTGAATGCCCTCTGCTTCCTCCTCTTCTGTAGGTTCTGAGCCACCCAATATTTTTCCAAGTACATTCACTATTTTCAACTCCTCTGGAGTAAAATCAGTTGGATCTAAATCGGCACCCAGCATACCGCCAAAACCACCATCCATATACATGGTTTGCTTTTTAATAGTACGTGTATACTGTCCCACAGCATCAATTTGCGGATAAAGAGCCGATTGAGTACTTTTCTTTGTGTACTTCTTCTTCTCAATCTCCATATCAGCTATTTTTATTGTAGGGCTCTCGTTCATAGCTATCGATAGGGCTGCCTCGATATCTATAAACACACTATCGCTTACTGCCGGCTCGGCTTCTTGTGCCTCCACAGCTATGCTCATAGCTTCTTGAGCATACATTGTTGCTGAAAACAAGAACAACCCCATCGATAGGGATATTGCTCGTATTGTTTTGTTTAGCTTTACTTTCATAATCATTCTATCTTGTTTTGATTTTTTTTAAACGTTTATATCTGAATAATGTTTCGTTAGAAATGTATCTACAATTTCTATGCCACTTGCTGTAGAAATACCACGAATGAAGTTAATCATTGTTGTAAAAAAGAGTTCCCAGTCTGTAAAAGTCTTGTTTGCCAATCTTGTAGCATTCATAAAGGTGCGACTACTATCTTGCAATAGAAACGAAACAATATCTATGTTTAAATCCTTTCTTATCACACCCTGTGACATTCCTTCCTCCAAAAACTGTCTTATATGAACCACTCCTCGGTTTTGTTGATCAATCAACTCTTGATTTGCTTTTGGATAATATTTTTTCACATCATCTATGAATATCATATTCAAGAAATCAAACTCTTTGCACATCTCTATTATGCGCAAAAACATATGAACCACTGTTTGCTCATCCTTCGATATATCCTTGATATATTCAGCTTTCATTTTCTCCATGTGGCGTATATAATGCAATAGGAGATCTTCTTTATCTTTAAAGTTTTGGTAAATCGTACTTTTAGAAATACCAAGCCTAGAAGCAATCTCATCCATCGATATCCTTTTTATGCCATGTTTCACAAAAAGTTCGCCAGCTTGTTCAATTATTCTATCTTTCAATTCCATTTTTTAATTTTTAATAGGGTGCAAAGATAACAAGAAAACTCTAAACACATAATTGGTTTCCTAAGTTTTAACTAACTTTACTATTACAACTGATATTTCCTCCTTAATGACAGCTTAATGCGATGTAGAGAGCCTAAGCACGCTATAACTAACTGACAGATAAAAATATATATACACAGCAAAAGCAAGCTTTTGACACACTCAATATTGTATAACTAAATACCCCAGGATGTTAAACAAACCCAAACATTGTAGTACACAAGCTCTCATAACAGATGTATCTATCTAAAAATGAGACTATACACCGTGCTATAATTACAAATAGTGAGAGAAATCAACCTAATATCTTATTTGTTGATACTAGCACCTGTTTTGCTTCATACTTTAAAGTTTTTTATGTAAGTTTGTCCTTCAAAAATGAAGATATGATCTGTTTTCCGAATGCTAAAATAAATCTAGGTCTCAATATTGTATCCAAACGAGACGATGGCTACCACAACATCGAAACAATTTTTTATCCTATCGCATTGAAAGATGCCCTGGAAGTGCTAGAAAGCGAAAACCAAGAGGCTTACACACTTTTTTCATCGGGTATAGATGTTGGTGCAAATAGCGAAAACAACTTGGTAATTAAAGCACTCAACATGATGCGTGCAGAAAAAGAGATACCAAATATCGACATTCATCTACTTAAAAAAATACCCAGTGGTGCAGGGTTGGGTGGGGGCTCAGCCGATGGAGCTTTTATGCTAAAACTGCTCAACGATACATTCTCACTAGGCTTTAGTCACAACCAGCTACACCAATTTGCTGTGAAACTAGGAGCCGATTGTGCTTTTTTCCTAAAAAACAGACCTGCTTTTGCTACTGGCATTGGAGACCAACTTGAAGATATAGATCTATCGTTAGAGCAATACTATATGGTGTTAGTAAAACCACCCCTATTTGTATCTACCCAAGAGGCTTATGCCCACGTGGTGCCACAAAAGCCCAAGATGTTGCTTAAAGAGATTGTAAAAATGCCCATACAAGAGTGGCGCAACTATATGCACAACGATTTCGAAACATCTATATTTAAAAAACACCCCGCCATAGCCGAAATAAAACAGACACTATACAACAAGGGAGCACTATATGCCTCCATGTCGGGTTCGGGTACATCGGTATATGGCTTTTTTGAGGAGAAACCCAAGCTCAATTTTCCCAACTATTTTGTATGGAACAATTACTTATAAATATTATAAAAAACCAATCACATGTACAACAAACTTAAACTATTGATGGCACTGCTTATATGTGCCACTGGGCTTTTTGCTCAATCGAAAGTATCTCTAGAGAGTGTTAGAGTTTTCGAGCCCATTTCGGTGCAAAAACCAATCCTATTGGATAGTGTTAACCTTAAAAACGAGAAATACTCTGATAAGCTTTTATTAGAGAGCACACTCTCGATACCCACTCACGATCGTTTTGCCAACACATTAAAGGCAGATACAGCTGGTTTTTTCCACATCAATAAAACAGACTCGGAGTATGCCATTCACTTGCTCTCTTTTTATCTAGCTGGTGACAATTATGGCAAAGCCAAACTAACAGTTACATCTCCCAATATGCTTGAGGTATATATTAATGGTGAGAAAAAGGCAACAAAATCTGATGCCACAGATAGTATTTCAAATGCAGGTTCTGCTGAAGCTACACTCAACGGAACATTGAATAATGCACGCGTAGTGGTAAAGGTATTGGCTTCACATGCACAACCATTTGATGCAGCAGCAGTAAAAATAGAGGCACAGCCACACGAAAACGACTCTCTGCTAAGTGTGCAAATGACAGACACTCCAACACGCAAAATAGATATAGTAGATATATTAGAAGGTAAGCGTGTTTCATCTACCTCCATATCGCCTAGTGGACGATTTGTATCTATCAATTTGAGCGAAACATTGCCAGGAGGCAAAACCAATAGTTATATAGAGGTGTTTGACACACAACAGCGTCGCACACTTATCAACGAGCCCACAGGCAGAAAACAGTTCAACTGGATGCCAAAATCTGATATGCTCACCTATATTACAGAGACAGAAAATGGCAATACCATGTTCAAACTCGACCCGCTAACAATGGAGACAACTATTCTTGCCGAGAACCTTCCCGAAGGCAGATTTATGTTTGCCCCCAACGAGCAGTCGATGTTTTACACCACCAAAGAAACCATGGATGTAAAATCTCCTGAAAGCCTAAAACGAATGATGGGAATAGACGACCGTCAAGGGCACTACCGCGACAGGCACTATATACATCAATATAAATTTGAGACGGGACTATCACAACAAATAACTTTTGGTAAACAAACAGCACGTCTCAATGCTGTGAGCTCTGATGGCAAACAGATACTTTTCTCTACATCCAAAGAACTCCTTACCGAGCGTCCATTCAGCACTAGCTCGATGTATCTGCTACAACTAGAAACAATGCAGGTTGATACATTGTGGGAAGATGAGAAATTTGTCTCCTATGCACAGTTTTCACCCAACAACAAACAGATTCTTATAGCAGGAGGTCCAGAGGCTTTCAACGGTATTGGACTTAATATTAAAGAGGGACAAATAGCCAATAGCTACGACACACAAGCTTTTATTATGACCCTTTCGAACAAAAATATAGAGGCAATAACAATAGATTTCGATCCAGCTATCGACTCGCAAGTGTGGAACAAAACAGACAACCATATCTACTTTCGAGTACAAGACAGAGATAGAGCCAACATCTACAAATACAATCCAAAGAATGCCAAATTCTCGCAATTGAATTTAAATGAAGATGTAGTTAGATCTTTCGACATAGCCAATCAATCGCAATGGGCTACATACACAGGAGTAAGCCTTGCAAACTCTAATAGAGCATATGTACTAGATTTAAAAAACGAAAAATCGATTATGATTTCCGACCCCTACAACAATCGTTTGTCGGAAATGACACTAAGCGAAGTGAAAGATTGGAACTTCAAATCATCCTTTGGTGACGAAATTGAAGGACGCTACTACCTTCCTCCCAATTTCGACCCAAATAAAAAATACCCACTTATAGTATATTACTATGCAGGCACTAGTCCCACACAACGCATCTTCGAAAGCACCTACCCACTACAGGTATATGCTGCACAAGACTATGTTGTGTATACACTACAGCCAAGTGGAACTACCGGCTATGGACAAGAGTTTTCGGCACGCCACGTAAATGCATGGGGCATACAAACAGCCGACGAAATTATCGAAGGTACCAAAGCATTTGTTGCCGCTCACGATTTTGTAGATGGCGACAAAATTGGCTGTATTGGTGCATCCTACGGTGGTTTTATGACTCAATACCTGCAAACACAAACCGATATATTTGCAGCAGCAGTATCGCATGCAGGCATTAGCAATATCACAAGCTATTGGGGTGTAGGCTTTTGGGGCTATGGATACAGCTCAGGAGCAAGTGCAGGAAGCTATCCTTGGAACAATTACGACCTGTATGTAAATCAGAGTCCACTTTTCAATGCCGACAAAATAAACACACCACTACTATTGCTTCACGGCACAGTAGACACCAATGTACCCATTGGAGAAAGCTACCAAATGTACACAGCACTGAAGCTATTGGGCAAAGAGGTAGAGTTTATACAAGTAGAAGGTGAAAACCACGCCATTTACAACTACAAAAAACGCATTGGGTGGAACCACTCTATCTATGCATGGTTTGCAAAATGGCTAAAAGACGATTCACGCTGGTGGGACACACTCTATCCAGAACCAAATAAATAGATGAACTATCAGGTAAATAAACCGTTAAATAGAAAGGGGAAATACAATATAAAAAGTTTCCCCTTTTTATATGAAATACTTAATAAAAATATATGAATATAGATTTAAACAAATTACTAAAACAGGTTACAGAAACTGCCATCGAAATTGGCAATTACTTAAAAACCGAACAGACAAAACTAAAAGCATCTGCTGTGGAGATGAAGGGTCTGCGCGACTACGTTTCATATGTAGATAAAGAGGCAGAAAAGTTATTAGTAACAGCCCTCAAACAGTACATCCCCAATGCTGGGTTCCTTACAGAAGAAGACACCGTAGAGCAGGCTCAAAAAGAGTACACCTGGATTATCGACCCACTAGATGGCACATCAAACTATGTGCATGGACTTGCCCCCTACAATGTAAGTATTGCACTCACACACAACAACGAAACTATACTAGGAGTGGTGTACGACCCCCTTGCCAATGAAATGTTTACAGCCATCAAAGGAGATAAAGCACGCTTAAACAACCAAGTAATAAGTGTGAGCAGCAAAGACGAACTAAAAAACGGCTTTATCGGCTTTGGCATTCCATACGAAATGGATAACCAAACAGCAGCAATACTAAAAAATACTTGGCAGCATTTTGGTCACGCATCATTCAGATTAAATGGAGCAGCCGCACAAGAACTCTGCTTTGTAGCCTGTGGTAGATACGATGCCTTTTTCCACTCCGGACTATCGGCATGGGATGTGGCAGCAGGAGCATTTATTTTGCAACAAGCAGGAGGCAAGATTACCGATTATAATGGCGGCACCAACTACATCTTCGGCAAAGAGGTTGTAGCAACCAACTCGCTTATCCATACAGACATTATGGATAATATAATTAATAGCAATAAAGTCGATTAAGAGACAAACACTTTTACATGAAATCTATTTTTAGTACTTTTGCAATCCAAAAGATTGTCTATAGATTAAACAAATTAATTAGAAAATAAATGAAAGCTTATATTTTTCCAGGACAGGGTGCTCAATACGTAGGTATGGGCAAAGAACTATACAACGAGTCGGATAAAGCAAAAGAGATGTTCGAAAAAGCCAACGACATATTGGGTTTTAGAATAACAGACTTGATGTTTGAAGGAACGGACGAAGATTTGCGTCAAACAAAAGTTACACAACCTGCTATTTTTCTGCACTCTGTAATACTTGCAGCAACTTTAGGAGATGATTTCAAACCCGAAATGGTGGCAGGACACTCACTTGGAGAATTTTCTGCACTTGTAGCAGCCAAAGCACTATCGTTTGAAGATGGCTTGAAGCTTGTATACAAACGTGCACTTGCTATGCAAAAAGCATGCGAGATAGAACCCTCTACCATGGCAGCAGTGCTAGGTATGCCAGATGAGCATGTAGTCAATGTGTGCGATTTGATAGACCATATAGTAAGACCAGCCAACTACAATTGCCCCGGACAAGTAGTAATTTCAGGATCGATTGCCGGTATAGAAGAAGCTCAAGTGAAAATGATAGATGCAGGAGCTAAACGAGTAGTAAAACTATCGGTTGGTGGTGCTTTCCACTCCCCATTTATGGAACCCGCAAGAGAAGAACTAGCCAAGGCAATAGAGGAAACTGTAATCGACACGCCAATTTGTCCTGTATACCAAAATGTATCTACAATAGGCGAAACAGACCCTGCTACTATCAAAGAAAACTTGATGGCACAATTAACATCTCCTGTTAAATGGACACACTCCGTAGAGAATATGATAGAAGATGGTGCTACAGAGTTTATCGAATTGGGTCCTGGCAAAGTGTTGCAAGGATTGGTAAATAAAATAAATAGAGAGGTTGCTACATCTAGCATGCAGTAGATAAGTTAATAGTTAAAAGTTAAAAATTAAAAGTGACTATCCCTTTTCATTGTGAGGGCCACCCAATTATTTATTGAACAAAAAGAAGGGTATGACATTGAGGTTTCATCTTGTGTTTTAAGGTCTGAAAGACCAGCATAATTGAGCCCAGGCTACAGGCCTGGGATAAAGTTCAATAATACGATGCGAGGGCTGAAAGCCTGGCATAGAAATAAATAACAGCATATTATAAATTATGTCATTGATAACTAAAAATGCCGTTTCGTCCTATCAATAGGAGTTGAAACGGCATTTCTAATTTACAATTATGATTAAAAAAACAAAGTGTTAATCATCACCAGTTAAATCCAATTTCTCGTCATCACTTCCACGTTCAAAGAAAGCTTTGCGTAGAGGATTTTTACTAGCCTCGTCAAAGGCAACCCTGTTTCTATACACATCTACAGCCATATAAAGCGCCTGTCGGAACGACTCCTCCGAAGCCTGGTTCTTACCAGCAATATCATAAGCAGTGCCATGAGCTGGAGAGGTTCTCACGATAGGCAAGCCTGCCGTAAAATTAACCCCCGAGTCCATGCTAATAGTTTTGAAAGGTATCAACCCCTGATCGTGATACATTGCCAACACAGCATCAAACTCTTTGTACCTATTACTACCAAAAAAACCATCAGCAGAATACGGACCCGAGCATATAATATTTCTATCCAAACAGTGCTCTATAGCAGGTTGTATAATCTCCTCCTCCTCTGTGCCTAGCAGTCCGTTTTCACCAGCATGCGGATTAAGACCCAACACCGCAATACGTGGATTGTCGATAAAAAAATCACGCTTCAAGCTATCATTCAACGTTCTTATCTTCTCTATTATCAAATCTTTTGTAATAGTTGGCGAAACTTCAGAAAGGGGTAGGTGAGTAGTTACCAGTGCAATTCTCAAACTCTCGCTAGCAAGAATCATAAGTGCCTTACACCTTCGTTTATCGTTGCTAGTTCTATTCTCCAAATAATCTGTATGCCCAGTAAAACTAAAATTCTCGCCTTGTATACTATCTTTGTTGATAGGCAGTGTAACCAATGCATCAATATCTAGCTTATTAAGATCTTCTACAGCAGCCTCCAAAGCCACATAGGCAGCCTCTCCCGAGGTTTCGTTGGGTTTACCAATTTCCACCCTCACATCTTGTTGCACTACGTTTATAAAGTTCACCCTTCCCCCTTTTGCCTCGTGGCAACTATCAATCATATTAAAAGGCACCGACCTACTGTTTAACACCTTTCGATGATACGAAGCCACCTTCGACGACCCATATATAATGGGTGTGAGCAGTTCAGTCATTCGTTTATCCGAAAAAGCTTTCAAAAGAACCTCGTATCCAATACCATTGCTATCGCCATGGGTAATACCAACCTTCACTAAATTTGACATAAATCTATCAATTGTTTTTTTATTATATCGTCAACAAAAGGAAATTACCCCTTTCGTTTTTGCTCTCTCTCTTCTCTACCTTAATTACTCTCTACAGCATCAGCAATTTTAATTGTGTAGAATGTTCCCTCCATATTGCGAATCAAGCTTCGCTTTCTCTTCTCAGGAGCATACACTAGCACATCCACAAAAATCACTCTGTTTGTATTTTCATTCACAAAAGCTTGCATCACAAACGGACCACCCATCATATCGGTAGTCATCTCCCACAAACCTCTTAGCTCTGCTCTAAACAAACCATCTATTTCTAGCTTACGATACTCTACAGGCATTGCTCTTGAAGTACTCATTTGAGAGTCGAACGAACCCTTGATATGCTCTCCTAGCACACGATTGCGCATAGCAATCAAAGAATCTTTCTCAAAAATAGTTTCAGAGGTGTAGGGCACAGAAAATATTGTTATATCCTGACGCGACTCAGCCGAGTTGTTGGTAGCCCAAAAGAAATTCTCATCTTCCGTTAAATTACTCAACCCCTTAGGATAGTCCAATTCGAAACCAAAAGTAGTACGAATACGTGTTTTTGGTGTGCCACTATCCTTCATCAACCATTGACCAATACGCTCCAACTCTTTGTTTACCAAATAGTCTACTATCCTGTCGCCATTCTCTTTCAGAAAAACCTCCATAGCATCTTTATCCGGAGCTTTAACAGTAAGCACCACCTGTCCACTTGCATACTTATTAATCTCTGCACTCAGTTTTGCCTCGGTATACATGTTCGATATATCCACTTCAACTATATTACGTGCCATCTTAAAAGTTCTAGTAAAATTGCGTGGATCGATATGCAGAATTTTAAAATTAGCCTCTCTTTGTGGCATTCCTAGCATAGGCGAGTTTAGCACATCAAAAAGTGCACGCCCATGAGGCTCTTTCCATTCTGTGCTATCAATTATTGTGAGCACCTCATTAGTAGCTGATGACGAGGACATCCATCCCGATGAAAGATTGTTGCACGACCCCATCGTCAACGCCAATATTGTTAGTGCAAAAAGTACTTTTAGCTGTTTCATAATGTATAGGTTTAATGAGTAAGAATTATCTATTTATTCGTTTTAAAACCGATTCAAAGTTGTTTTAACAAAAATACGATTATTCTATTTGTAATAAAATTAAACACGCATTTTTTTTCGATGTTAACTAATAATAGACTACTTGGCACTATTTTTCAGTTCATTTTGCTTTTCAGTAGACAACATACCACACGCAGCAGAAATATCCTCGCCCCGTGAAGCCCTTATAGTAGAGATAATACCTTTTGAAGTAAGAAAATCCCTAAACCTCACCATTGCATCATCCGACGCCGTTTTGAGCAAACTTCCAGGTATAGCATGAAAACGTATCAAATTTACCCTACAAGTAATATCAGAGAGTAGCTTCACCAACTCCCTTGCATAGATAAGCGAGTCGTTCACATCGTCAAACATAATATACTCAAACGACAAACGACGCTGCTTGCTCCAATCATACTTTTTTAGAAGCTCTATCACTTCCTCTATCGGATATTTCTTTTCGATAGGCATAATGCTTTGTCGTTGCTCAGAAATAGGACTGTGCAAACTCACTGCAAGGTGGCACTGGCTCTCTTCAAGAAAACGCTCCAGCATGGGTGTTACCCCAATGGTAGAGAGGGTTATGCGCCTCGGACTCCACGCCAAACCATAGTCTGCCGTTAATATCTCAATCGCTTTTATCACATTCTCGTAGTTGTCTAGCGGCTCGCCCATACCCATAAACACAATATTGGTAAGTGCCTCGGAGTTGGGTGACGAATATACCTGATTCAATATCTCATTTACCGAAAGGTTGGCTCCAAAACCCATCTTCCCGGTCATGCAGAAATCGCAATTCATCTTGCATCCCACTTGCGATGAGATACATAGCGTCAATCGCTCATCGTCAGGAATCAGTACCGACTCTATCAATCTGCCTTCGTTTGTTTTAAATAGTAGTTTCTCTGTACCATCCACTGATACCTGTGTTTGAATGGGCAACGAAACACCCACCTCAAACCCCTCTTTTAGCATATCTCTATTGCGGATGGAGATATTTGTCATATCATCTATCTCCGTCACACGTTTTACGTATATCCAGTCTGCAATTTGTTTGGCAGTAAATTTTGGCAATTTTAGCTCCACCACCACATCCGTTAGCTCTGCCAGTGTCATGCCCAACAAGCATTTTTTTTCTTTCATCAATTTCTCTCTTTTAAATTTAAACAAAGATACGTAGGTTTTGGGTAATTGACAATCGAGAAATAGAGTTAAAAGTTAATAGTTAAAAATTAAAAGTGATAGGTAAAACAACCTAGAGCCGCAACGCCCTCTAAAAGATTTCAGAGTAAGATTTCATCTTTTGTTTTAAGGTCTGAAAGACCGGCATAATTCAGTCTAGCCTTTAGGCTAGAAACAGTCAATAATATGGTGTCAGGGCTGAAAGCCTGGCATAAAAAATGTAATTGTATAAATAGCAGCATATTATAAATTATGTCATTGGTAACGTAGTGAAGTATCTATCTAACTGTTCTAGTTTTGCATGATTGTGATGTAGCAAATGCTTTGTCATACTGAACGCAGTGAAGTATCCCATCAACCGTTGCAGAATGATTAACGAGATTCTTCGTTTCACTCAGAATGACAATATCTGAAAACCGCTAACAGCCAATGGTCGATGCGGACTGAAGCCGCAACGCCCTCTAAAAGATGTCAGAGTAATCCCGGAGGGATGGAATTATTGTAGAAATAAAACATGCATATACACACAAAATCCCGGAGGGATGACTTTGCGCCCTTAGCGTCTTCATAGCGCTCTTTGCGGTTAAAAAAAACAAACAACAAAAAAACAGAATCACAAACCAACAAATCCACATCCAAAGAACAATTACCCCACCTCTGAGGTTATAAACAGATACATTATTCACAATTTTAAAACATACTATGTCACAACCAAACGAAATACTACTTTTCCCCAATGGAGCACCAGGCGAGATAGAGACGTTGGAAGAAAAAGTGAACCCCTTTAATATAAAAGTGGGAGGCAAGTCCGTTCAAATCATCACCAATGTAAGCGAACCCACCATCAGATTTTATCCGGCACCCAAAGATAACAATTGTGGGGCAACCATTATAGTGGCTCCAGGAGGAGGATACAACGTATTGGCTTACGATTTAGAGGGCACAGAAGCCTGCGAGCTATTCAATACCTATGGAGTAAACTGTGTGCTATTGAAATATCGAGTGCCCATTCGTAAAGACCAACCCATGTATGAAGCCCCTTTGCAAGATATGCAACGAGCCATTGCCTACACCCGTAGCCATGCCAAGGAGTGGAATATCCATGAGGATAAAATTGGTGTGATGGGATTTTCAGCTGGAGCACACCTTGCAGCCCTAGCAAGCAATTGCTACGACGAACTCAGCTACCTACCCATCGATATGCACGACCAAATGCCCATTTGCCCCAACTTTGCACTTATCATCTACCCAGGTTTTTTGGATGGCGATAATTTTACGGTTGCACCAGAAATTGAGGTGTCGAAAGATACCTGTCCCACATTTATTGTGCAAACACAAGACGATCATAAACTGCTCAATAGTAGCTTATTTTACTATTATGCCCTCAAAGAAGCAAAAGCTCCAGTGGCAATGCACCTTTATCCAACTGGCTATCATGGCTATGGTGTGCGAGATACGGGGCATTTGGTGAATGAGTGGCCCCTGAGGGCTATGGATTGGATGAGAGACAAGATAATAGTTAAAAATGAAAAGTGAGGGGTAAAACACAGCCTAGAGGGCATTGTGGCTAGAGTTCGCATCGATCATTAGTTATAGAAATTAGTAACTAACGAACTGTGACTAAGCGAAAAACTCACATTTTCCACTAAAATGCACTGTGTGAGTGCAAGCAAACAGATAAAATGCACTATGTGAGTGCAAATAATTGCAATAAATGCACTATCATAGTGCAATATTGTATATCTTTGCACAAAAATAGAACTATGGAACAGTTATTTGAATATTCCAACAAGCTCATAAACGAGGTAGATGTTAACTTTACACGCTATCTATACAATGATATCAACTGGAACAATCGTTTGCTTGGAGTGGTTGGTCCTCGTGGTGTGGGTAAAACAACCATGGTGCTTCAGTATATTCATCTAAACCTAAACAGATCAGAAACACTATACGTTACAGCAGAGGATTTTTATTTTGCCAACAACCGTTTGTTAGACTTGGCTGATAAATTCTCGAAACTAGGCGGAAAAAATCTGTTTATCGATGAAATACATAAATACCCAGATTGGGCAAAAGAGCTAAAACTAATTTACGATTACCACAGCAATTTAAAGGTAGTTTTCACAGGCTCATCAGTCCTCGATATTAAAAAAGGAAGTGCCGATCTCAGTCGTCGTTCAGTTGTATATCACATGCAAGGATTATCGTTTAGAGAATACCTAGCACTATTTCACAACATCGAGGCAGATCTGTTTTCGTTAGATCAAATTATTAATCACCAAGTTGCTTTACCCCATGTGAGCCATCCCTTACCCCTTTTTACCCACTATTTAGAAAAGGGATACTATCCTTTTGCAAAAGAAGATGACTTTGATATACGTCTACGTCAAATTATCAATCAAACATTAGAAAGCGACATACCCATTTATGCCAACATGAATGTGTCGACGGGTCGTAAACTAATGCAGTTGCTTAGCATTATCTCCCAAAGCGTTCCTTTTAAGCCCAATATGAGCAAGATTGCCGAAATGCTGGGTGTGAGCCGCAACAATATAGCAGACTATTTTTTGTATATCGAAGAGGCAGGACTGATTGCTCAACTAAGAGATAATACGGGAGGTATTCGTGGGTTGGGCAAAGTCGATAAAGTTTACTTAGACAACACAAACCTTATTTTTAATTTAGCTGACAACATTCAGAATAAAGGAAATATAAGAGAAACATTTTTCTTGAATCAAACCCGTGTTAAACATAAAGTTACTTCATCCACTACAATCGATTTTTCTATTGATGAGCTGAACTTTGAAATTGGGGGTAGAAACAAAGGTCAGAAGCAGATACAAACCGTAGAGAATGGGTATGTAGTAAAAGACGACATCGAAAATGGATATCTTAATACTATACCGTTGTGGCATTTTGGGTTGATGTATTGAATAAATTGATAATGGACAATTGACAGTTTGATAATGTGTTCGGTTAATTCTTTTTATGTATAGCTGGTTTACATTTTTTATGCCAGGCCTTCAGCCCTGACACCATATTATTCAACTAGTAACCCCAGGCCTTTAGCCTGGGCTGAATTATGCCGGTCTTTCAGACCTTAAAACACAAGATGAAATTTCAATGTCACTTCTTTCTTTTTGCCCAATAAAAACTGGGTTCTTACTCGGAGTAACAAAAGTTAGTTGTTGATTTGTACTAACTTACAAGACCCAACCCATTAATAATTAATAATTAATAATTAACAATTATTTTGCCCTTATTTTCCCAACCCCCGCATTCTTCAACTCCTTCACCTCCGGATCGCCATAATAAGACACATTGCCCACACCATTGTTATAAATGTCGATGCTTTCGGATGCATACACCCTCACACCACCCACACCGTTGGAACGTACAACAGCATTTTTAGCCCGCAATTTTTCAGCATCCACCAAGCCCACACCATCCGAGTCTATCTTCAAATCATTGGTTGTTCCACCCAACTTTAGATTTCCCACACCCTCGTAGGTTGCCTCTACACTATTTGCCCTCAAATACATAGCTTCAAAATTACCAACACCCTCAAAATCGATAACAAGATCGTCAGCATCAACAGACCCCTCCATTTTAAAATTTCCCACACCACTCAATATGGCTTTTTCGATGGTAGGCGAACTAATATAAACCGTTAAATCCTTTTTACTTATATTCTTAATTTTCGCATCCAAAAATATATTCAAAGTGCCATCATCCTCTTCAATTATTGTAAGCAAATCCATCAATTTTTTCTCGCCCTCGGCATACACACTCACATCATCCGATTGGGTGTAGATAACATTGCCAACAATGTGCGACCTAACAGAAGTGAACGACTTGATAGAGAAACCCATCTCCACTTTTTCTCTGTTTTGTGATGCCAAAGTACACGATGTAGCAACCACCACCAGCAACAAAGCCAATAGTACCGTTTTAATGTTTTTCATAATCACAATTTATTTAAAAAATAAGTTTCTTACTGATAAGACTATGTACGGAAGAGAAAGGTTGCAAAACGTTAGTCTCTCAACAACTCCAATATCTTCATCCTAAACATATACTCATATTTAGCTTGAGCACGGTCTGACAATACATTTGCCAAATTGCTCTTAGCCTGCGACAATTCGTACGATGTGCCACGTCCATTCTCATACTTCTGCTCGGCAAAACGATACGCCTCACGGCTAGCCAATTCCGATTTCTCTGCAGCCCTCCATCTACTCTCTGCCCCAATAGCGTTGTAAAATGCCTGCTCGATACGTTTACGCAAATCAATCTTAGTTTTGTCCACCTCTATTTTGCTCATTTCCAAGGCTATTTGTGCATTCTTCACACTATTTCTTATCTGAAATCTATTAAAAATAGGAATGCTTAAACTAAAGCCCAACGATGTACTGCGGTTGTTTTTCAACTGATCTCTAAATGTATCATTATTAAACCCACTCATGTTGTAATAGCCCGTTCCCATCGAAGCCCCAAAGCTAAGGGTGGGGTAGTAGGCAGATTTAGCAATCTGTATCTCCTTCTCGCTACTCGTTACACGATACTGAGCACCACGTATTTCGGGACGAGCCACAAGAGCCGACTGGTATATTGCAGTAGGAGAGAGCAGTAAACCCTCGTTTACCATCAAATCCTGCGGCACAACCACATCAAAACTTTCAAAATCTTCCAACTCCATTATCTGAGCCAAATCCAATAGCGACAACTTCAAATTATTCTCTGCCTGAATCTGATTAAACTCCTCTTTTGCCAATTGCGCCTCCAGTTCATACAACTCGCCCCTTGCAACCTTGCCATTATCCACCAACTCGCTCATACGCTGCAAGTTGCTCTTGGTAAGCTCAATCTGTTCGTTAGAAATTTGCACCAACTCCTTGTTCATCAACACCTGCAAAAAAGCAGTCGACACACTCATCACTATATCATCCTGAATGCGCTCCAAATCGGCTTCAGATATATACATCTCCGCCTTGCGAGCATCAATATTGTGCTTCATCCTCAAACCATCAAACAGCGTGATATTACTACTAATATTAAACGACGATTGCGACGAGTTGGTATTCTGATACACGTTGTCGAGTCCAATCGACCTTCCGTACACAAAACTCTGTCCTGCCGAAGCATTCAAGTTGGGTAGCAAATCGGCACGCGCCTGACTATAAGCTATCTGCCTTTGATGATTGTTCAACTCCTGCTGCTTTATATTTCTATTATTTTCCAGTGCTATCTCCACACACTCTTCTAGCGTATATTTCTGTTGAGCCCATGAGCCAAACACGCTACAAACAAGGGCGAGATAGAGTAGGGTATATCTAATTTTCATAACTTTTTGTTCTCTTTTCTTAGTTAGCAATAATTTCGTTGCCACGAATCTTGTCGTTCAGCTTCAAACCTTCCACCACCTCAATCTTAATACCATCCGACAAACCAATCTTTACAGGCGTACGTTTAAATTCCTGAGGCTCTAAGCTAGTAACAAGGTGCACAAAAGCCGAATCGTTGCTAAACGACACACACGTTTCGGGAATGGTGAGCACATCCTCGCGTTTGTCCAATATTATCTCAGCATTGGCACTATATCCTGCACGCACAAATATATTCGACGGAATATTCATAGCCGCCTTCATCTCAAACAAGATAGCGCCACTCTCCTCAAGCCCTTTGGGAGACACATACTCCAAATCGGCTGTAAGCGACTCGTCTTGCATAGCACCAATAGTAATTTTCATGGGCATACCCACCGATACACGTCCCACTTCCGTTTCATCAATCTTACCCACAAAAAGCATATCCGACATATCGGCAACGGCTGCAATAGTAGTACCATCATTAAAATTGTTTGATTGAATAACCGAATTTCCCACCTTAATAGGCACATCCAATATAGTACCCGTTACGGTAGATCTGATAAGCGTGTTGCTTGTGCTAGCAGTACTAGCAGTTACACCATCACGCACCAGGCTTAGGTTGTCTTGTGCCGATTTCAGCTCCTCGCGGTCGTTTTGATACTGCAAACGCACCTTCTCAAACTCCTCCCTCGAAATTACCTCCTTATCGAAAAGCACACTATCACGCTCGAAATTTCGTTTACTCTGCTCAAACACCAGTTTGGCACGTGTAGAACGCGACTCGGCACTGCTTAGCGTTACCATATCCGGAATAACCTGAATTTTAGCAATCACATCACCCGCCTGCACCTTATCACCAGCTTCTTTGTATAGTTCACCAATAATCCCCGACATTTGAGGCTTTATCAGAATCTCATTACGCGGTTGCACCTTGCCCGTAGCCACGGTTTTTTTCTCAATAGTTGTAATTTGCGCCTCCTCTATTTGGTAGGTTTGCACTTTGGGTCTCGATTTATTCCAGAGGAACACAAAAGTCCACACCACCAATAAGCCCAGCAATATCAATGCTGCAATTTTTAATACTTTTTTCATCTTGATTTGTCGTTTAGCGTTTTACAGCACATTGAGGCTAAAGCCGCATTGTGCATTATTCAATATTATTGTTTCTACTTGTAATTAGCTGCTCCTCACCCCTCACTCCTTACTCCTCACCTCTTACTCCTTACTCCTTACCCCTTACCCCTTACTCTTTACCCCTCACCCCTTACCCATTACTCCTTACCCATTACTCCTTACCCATTACCCCTTACCCATTACTCCTTACTATTCACTTGTTACTAATTTCTTTAACCAATGGTCGATGCGGACATTTTTTATGCCAGGCCTTCAGCCCTCGCATCATATTATTCAACTGTAACCCAAGGCTGCACCTAGCCTAAAGGCTAGGCTGAATTATGCCGGTCTTTCAGACCTTAAAACACAAGGTGAAATCTCAATGTCATTCCCTTCTTTTTGCCCAATAAAAAAAATTGGGTGTGGCCTCAGAATGACAAGGATTAGTTGCTGATTTCTACTAACTTTCAAGCCCCAACCCATTAATAATTAATAATTAACCATTAATAATTATCAAACCTACTCCTCACTAATAGCTTCAATCGGCTTAATCATCATAGCCCTCTGCGCCGGAATAAACCCCGCAAAAGTACCAATAATAGCCAACACAGCCAGCGCAAGCACCCCCACAGCAAAGCTAATTTGCGGGTCTTTTATAAACTGATCGCCTTGGCTCAACACAATACCCGTGGCAGTAAGCAAACCCACACCCAACACAATGCCACCAATACCAGCCAGAAGGGTCAACACCACACTCTCGCTCAATATCTGCCCAATTATATTTCTAGGAGTTGCCCCCAATGCCCTTCGTATACCAATCTCCTTGGTGCGCTCTCGCACCGTCACCAGCATAATATTGCTCACCCCCACAGCACCCGCAAACAGCGTTCCCATCCCCACAATCCAAATAAGCATAGCAATGCCAATACCCAGGTTGTTGAACATAGTAAACTGCTCCTCAATATTCATATTAAACACAGCCTCCTTATCATCAGGAGATATTTGATGAATCTCTTTCAAGGTATTCACAATCTTATCTTGCACCACCCTCACCTTCACCCCCGGTTTGGCAGTAGCAGCCAAAAAATGGATAATATTGCCCTGATTAAAAGCCTGTTGCATGGTAGTAAACGGAAGCACCACCGTCTCATCCGTATCGCCCCCTATGTTGGCTTGCGCCGTTTTCCTAGCCACCCCAATCACCGTAAAGTATATACCATCAATCCTCACCTGCTGTCCCAACGGATTTTCGCCCTGATTAAACAACACCTCATATATCCTCGTTCCCAAAATACACACCTTGCGTCGCTCCTTTATATCAATATCGTTTATATACCTGCCATACTCCATAATGCTACGTTCGATTTCGTTGTACACAGGATAAGTACCCTTCACACCATACGAACCCGATTTATCGTTCCTCACCACATTATCATCACCCGAGCCACCAAAAAGCATAGGCGATAAGTATTCCAGCTCAGCCACTCTATCCTCTATAATGGGTATATCGCTATTGAGCATATTCCACGAACGCCCCTTCTGGAAACCCTTGTAGGGTAGGGTAGTGCGGTTTGAATTAAAAAACGCAGAGTTGCTAGCAAACCCCTCCAACTGAGAGTTTATTCCCGTTGCCAAGCCATTGCCAGCACCCACCATTACCACCAACATAAACATGCCCCAAAACACCCCAAAGGCTGTCAAGAAGCTACGCGATTTGTTGTGCGTAATTGTTACCCATATTTCGTACCATCTGTCTAAGTCGAACATTTTTATTTGAATTAAGAATTAAGAATGAAGAGTTAAGAATTATAATAGCTGTTAGCTGTTAGCATTCGTTGCTCATCATTTTACGGCACATTGAGGCTAAAGACCGCATTGTGCATTATTCAATATTTTGTTTCTATAATAATTTCATCCCTCTGGGATTACTCTGCTGTTTCTACTCTGTAGAGTCTTATGAATTTTATTCTTCATTTCACCCCTCACCCCTCACCCCTCACTATCAACCCATTAACCATTAACCATTAACCATTAACCATTAACCATTAACCATTAACCATTAACCATTAACCATTAACCATTAACCATTAACCATTAACCATTAACCATTAACCATTAACCATTAACCATTAACCATTAACCA
>RRZU012297187.1_pt1 | contig 21299 bp, 17 predicted proteins | sample 2165561 | NCBI WGS metagenome assembly RRZU01 (sample SAMN10456909, study PRJNA506462) | wastewater metagenome | isolation source: wastewater sludge | place: USA: Moscow, Idaho | reverse complement strand
CGCCATTCCTGCGTTAATCGTCGCATTAACCGCAGGCACCGAAGGCGTGAAAGCAATGTTGGATTCCATTCCTATGGTTGTCACCTTAGGCTTGAAAATCGCCGGTGGTATGATCGTAGTAGTCGGTTATGCGATGGTGATCAATATGATGCGTGCAGGACACTTAATGCCTTTCTTCTACGCCGGTTTTGTGGTGGCGGCGTTTACCCAATTCAACCTAGTTGCATTGGGCGTATTGGGCGGCGTGATGGCGGTGTTGTATATCCAGCTGCATCCGAAATATAACCAAAGCCAGCAAGTGGTGCAGGTTGTCAACAATAACGATTTAGATAACAGACTGGATTAATCGGAAGGAATAGCGAAAATGAGTAATGAGAAAAAAGTAACCAAACAAGATTTAAATGCGGTTGTGCTTCGCTCCAACCTTTTCCAAGGTTCATGGAACTTCGAACGGATGCAGGCGCTAGGCTTCGCTTATTCGATGGTGCCGGTTATCCGTCGCTTATATCCTGACCAAGATTCGCAAGAACGAAAAGATGCAATCAAACGTCACCTCGAATTTTTTAATACCCAACCGTTCGTAGCCGCACCGGTATTAGGTGTCACCATTGCGATGGAAGAAGAACGCGCTAATGGCAAGGAAATCGACGATGCCGCCATCAACGGAATCAAAGTCGGCTTAATGGGTCCTTTGGCTGGTGTCGGCGATCCGATTTATTGGGGAACGGCACGTCCGGTGTTCGCCGCCCTAGGGGCAAATCTGGCTTTAAGTGGCAGTATTTTGGGACCGATTTTATTCTTTGTGCTGTTTAACATCGTCCGTCTGGCAACCCGTTATTACGGTGTGCATTACGGCTACCGCAAAGGTTTGGACGTGGTAAGCGACATGAGCGGCGGTTTACTGCAAAAACTCACCGAAGGCGCATCCATTTTGGGGCTGTTTATTATGGGGGCGTTGGTGAACAAGTGGACGAGCGTTCATATTCCGCTTGAAATCGCCCGCACCACCAACCAGGTCGGCGAAACCACTATCACCACCGTGCAAAGTGTGCTCGATAGCCTGATGCCGGGTTTAGTGCCGTTATTGCTGACTTTCGGCTGTATGTGGCTGCTGCGTAATCGGGTTAATGCGTTGTGGATTATTCTGGGCTTTTTTGTACTCGGCATCTTCGGCGCTTGGACAGGCTTGCTGGCATAATCCTGAATAAAATTATTTTATGCCCTCTCTATGTAAAAGAGCGGGCATTTTTATTTTTTTATGTATTTCAAATAGCTGAGGTTAGAGGATGAATCCGACCGATACAATCTTACTGATCGCCGTTGCACTACTGTTTCTGTATGGTTTTTATGATCAATTCATCATGGATTGCTGGAAGGGCAAAACCCACCTCAAAGTGCGGTTGAAAAACCGGGGCCGGCTCGACACGGTTATTTTTATCGTATTAATCGGCGTATTGGTTTATCAATCCGGCATCAACCCGATTACACTCTATCTGTTGATTATGCTCGAGATCTTGTGCGGTTATATGGCTTTTTTACGCACGCCGGTTTTATTGCTGAAAGACAATGGTTTGTTTTTTGCCAACCTGTATATTCCTTATACTCGTATCTCTGCAATCAATTTATCGGAAGACGGTGTTTTGGTGATAGACTTAAACAATGGCAAACGGCTGTTAGTTTATGTGATTGACTTGGACGATTTACCGAAAATTTTACAATTTTTTATCGACAGTGGTCGGATACAGCGTCCTGCTACAACAAAATAAGGCATAAACAAACTACAAAATAAAACATAAGGAAAAGGAAAATAAATATGATTTATCCATTACAAGGCACTTCACAACACTATATTTGGGGCGGGAAAAGCTATATTCCCGAATGGCTGCAAATCCAACCACAACACACCCACTATGCCGAATGGTGGCTCGGCGCACATCCCTCGTCTCCGTCGATACTGGTTTTCAATGGTAAACCGATCGCGTTAAATCAGTATCTTGAAACTCATCCTACCGCACTTGGCGATGCCAGCGTACAAACCTTCGGCTGCGAACTACCCTATTTGTTAAAAATCCTTGATGTGGAAAAACCGCTCTCAATTCAACTGCACCCGACCAAAAAACAGGCTGAAATCGGCTTTGCGGCAGAAAATGCCGCCGGAATTCCGTTAACCGATCCGAAGCGGACTTATAAAGACAACAACCACAAACCGGAAATGATGATTGCGTTATCCGATTTTTGGTTATTACACGGTTTCAAAACTAAAGCGAAAATCCAACAAAGCCTTGAGCGGCATGAGAGCCTCAAACCATTGGCCGCACGTTTACAACAGCAGGATCTGCATTGCTTTTATGCCGACATCATGCAGGCGGATCAAGCACAATTGAGCGCATGGCTGCTGCCGATTATCGAACAGCAAAAAACCGCTTATCAACAACATCGGCTAACATTGGACAATCCCGATTATTGGGTGCTTTATAGTCTGGAAAGTATGAAAATCAGTTTGGACAAGCTCGACCCAGGCTTGCTCTGCTTCTACCTGTTCAATATCGTCCATGTCAAACAAGGGGAAGGAATTTACCAAGATGCCGGCATTCCGCACGCTTATCTACGCGGACAAAATATCGAATTAATGGCATGTTCCGACAATGTTATTCGTGGTGGTTTAACGCCAAAACACATTGATATTACCGAATTATTAAAAGTGATAGACTGTACGGAAATCACCCCGCAAATTATCGTACCGGCACCAAATAAGCTGAGCTCCTACACCTATCCGACGCCGGCAAAAGACTTTGCACTGCAAAATATCCGTTACCAAGCAGGTGAAAAAATCACTGAAACCGCAAAAAGTGCGGTCATTTTATTGGTGATGCAGGGGCAACTATGCTTACGAGAACAATGTTTACAAAAACAACGCTTAAAAGACGGACCAACCGCACTTTGCTTAAAACAAGGCGAATCGGCATTTATTGAGGTCGGTACCCACTTTGAAATCAGCGGCGAGCAAAACGGTTATTGTATTTTGGCAAAACTGCCTTAACACCTGCTTAAATCCTGATTTAAAGCCCGATAGAAAATCCCTTCTGCCGGGCTTTTTTTCAGCTTAATCTTCGCAATCGAACATCATGATAAGTTATCTGTGAATTTGATCACATCATTTTAAGACTAATTCATGTAATATTCCGCAATCATCTGGCGCACTCCTGTTATGTAAAATTTTACCGATAAAAAAGGATCTGTATATGAAATGTAATAAACTCGCTGTTTTGGTTTCTACCGCACTTTTAGGCGGCACATTATTAACTGCCAATGCCCATGCGGCAGGACGTCTGGTTGTCTATTGCAGCGCAACCAATATCATGTGTGAAACTGCAACCCAGGCTTTCGGGGAAAAATATGATGTTAAAACCTCGTTTATTCGCAACGGTTCCGGCAGTACGTTTGCCAAAATCGAAGCGGAAAAAGGCAATCCGCAAGCGGACGTCTGGTACGGCGGCACCCTTGATCCGCAATCTCAAGCCGGTGAAATGGGACTGCTAGAAGCCTATCGTTCGCCGAATATCGATCAAATTGTCGATCAATTCAAAGATCCAGCAAAAGTGAAAGGCAATTATAGCTCCGCCATTTATATGGGGATCTTGGGCTTTGGGGTGAACACTGATCGCTTGAAAAAATTGGGTATCAATGAAGTACCGAAATGCTGGGCCGATTTAACTGATCCGCGTCTAAAAGGAGAAGTTCAGATTGCCGATCCGCAAAGTTCCGGCACGGCTTATACCGCCATCGCAACGTTCGTCCAACTTTGGGGCGAAGACAAGGCGTTTGATTATTTCAAACAGCTGCACAACAATATTTCCCAATATACCAAATCCGGCGTAACCCCATCGCAAAATACCGCCCGTGGTGAAGCCACCGTCGGTATCGGTTTCCTGCACGACTATGCGCTGGCAAAAGAGAAAGGCGCGCCGGTTGAATTAATCGTTCCTTGCGAAGGCACCGGCTATGAGTTGGGCGGCGTGAGTATTCTGAAAGGCGCACGCAATATGGACAACGCCAAACTGTTTGTCGACTGGGCACTGTCGAAAGAAGGGCAAGAGTTGGCGTGGAAAAAAGGCGAATCCTTCCAAACCCTGACCAACACTACTGCCGAACAGTCGCCGACAGCGTTTGACCCGAGCAAACTCAAACTGATTAATTATGACTTTGAGAAATACGGCTCAGCCGATGAAAGAAAACGTTTAATCACAAAATGGGTAAATGACGTCAAATTAGCCCAATAAAAATCATCACAAGGAATACACGGTTTAACCCTCTTCTAAATTCAGTGTATTCCTTTTTTCTTTTGCGAGGTTTTATGAATTCCGCCAAGCAGCCGATGCTGCAAACACCGTCATTTTGGATTATCTTGGCATTGATTGCTTTTTTAATCCTGCCATCCAAAGCATTGGATTATGGGATTTTTGATTCCAGTTCCGATGAAATTTTTGCCGCCATGGGCTGGTCATCCGCCAATTTGGCTTGGTTGTGGTTTGCGCCGTTGCTTGGCTTTTGGATTATTCCGAAACTCAATCAAAATACGCAGCAACAAGCCAAAAGCGAACTTTTTTTAGTCGTCTTTACCGCACTTTTCACCTTTATCAGTGCAATGACGTATAAAATCAGTCTAGGCTACTCCACCATTATTTTAACTGCCGCCTTGACCGGTCTCGCCACTATTTCGCTGGCAAAATTAAAAATCATGCAAGGCGATCGCTTTATTATTGCTTCGTTGATCAGCATCGTATTATTGATTTTCTTTTTTATTGTTTACCCGACCGTCGCGATTTTCGTCTCCATGTTTTATGACGGCGATACCTTTGCACCGCAGCAAATTATTCATATTTTAAGCCAATCCTATATTATTCGGGTTATCAGCAATTCTTTGTTTCTTTCCGCCTTCGTCGGGCTTTTCTCAACTATTTTCGGCTTGGCATTCGCCCTGTACACTACACGGATTGCACGTAAAACCGCATTTATCGGCAAAATATTCTCTATTCTGCCGATTGTCACCCCGCCTTTTGTTGTCGGGCTGGGCGTGACATTGATGTTGGGGCGCTCCGGTTATGTCACCGAATTTTTGGATACTTATTTCGGCTTTACCAATCATAACTGGCTATACGGTTTTAACGGCATTGCCATTGCACAGATTTTAGCCTTTGCCCCAATCTCATTTATGATCTTAGACGGCGCATTGAAGTCGATTCATCCGTCGATTGAAGAGGCTTCTTATACTTTACGGGCAAACCGTTACCAAACCTTTTACCATATTATTTTCCCACTGTTGCGTCCTGCGTTAGCCAACTCTTTTTTGATCGTGTTTATCCAGTCGTTGGCGGATTTTAGTAATCCTTTGGTGTTGGGTGGCAGCTTTGACGTGATAGCTACGCAAATTTATTTCTACATTGCCGGTTCGCAATTGGATTATGCCTCCGCCAGTACGCTGGGTTCCATGTTACTGATCTTCTCCTTGGCAATATTCATTATTCAATATATTTGGATTGGCAACCGCTCTTATGTCACGGTTTCGGGCAAATCCTATCGCGGTGATGTGCAAGAGTTGCCGAATATGTTGCGTTATCTGATCATCTTTATGCTGGCAGCCTGGATTATTTTTAATATTGCACTGTACGGTAGCATTTTCTACGGCAGCTTCACTGTCAATTGGGGCGTTGATTACTCCTTGACCCTTAAAAACTATGTAATGATGTTCGGACAAGGCTTTAGCGAAGGAGCATGGCCGTCTTTAATCAATACCTTGATTTATGCCGGTATCGCCGCACCGCTGACCGCACTTTTCGGGTTGTTAATTGCCTATATCGTGGTGCGCAAAGATTTCCAAGGCAAAAAAACCTTGGAATTCATGACTATGTTATGTTTCGCCGTTCCGGGGACGGTCGCTGGGGTTTCTTATATTTTGGCATTTAACGATGCGCCGATGTATATCACCGGCACCGGAATTATTATCATCATCTCCATGGTGATGCGCGATTTACCCATCGGGATGCGTGCCGCCATCGCCGGTTTAGGACAGTTGGATAAATCCCTTGATGAAGCGTCGCTTTCGTTAAAAGCCAGCTCGCTGAAAACCATTTGGTTTATCGTCTTTCCGCTACTCAAACCGGCATTGCTATCCGCGTTGGTCACCAGTTTCGTTCGTGCGATGACGACTGTAAGCGCCATTATTTTCTTGGTCACCGCCGATACCCGTGTTGCCACCGCCTATATTCTGAATCGGGTGGAAGATGGCGAATACGGTGTAGCGATTGCTTACGGTTCGGTTTTAATTGTCGTGATGATGGCGATTATTTTGTTGTTTGACTGGATTGTCGGCGACACTCGAATCTCACGTTCCAAAGCAAAAAAAATGAATTAAGCGAAAAAAATGAATTAAGCGAAAAACGAATTGATAAAGAAAAGAGAAAAATATGAACAGTCAAAATCAAGATTTTTTAGTATTAAAAGATATCAATAAATCCTTTGGTAAATCGGTGGTGATTGATCAACTGGATTTAACCATCAAACGCGGTAGCATGGTTACCCTGCTCGGTCCATCCGGCTGTGGCAAAACCACAGTGCTACGTCTGGTAGCCGGTTTGGAAAGCCCGACCTCAGGGCAGGTTTTTATCGATGGCGAAGATGTCACCAAATCCTCGATTCAAAACCGCGATATTTGTATTGTGTTCCAATCCTATGCGTTGTTTCCACATATGTCGATTGGCGATAATGTCGGTTACGGTCTGAAAATGCAAGGCATCAACCGCGCTGAAAGAAAACAACGAATCAAAGAAGCACTGGAATTAGTTGATTTAGCGGGTTTTGAAGATCGTTTTGTCGATCAAATTTCAGGCGGACAACAGCAACGGGTTGCATTAGCCCGTGCTTTGGTGTTGAAACCAAAAGTATTATTGTTTGATGAACCGCTTAGTAATCTTGATGCCAATCTGCGTCGCAGTATGCGGGAAAAAATTCGGGAATTACAACAACGTTTAGGGATCACCTCGTTATACGTCACTCACGATCAATCGGAAGCCTTTGCCGTTTCCGATGAAGTCATTGTGATGCACAAAGGCAAGATTATGCAAAAAGCGCCGGCAAAAGAACTTTACCTGCGCCCTAATTCGCTGTTCTTAGCCAATTTTATGGGAGAATCCAGCATTTTTGACGGCACATTACACAATGGAAAAGTGACAGTCAACGGTTATCAATTCAACTTAGCGGATTCGGAGCAATTTAATCTGCCGGACGGTGATTGCTTAGTCGGAATCCGTCCAGAGGCCGTCTCCTTATCCCATCACGGCGAAGCGGCACAGCGTTGCGACATCAAAAGTGCGGTTTATATGGGTAATCACTGGGAAATCGTTGCACACTGGGCAGGGCAAGAGCTATTGGTCAACTCCAATCCCGAAGAGTTTGACCCAAATCAAAGCGAAGCCTATGTTCATTTATCTTCACAAGGTGTATTTTTATTGAAGAAAGAGTGATTTGGCAATAGCGATTCAGGAACAATAATCTACTATGGTAGTTAATCACACCTTTAAGGAGAATAATTTATGCTCTCTCGGCGCACGCTGGTTCAATCGTTCGGGATTTTAGGTGCCGGTGCTTTATTAGGTGGAACATTAGGTGTAACACAGGAGTCTTTTGCCATGATTAAAGATACAAATCTTTGGTTTATGCCCGATGAGGCCGAGCCTCACCAACGGACATGGATGGCTTTTGGTGCCAGTGCGGAAATCTGGGGCAAAAAACTCCTACCCGAAGTTCAGCGCAATCTGGCAACCATTGCTTTGACTATCGCAGAATACGAACCCGTTTCAATGTTAGTTCGTGAAGCCGATCTGGCCATTGCCCGACAATTGATGGGCGATAAAGTCGAATTGATCACCTGCCCGATTGATGATCTCTGGATGAGAGACACCGGGCCGGTCTTTGTGGTGGACGGAAAAGGGAATAAAGCCGGCGTTGATTTCAACTTTAACGGTTGGGGAGAAAAACAAGATTTTGACCTCGATGCAGAAGTGGCTTCCTTTGTTACACAGCAAGCCAGCGTGCCTAGTATACAAACCGATTTAATCCTTGAAGGTGGTGGGGTCGAAGTGGACGGACACGGCACGGCGATCATCACCGAAAGCTGCGTGCTCAATGACAACCGCAATCCCGGCGTGAGTAAAAGCGAATGTGAGCATCAACTTAAACAGTTATTGGGATTAGAAAAAATCATTTGGTTACCGGGAATCAAAGGAAAAGACATCACCGACGGACATACGGATTTCTACGCCAGATTCGCTCGTCCCGGCGTAGTGATTGCCGGATATGATTCTGATCCTGAGTCATTCGATCATGAAGTCACCAAACGCCATTTGGAAATCCTGCGTTCAGCAACCGACGCGGAAGGCCGTCAGCTGGAAGTCGTGGTGTTGGAAGCTCCAACCAAAGTGCGGGAAAAATTTGCCAATAACGATTTTGCTGCAGGATACATCAATTTTTATGTTTGCAACGGCGCAGTCATTGCACCGGAGTTTGGTGATCCGCACGCCGATGCAGCTGCCAAGCGTGAATTGCAAAGACTCTTCCCTGAACGTGACGTAGTTCAAATCAATATTGACGGCATCGCAGCAGGCGGTGGCGGTATCCACTGTACTACTCAGCAAGAGCCAAAGGTTTAAGTCGTGGATTGAGTTTTATTACTTTTAAAGTCTAATACACTTCAGTGCGAAAGAGTGTTTTGAGTAACGGTTGGTAATTTGAATGACAAAATAATTTATTAACTTGTGCTAAATAAAGCTCTGCTGTCGATAACGCATCATTTAAAGCATTATGTCCGGGATAGTCCGGGAGTTGGTAATTTTCTCTTAAATCATTAAGTTGATAACTATTAACCGCACTATAGCGATAGATCAATTTTTTTTCGATCTGCAGTGTATCTAACCAAATAATCGGGAATTCAGAAAGACCGAATCGTTTTTTTAAATAATACTCCGTAAAGGCTTTTTCGATACAAGCGCCATGTACCAATAAAACTTTTCCCAACATATTTTGAAATAACAGATCCATAGCATTGTCCAATGCGATTCCATCATACAAATCTTCGGATAAAATATGATTGACGACTGCGCTGGACGGCTGAATTCGTTGTTTTGCATTGATATAATGATGTTGCGCACTCTCAAGCTCAATCTGTTTGTGGTGTAAATGAATAAAACCCATACTGAGAATGCTGTCTTTACGAACATCGACCCCTGTGGTTTCATAATCAAAACACAAATAATTCAGTTCGTCGATCGGGCTATCAGGTGACGGCAAAGATTGTTTTAATAATTTTTTTAGACTTTCAGGCCATTCAGGTTGTATGACGATTGCTTTGCGTTGCAATTCCAATTTTTGAATAAACATTCCAGCGGATAATTTGCTAAACATTCAATTACACCTTCATAAAACGGAGCTTGGCAAAATCCTGCAATTCACTGATAATTTTAAATGCTTCTTTAAGGTGTTTTCGTTCAAAACTGCTGAAAGTCGTGGGATCAATCAAATTATTAGGCTTTTTACCGTTATTGAGTTCTTGCAATTGATGGATAAACCGCACTTTGGCCAAGAAATGATAGGTATCGATAATATTTTTATAAGTGGATTCGGACATCGCATTTTTTTGCCAGGCTTGTTCAAACCGCTCTTCTGTACCTGTCGTTTTAGCGCCCACAGATAAGCTATAAATTCTGGCCAAATCAATAATTAAATTGAGTGCGAATTTTTTAATATTTAATGTCGGATTGTCGGAGCCGCTCTTTTCCAACACCAAATTATTGAATATTCCTAATGGCGGTTGCGTTGTAATCGCATCTCTGACCAAAGAGGAGAGAAAACGCGGGTTCGTCATAATTTCCTGATGCAAACAATTTTGTAATTCATCAACTAGTTCCCGTTTTCCATAAATACAACGCATCTCTAAAAAAACCGTAATATTGAGCAATTTGTTATATTCGGGATTAGAAACCCATTTACGATAATAAGCTTTCCAGCGTGATAACGGGCGATTCCATTTTGGCGTTGCCGCCATGAATTTTCCGTCACAAGGCGGATATCCGCAACTGGCAAGTCCGTTACAGACAATAATAGCCAGATGGAGGAAGTAACCGATATCCGCATTCGTTGCCTGATCCGACATGACGATGGCGCTGTCCTGGTCTGACAGGAGATGAATTTCATTACGAGCCTGGGAGCCGGCTGCAATCCAAGCATAATCACAAGGCGGCGGGCCTAATTTTTCTTCTGCAAACTGAATAATTCGTCGATTAAACGCATCCATGATCATCGACATCACCAAGCCGATGGTTGTCGGTTCAATTTGGCTTTCTATCAATGCTTTAAAAATAGTTTCCCGTTCATGTTGCAATTCGACAAGTGTTTCCAGAGAGTCTGCGTACCGGATTTTTTCTATTAAAAATAACGCTTGTGTTTTATGGTTATTCACCAAATGGGAAGCCGTCAACAATCCGATGGCTTTTCCTTTTTCCAATACCGGCAAACAACGTACGTTATATCGCAACATGGTTGCAATCGCTTGTACAACCCTGTCATCGGCATCAATCGTTTTCGGATGTCGGGTCATAACGGTTTTAATCGGCAGTGAATTATCCAGCCCTTCTGCTACAACCCGGGTCGTCATATCACGATCGGTGATAATCCCGACGATATTTTCATTTTCGACTACTACTGCACAAGAAGAACGAGCTTGGTCACGCATTTTTAATGCCGTCTCCCGAATACTCATATTACAAGTTACGGTGGCGATATTTTTGCTGGCGATCTCTATCACTTTACGATAAAAAAAATTGCTCTTTTGGGCACTATGTTGGGCGTTGTATTGAGCAGTATGGGATTTAAACGCAGAAGCGAGACGCAAGTGCGGTTGATAAGCAAAAAATTCGGTATATTCAGGTTTCTCTTGAAGTAATGTCATTAATATTGGATTAGGAATCATATAAAACAGACAATCTTGTAATGCCACAACCTTATAATGATCATTTTTATTAATATTATCTGCAAAAAAAGTAAAGCCGAATTGATCTTCAGCCCCTAATCTGGCACGCAAGCTACCGTCCGGATTAATCTGTTCTACCGCCCCGCTGCGAATAATATATAAATACTTTTCTTTCTCTGTCTGATTTAATTCAAGCTGTTGATCTTTCGCCAAATAAATCACTTTAATATTTTTTGCAATATATTCGACTTCTTGTAACAGCAGTTTGTCAAAGGGATCGATTGTTTTCAAAAAATCCAAAATATTTTTTAATACGGCATTCGACACAATCTTTCCCCTTAATTAATAATAATGACTAACAATAGAATTACGCTATCGCAGGATAATGATGATACCCCAACTGTTCGGAAATATTTTTGCCCGCTTGCTGTAGTAGCGTCACCAAATGAGGCAGTTTGTCATCCGAGAAACGAATTGTCGGTAACGAAATAGAAACTCCGGCAATAATACGCCCGAAACGGTTATAAACCGGGGCGGCGATACATCTTAAACCGGGTTCCTGCTCCTCATTATCTTCGGCGTAATGCTGACTGCGCACTTGATTCAATTCTTTCTGCAACTGTTTGATATCTTTTAATGTTTTTGCAGTATGCTGCACGAACACCACTTCTTTTAGCAAATTTTTGACGGCTTCGTCACTATAATCGGAAAGTAATACTTTACCGATGGCAGTGCTATAAAGCGGATTTCGACGTCCTATTCTGGATTGCATTCTCAAATTGTATCCGGAATCGATTTTATGCAAATATACTATTTCGGTTCCGTCCAACATACCTAAATGCAGCGCCTCATTGGTTTGCTCGGAAATATAGCGCATTTCTTTGTCCGCCAGACTAATCAAATCAACATATTCCAACGATTTGGCTCCCAGTTCGAACAGTTTCAGCGTCAATCCGTATTTATCGCTCTCCCCTTCCTGCGACACGAAGCCCAATGTCTTCATAGTCTGTAAAAAACGGTATGTGGTACTTTTTGACATCATTAAACGCTGTGCCAAATCAGTGATGCCAATCTCTTTTTGCGTTGCCAAGGCATCTAAAATGCCAAAAACTTTTAAAACCGAAGAGACGGACTCCGGTTGAGTGTCTTTTTCTTTTTCCATACTACTTTCCCTTAACTATTAACATAATGTTTATAAATGAAATAGACATAATCAGCTCCACTGCTCTTGCAACATTTCAAGCGGATTATCACCAGTAACAATCTCATTATAAAAACAAAGTCTATAAAAGACCACTTTTTCTAAAATTCTTTTTCATAAAAATAAAACCGGAATATTCTTTTGATTAAACCTCACCGTTTTTCAAGACACAACTCCTAATATGCTAAAACTTGCGCCACATCACAATTATAAAATAATTAGATAAAAAATATAAAACGGCTTTTCAAATTTATTTGCAAGTGCAGTTTATTTTTTGTATAGTGGGTTTATCGAAGAACATAATTAGCACGTTTTTCATCGAAAGATACAAACTATAGAAAGAAATACAGAAGGAGATTTCAACATGTTCATGGATTCATTCAGTCTTAAAGGAAAAGTTGCATTAGTCACCGGTTGTAATACCGGTTTGGGACAAGGAATGGCATTGGGTCTTGCGCAGGCAGGCTGTGATGTCGTCGGTGTTAACTTAACCGAACCGACCGAGACCAAACAAAAAATAGAAGCAACAGGCCGTCGTTTTATCAATATCAGCGCGAATTTAATGTTACAGCAAGATATTCCCGATATTGTCAAACAAGCCGTTTCAGCATTCGGTAAAATCGATATTCTAGTCAATAACGCCGGAATTATCCGTCGCGAAGACGCTATCGATTTCAGCGAGCAAAACTGGGATGATGTCATCAATATTAATTTAAAAACCGTTTTCTTCCTGTCGCAAGCGGTCGCGAAACAATTTATCGCCCAAGGGCACGGTGGAAAAATTATCAATATCGCTTCAATGCTCTCTTTCCAAGGAGGAATCAGAGTCCCGTCCTATACGGCATCTAAAAGTGCGGTTATGGGCATCACCCGAGCAATGGCAAATGAATGGGCAAAACACAATATTAATGTCAATGCTATCGCTCCCGGTTATATGGCAACCGATAATACCGCGGCTTTAAGAAGCGATGAGGAGCGCAGCAAAGAGATCCTTGACCGAATTCCTGCCGGACGTTGGGGCACACCGGTCGATGTTGCCGGACCTTGCGTCTTTTTGGCGTCCGCGGCCGCAGATTATATTAACGGCTACACCATTGCTGTTGACGGCGGTTGGTTGGCAAGATAGGTGACTGCAATGTTTGTATATTCCGATACTCTAAAACTGGAAGATTTAGGCAATGGCGTTAAACGCAAAATCCTAGCTTACAGCGATAATATGATGGCAGTAGAAGTCCATTTTGAAGACGGTGCGATAGGTGAATTGCACCATCATCCGCATGAACAATTGACTTATGTACTGTCCGGTGAATTTGAATTTACGATCGGCGATGAAACCCATCTGGTTAAAAGCGGAGATGTTTTATACAAAAAACCAGATATCATTCACGGTTGCCGTTGTTTAAAAGCCGGCGTGCTTTTGGATAATTTCACCCCGATGAGAAAAGACTTTATTAAAAAATAATTTCGATAAAAATCAAAAATAGGAAATCAATATGAAAATCGCATTAATGATGGAAAATAGCCAGGCTGCTAAAAATGCCGTAATTTTAAAAGAGTTAAATGGCGTAGTCTCTGAAAAAGGCTATCCGGTTTTTAACGTCGGTATGTCCGATGAAAATGATCATCACCTCACTTATATTCACTTGGGGATTATGGCAAGCATTTTGTTAAATTCAAAAGCCGTTGACTTTGTAGTGACCGGTTGCGGTACCGGACAAGGTGCAATGATGTCGCTCAATATTCATCCCGGCGTTGTTTGCGGATATTGCTTGGATCCGACCGATGCTTTCCTGTTTGCACAAATTAACAATGGCAATGCATTGGCATTGGCTTTTGCCAAAGGATTCGGCTGGGGCGCAGAACTCAATGTCCGCTATATGTTTGAAAAAGCCTTTACCGGACTCAAAGGAGAGGGGTATCCGCCGGAACGCAAAGAACCGCAAGTCAGAAATGCCGGGATTTTGAATCAAGTGAAAGCCGCCGTGATCAAAGATAATTACTTGGATACCTTGCGTGCCATTGATCGGGATTTGGTAAAAACCGCTCTCAGCGGAGAGCGCTTCCAACAATGCTTCTTTGAGCATTGCCAAGACAAAGAAATCGAAGCATTTGTACGCGATATTTTAGCCGAATAATTTCAAAAACGTCTAAAAGCTAACTCTCGAGTTGGCTTTTTTATTTATTCCACTATGGTAAAAAGGTAAGTCAAATGACAAACAATATTGCTGTGATCGGCGAATGTATGGTTGAGTTACAGAGGGTCGAGCTACAAAAGAGCGGTCAGCTATACCGGCAAGGATTCGGCGGCGATACGCTTAACACCGCTATCTATCTTGCCCGCCTGATAGATAAACTCGACAAGATTTCTTATGTCACCGGATTAGGTATCGATGAATTCAGCAATAGCATGTTGCAAGCTTGGGAATCAGAAGGCATCGACACCCGTTTGGTCTATCGCTTATCGGATAAATTACCCGGCTTATACACCATTGAAACGGCAGAAAACGGTGAACGCAGTTTTCGTTATTGGCGTAACGATTCCGCCGCCCGCTACTGGTTGCAAACAGTGACTGAAAACGATCTTTTCCAAGCGCTGAAAAGCTATAACTGGATTTATTTAAGCGGCATCAGTTTGGCGATTTTACCGGATAACCTTAGAGAAAAATTGTTCACGGTATTGGCCGAATGCAAAAAGTGCGGTTGCAACATCGTGTTTGACAATAATTACCGTGCGATTTTATGGCAAAACCAAACACAGGCACAAACTGCTTATCGTCGCATCCTGCAATTGACCACCATCGCCTTTCTCACTTTCGAAGATGAAGTCATGTTGTACGGTGATCAACATGAAGAGCAAGCCATAGACCGCACTTTGGCTTTAGGTGTAGCGGAAATCGTCATCAAACGTGGCGCCGAAGCCTGCATTGTCGTGACACCGAATTCTCAAGAGCAATTGGAGCCGATGAAAGTCGAACGCATTATCGACACTACTGCCGCCGGAGATTCATTCAGCGCCGGTTATTTGGCCAAACGTCTTAACGGTGGTTCTATTCTGCAAGCCATAAAGAGCGGTCATCAAATTGCAGGAAACGTAATTCAACATAAAGGCGCCATTATTGCCAAAGAAGACATGCCGCCGTTGTGATCCCACCCTATCCTCAAAATTCGATAAGGATAACTATCATGAAAATATCTTTTTTCCCAATATTGTTTACCGCAACCGTATTCGCTACCCCTGCATTGGCAGTCGTTCCGAACAGCCACGACTTGATATGGCAAAGTGTCACTTTCGGTCAGTCGACGGATTTAAACTTCGGTTCGACTGTGCTACCGGAAAAAGTGGGGGTAAATGAAACCCTGAGTGAAGGAAAACCGGTTTCCGCAGGCGTTCTCGTACCCCGTTTTACGATTGAAAGCCGGGGTGGAAAGTTGGCCAATTCCCATGAAGGTGTAACTTATTACTATACCGAATTGCCAGCGGATATCAATTTTAGACTTTCGGCAGACATCAAAGTAGAACAGCTAGGACCGGAAACCGGTGCAAACCCAAATCGACAAGAAGGGGCCGGAATTATGTTGCGCGATATTTTAGGCAAAGCACGGGAGAATCCACAACCGATGGGACATGAGGAGTTCCCTGCTGCTTCCAATATGGTGATGAATCTAATCCGCACTCACTCCCGAGAGCAAGACGCTTTAATTAATATCAATGCCTCTTATCGGGAAGGTATTCAAGATCCTTGGGGAACAGCCGGTAACCGATTGGTTAGAACCGATTATGTGGAAGCAATTGATTTCGCTAAAGGAAAACCGTTTAACCTGATGTTGGAGAAAAATAATCAGGGTTTTATTTTAAAATAGCGACAGGAAGGAAAAACCGAAGAGATCACATTAAATGAAATTACTCCCGATATCATTCGCGTACAAAATCCTGACAAACAATATCTTGGTTTTTTCGCCGCCCGCAATGCGAAAATAGCCGTAGAGAATGTCAAACTGGAGCTCAGCGAAGGCTCCGCACAAGTTTCGGCATCGGAATTTCTTGCAACACCGTTTCCTCTTCTCATTACTCAGGAATCCTCTTCCGTAGCGTTGAGTGATGATTATGACTTTCAGGCCAGAGCCAACTACGATGGCAATTTTACATTATTCCAAAACGGAAAACGCTTAGCGGAAAAACAAGATGTCAAAGCCGGTGATTTCTTCCATATCAAAACCAAATTGGAAAATGATGAAACGGAATTCAGACTTCACTTTACGCCAAGCCTCGGAGATAACATTGGAGATAACATTGGAGCTAACATTAAACAAGAACAAGAAAAAACCTTAACCGTGATCAAATCACACTCGGTACTCCCTCAAGAGATATACGTCGCCGTTAACGGTTCGAGTAATGGAGACGGTTCGATAGAAAAACCATTGGATTTGGATACGGCGATACAACATATCCCGCCGGGCGGAACCATTTTATTACAACCCGGGAACTACCCTGCGGTCACATTACTTTCGGAAAACAGCGGTACCGAAAAGGCTAATAAAAAACTAAAAGGCGTTACAGGCAAAGTGCGGTTTGTAGGAGAAGTGCTACATCAAGCCAGCTTTTGGCAAATCGAAGATATTGAAGTTGCCGGTGCCAGTCTGATTGTCCATGGCAGCCATAATGAATTTAAACGTATCATCACCCACAGCGCACCGGATACCGGATTTCAAATCACGTCGCCGGAAGGAATCGGACGTGCTTTATGGGCCAGTCATAATATTGTTAAAGACAGCATCAGTTTTAATAATATGGATAAATCGCAAATCAATGCTGACGGATTTGCAGCCAAAATGCGAATCGGCGATGGTAATACGTTTATTCGCTGCATTTCGCACCATAATATTGACGACGGTTGGGATCTATTCAATAAAGTAGAGGACGGACCTAACGGCAGTGTTACCATTTTGGATTCGATTGCATTTATGAATGGGCAGACCCTGAACGTTAAAAGTAAAAGTGCCTCCATCGGTAACGGCTTCAAACTTGGCGGAGAAGGGATTCCTGTTGCCCATGTAGTTAAAAATAACTTGGCTTTGCGCAACAATATGGACGGTTTTACCGACAATTTCAATCCGGGAACCTTAATCATGGAGAATAATGTCGCCATTGACAATAAAAGGTTCAATTACCTGTTCCGAAAAAGCCCTTATGAAAACGGACCTCCACAAGGTATTTTTATCAATAACCGCTCTTTCCGTTTTCATCAACCAAGCGCTTATTTTGATATCGTCAATGGAAGTCGTTTAGACAATAATCAGTTTATAATCGCCCTGTCCGACGGTACTATCGGTTCCAACCTAACGGAAACATCGACTACAGAACTGCTCACAAAACTGCGGGTACTCTCTGAAATTGATTTCACCCAACCCACTCCAGGCTTAAAAGAAGCACAAGAAATTCAAAAGCTAACTCAATAAGTTATTTAAAATTCATCTATAAAAGCAGAGGAAAATACTCTGCTTTTTACATCTTAAAAATTGAAATAAAATTATGATTAATCATTTTTATAAAAATAAAACAATATTTTATTTTAGTTATAAAGTTTGATATACATCACATCTTTTTTCATTTTAATGATGTAGTATTATAAAAAATCAAAACAACGTTTCGAGGTTAATATGAATATTGATAATATCGTCATTGCCGGCTATTTTTGTCTAATTGCGGCAATCAGTTTAATTTTTAAAAAAATGGCTAATCAAAGTACCAGCGACTATTTTCGCGGGGGTGGGAAAATGCTCTGGTGGATGGTCGGCGGCACCGCATTCATGACCCAATTTTCCGCTTGGACATTTACCGGAGCCGCCGGTAAAGCATTCAGCGACGGACTAACGATTACCGCTGTTTTTGTCGGCAATATGGTGGCTTATATCTTTGCTTATTTCTGGTTCGCTCGTCGTTTCAGACAAATGCGGGTCGATACTCCTACAGAAGCGGTAGGACGCCGTTTTGGCTCGGTCAATGAGCAATTTTTCACTTGGGTGATCATCCCGCTTAGCGTTATCAACGCCGGAGTCTGGTTAAATGGACTCGGTGTGTTTGCCTCCGCTGTTTTCAATTCCGATATCATTACCACAATTTATGTTACCGGTGCCGTAGTATTACTGGTTTCACTACTCAGTGGAGCATGGGGTGTAGTCGCATCAGACTTTATTCAAATGATGGTCGTCGCTGTGATTTCAATCGCTTGTGCCATTGTCGGATTGGTTATGATTGGCGGGCCGGGTGAAATCATTCGTGAATTTCCGGGCGGTTTCGTTATGGGACCGGATATGAATTATCCGTTACTACTAGTTTGCACCTTCATTTTCTTTGTCGTTAAACAATTGCAAAGTATCAACAATATGCAAGAATCTTACCGTTTCTTAAACGCCAAAGATTCGAAAAATGCCAGCAAAGCTGCCATATTTGCATTGGTGCTAATGTTCTTCGGTACTTTCATTTGGTTTGTTCCACCTTGGGTATCCGCCATCATTTATCCGGATGCCGCAGCAATGTATCCGCAACTGGGCAATAAAGCAGCCGATGCGGTGTACCTTGTATTCGCACGCAATGCCATGCCGTTGGGAACCGTCGGTTTATTAATGGCTGGATTATTCGCCGCCACCATGTCCTCTATGGACTCCGCATTAAATCGTAATTCCGGTATTTTTGTCCGCAGTTTCTATGCACCAATCATTCGTAAAAACAAAGCCGATGATAAAGAGTTGCTGCGCGCCGGACAATTGGTCTGCATTGTGAATGGTATTTTGGTCATTTTAATGGCGCAATTCTTTAATTCTCTAAAACATTTAAGTTTGTTTGATTTAATGATGCAAGTTGCCACGCTATTACAATCACCAATTCTGGTTCCATTATTCTTAGGCATCATCATTCGCAAAACACCAAAATGGGCACCTTGGGCGACTGTTGTCTTTGGAATGCTAGTTTCTTGGTCCGTAGTCGAAATTTTCACCCCGGCCCGTGTTGCAAGTTGGTTTGGTATAGAAAGTTTAACCGGACGCGAAGTGTCTGATATGAAAATTATTATTACCATTGCAGCGCATTTATTCCTCACAGCCGGTTTCTTCTGTCTAACCACACTCTTCTATAATGAAGAAAAAGATCCGTACAAAAAAGGAACCGCCGCGTTCTTTAAAGATGTGGATACGGAATGTATCGCCGAAGACGGGCAAGATATCGTTGACCGCTTGCAACGTAAAAAATTGGGAACATTAACGATTTATATGTCTGCCGGATTATCCCTCATGATATTGATTCCTAACCCAATGTGGGGAAGAATTCTCTATCTCGGCTGCGCACTAACAATCTTTGTCATCGGTTATCTGTTAAAAAGAAGTGCGGAAATAAAATAGAATAATCATATCAATACAATATAATGATCGATCTTCGGATCGGTCATTATTCTGGGAGAAAAGCACATGAGCAAAGGCCAGCAAATCCAATTAAAATTCGAATCTTTCAACGATTCCGATACCAATGCAACGGTAACACGGATTACACCTAAAGATGTTACTTGCCACCGTAATTATTTCTATCAAAAATGTTTCACTCAAGACGGTCGAAAATTACTTTTCGCCGGTGATTTTGACGGCAACCGCAACTACTACTTGCTGGATATGGAAAATCAAATTGCAACACAGCTTACGGAAGGAAAAGGCGACAATACTTTCGGCGGATTTATTTCCACTGACGACAAATCATTTTTTTATGTGAAAAATGAATCCAGTTTGCGCAAAGTCGATTTGCAGACTCTTAATGAAAAAATTATTTATACGGTTGATAACGACTGGAAAGGCTATGGAACTTGGGTGGCTAATTCGGATTGCACCAAGTTGGTCGGCATTGAAATATTAAAATCTTGTTGGCAACCCCTAACCGATTGGGATAAATTTAAAGCCTTCTACCATACCAAACCAACCTGCCGTTTAATTCGGGTTGATATTTTAACCGGTGCCGTCACGGTGATTCATCAAGAAGACGGTTGGCTAGGACACCCGACTTATCGCCCTTTCGACGATAATACCATCGGCTTCTGCCACGAAGGGCCGCATGATTTAGTCGATGCCAGAATGTGGTTTATTAACGAAGACGGCAGCAATCTTAGAAAAGTCAAAGAACATTTGCCCGGTGAATCTTGTACTCATGAATTTTGGGTTCCTGACGGCTCCAAAATGGCTTATGTATCCTATTTCAAAGACCAAACCGAAAGAGTCATTTATGCCGCAAATCCGGTCACTTTAGACAATCAGCGTTTAATGCTGATGCCGCCATGCTCACATCTGATGAGTAACTTTGACGGCTCGCTAATGGTCGGAGACGGCTGCGGCTCGCCGGTAGATGTCGATGACAGCGAAAGCTATCACATTGAGAATGATCCGTTTCTGTATATTTTGAATATCGAAAAAAACGAAGCCACCAAACTGGCCAAACACAGTACTTCTTGGCAAGTATTGGATGGTGATCGCCAAATTACCCATCCTCATCCGTCATTCTTGCCTAATGATTCGGGCGTACTTTTCGGCAGTGATTTTGAAGGAGCACCAGCTATTTATATTGCCAATATATCGGCTGAGCTTAAGTAATTAATACCTTATATCCGAATAGCAGTCAGGCTATTTTGCTAAATTCCGCTTTGCAAGACAAAGTGCGGTATAACTCATGTTTATACCATATAGTTAAGGTCTGACTGCATTTTCCGTACCGATTTCACACAAGTTTCCTACTTAAAAACGGCTCGCTCATCCGGAAGCATTAATTATCTTATCCAAACTATGATCAATTATCGGTTGCATTCAATAACAAACTCAAAAAATCGTACTACAATCAGATATTTTTAAAGTTAAACAATAAGTTATATATTAATATTTACGCCTATATCTTTAAAAAACCATTCCATTGTCTAATTTAGGACAAGAATTTTTATAGTCTATGTGATTTAGTTCTCACTTTGTGGAAAACCTCCCACTTTTCGCAGAATTGTTATTGACCCTAGCGTTAGGGCTAATTATGATAGCAATACTTCATGATATTTTAAT
>RRZU010636211.1_pt1 | contig 21306 bp, 18 predicted proteins | sample 2165561 | NCBI WGS metagenome assembly RRZU01 (sample SAMN10456909, study PRJNA506462) | wastewater metagenome | isolation source: wastewater sludge | place: USA: Moscow, Idaho | reverse complement strand
GAAAGTAACTCCTCACACTTCTTTCAAAGCGTCCGTTTATATTTTGAAAAAAGAAGAAGGTGGTCGTCACACTCCATTCCATAATAAATATCGTCCTCAATTCTATATCCGTACATTGGATATCACAGGGGAAATTACTTTGCCTGATGGAGTAGAAATGGTTATGCCGGGTGATAACTTGGAGCTATCTGTTAAGTTAATCTATCCAGTAGCATGTAGCGTAGGTTTACGGTTTGCTATTCGTGAAGGTGGTAGAACTGTAGGTTCAGGACAAATCACTGAAATTTTAGACTAATACTAACACATGAGCAGTTGTTGAATTTAAATAAAACAACTGCTTATATACACGGGTCTAGCTCAGTTGGTAGAGCACTGGTCTCCAAAACCAGGTGTCGGGAGTTCGAGCCTCTCGACCCGTGCTAATTCATGCATCATATGAAGATAGCTAATTATATCAGAGAATCTTATAACGAACTCGTTCATAAAGTTTCTTGGCCTACACCAAAAGAATTGAGTAACAGTGCAATGGTTGTTTTAATTGCTTCCTTAATCATTGCGTTGGTAGTGTGGTTAATTGACTTTGGTTTCGAAAATATCATGAAGTTTATCTACAAGTTGATAAGCTAATTTAACGCAGAGAAAAAATGTCTGAAACGGAAAAGAAATGGTATGTCTTACGTGCCATCAGCGGAAAAGAAAACAAGGTAAAGGAATACGTTGAATCAGAAATGAAGAACACGAACCTTGGTCAGTACGTATTTCAGGTTTTGATTCCCACGGAGAAAGTTTATCAAATTCGCAACGGAAAAAAGACAATCAAAGAGAGAAATTATTTGCCGGGATACGTCCTTATTGAAGCGATATTGACGGGAGATACAGTTCATCAATTGAAGAATATGCCTAACGTCATTGGATTCTTAGGAGGCAACACGTCAAAAGCTACTCCTTTACGTCAATCTGAAGTAAATCGTATCTTAGGTACAGTTGATCAACTTCAAGAAAACGAAGAAGAGTTGAATATTCCTTTCTATGTTGGTGAAACTGTAAAAGTAATAGCCGGACCTTTCAAGGATTTTTCGGGCGTTATTGAAGAGGTAAACAATGAAAAAAAGAAACTAAAAGTTATGGTCTTGATCTTTGGTCGTAAAACACCATTGGAATTAAGCTTTATGCAAGTAGAAAAAGAGTTGTAAAGGTTACGCTTTATGATGTCTTTTCAATAAATTAAATTATCTAAAATTGAATCAATATGGCTAAAGAAGTTGCTGGACTTATCAAGTTGCAAGTAAAAGGTGGTGCGGCAAACCCCTCTCCTCCCATTGGTCCTGCTTTGGGATCGAAGGGTATTAATATCATGGAGTTTTGCAAACAATTTAATGCCAGAACCCAAGACAAAGCCGGTAAAATATTACCGGTTGTGATTACCTATTATTCAGACAAATCTTTTGATTTTATCATCAAAACACCTCCTGTAGCAATTCAGCTATTAGAAGTGTCAAAACAAAAAAGTGGTTCGGCTGAGCCAAACCGCAAAAAAGTGGCAGAAATCACTTGGGACCAAGTGAAAGCTATCGCTACTGATAAAATGACAGATTTAAACTGTTTTACTATTGACTCTGCAATGAGGATGGTAGCAGGTACAGCGAGAAGTATGGGTATTTCCATAAAAGGAGAATTTCCAAGTAGTAATTAATCACTTCAATCGAAGACATGAGTAAACTAACAAAAAAACAAAAGTTAGCTTTGGAGAAAGTTGAAGTAGGGAAAAGCTACTCTCTCAAAGAAGCTGCTAGTTTAGTGAAAGAAATCACTAACACAAAATTCGATTCATCAGTGGACGTTGATGTTCGTTTAGGTATAGATCCTCGTAAAGCCAACCAAATGGTAAGAGGTGTTGTTTCACTTCCACACGGAACTGGAAAAACAGTAAGAGTTCTTGTATTATGTACTCCCGACGCAGAAGCCGAAGCTAAAGAAGCTGGAGCAGAGTATGTTGGTCTTGATGAATACATTGAAAAAATAAAAGGCGGGTGGACAGATGTTGATGTAATTATCACTATGCCGTCAATCATGGGTAAGATAGGTGCATTAGGTAGAGTTTTAGGCCCCCGTGGTTTAATGCCAAACCCTAAAAGTGGTACAGTTACCAATGAAGTAGGAAAAGCTGTAAAAGAAATTAAACAGGGTAAAATTGATTTCAAAGTAGACAAATTTGGAATTGTACATACCTCTGTTGGTAAAGTTTCTTTCAATGCTGAACAAATTATGGATAATGCAAAGGAATTTATTTCTACATTGAACAAATTGAAACCTACCGCCGCAAAAGGTGTTTATATTAAAAGCATTTATCTTTCAAGTACAATGAGCCCTGGTATCAAAATTGATCCGAAATCAGTGGAATAATTTAAAAGATTAAGATTTTATGAAAAAGGAAGATAAAAGTAAAGTTATAGCACAAATTAAATCTACTATCGAAGCATATAAATGTTTCTATATTACTGATATAGCCGATTTAAATTCGGAAAGAACTAGTGATTTGAGAAAAGTATGTTTTAACCAAGACGTTAAATTGCTAGTAGTAAAAAATACATTGTTCAAAAAAGCTCTTGAAAGCTTGTCAGAAGGAGGAGATTTTTCTCCTTTGTTCGACACATTGAAAGGGTCTACCTCTATTATGTTTTCAAACAATGGAAATTCACCAGCTAAACTTATCAAAGAATTCAAAAAAGATAAGAAAAATAATGGTAAGCCAATTTTGAAAGCAGCCTATGTTCAAGAATGTTTCTACGTTGGAGAAGATCAATTGGATTCTCTTGTATCTCTTAAAACGAAAGAACAACTTATTGGAGAGATTGTTGGATTGTTACAATCACCAGCTAAAAATGTTATATCAGCATTGCAATCAGGTGGTAATACATTGCACGGAGTCCTTCAGACACTCTCAGAAAAATAATTTAGAAATATATAATTTAATTACGAACTTAATTTAAAACATAAGTAAAATGGCAGATTTGAAAGTTTTTGCAGAACAATTAGTTAATTTAACTGTAAAAGAAGTAAACGAGTTAGCTCAAATTTTGAAAGAAGAATATGGTATCGAACCAGCAGCTGCAGCAGTAGCAGTAGCAGCTCCAGCAGTAGGAGGAGCTGAAGTGGCAGCAGTGGAAGAAAAAAGTTCATTTGATGTAGTTTTAAAATCTGCAGGTGCGAATAAACTTGCAATTGTAAAATTAGTAAAAGAACTTACTGGTCTTGGTTTGAAAGAAGCAAAAGACATGGTAGATGCAGCTCCTTCTGTTATCAAGGAAGGCGTTAGCAAAGAAGACGCTGAAGGATTGAAAAAACAATTGACTGAAGCGGGAGCTGAAGTAGAATTGAAATAGTATCATCCTGATTATCAGGATTTACGGTTTAGAACCTGTGCTAAAATAGGTTCTAAACCTTTTTATGTTTATAAATAAAACATGTTCAATTAACCTCGTTGATAGATGTCTTCACGTATGAGTAATCAAAGAAAAAACTTTTCCTCAATAAAAAACCCTCTGGAATATCCGGATTTTCTTGAGGTCCAACTAAAATCTTTTAAAGATTTTTTTCAACTAGATACCCCTTCAGAAAAAAGAAAAAACGAAGGACTGTATAAGGTATTTGCTGAAAATTTCCCAATTACGGATACTCGCAACAATTTTAACCTAGAATTTTTAGATTACTATGTTGATCCACCTCGCTATTCCATTCAAGAATGTATAGACAGGGGATTAACATATAGTGTTCCTTTAAAAGCTAAACTAAAACTATATTGTACAGACCCAGATCATGAGGATTTTGACACAGTCATTCAAGATGTGTATCTTGGACCTATCCCATATATGACAGAAAAAGGCACTTTTGTTGTTAATGGAGCTGAACGTGTTGTTGTTTCTCAGCTACATAGATCTCCAGGTGTATTCTTTGGACAAAGTGTACATGCTAACGGAACTAAACTGTACTCCGCTAGGATTATTCCTTTTAAGGGGTCTTGGATTGAATTTACGACGGACATTAACAATGTAATGTACGCATATATTGATCGTAAGAAAAAGTTACCTGTAACAACTTTACTTCGTGCTATCGGTTTTGAAAGCGACAAAGATATTCTCGAAATATTTAACCTAGCCGAGGAAATAAAAGCAACAAAAGCAAACCTAAAAAAGGCTGTTGGACGAAAATTAGCTGCTCGTGTCCTTAAAACATGGGTTGAGGATTTTGTTGATGAAGATACAGGTGAAGTTGTTTCGATCGAAAGAAATGAAGTTATTATAGATCGTGAGGTTATTATAGAGAATGACCACATCAACGAGATATTGGAAGCTAATGTACAAAACATTCTGCTACATAGAGAAGATGCTAATACGTCTGACTATACCATCATGTATAATACATTGCAAAAAGACCCTTGTAATTCTGACAAGGAAGCAATTTTATACATTTACAGACAACTTCGCAATGCAGAACCTGCAGATGATGCAAGTGCACGTGAAGTTATCAATAATTTATTTTTCTCTGAAAAAAGATATGACCTAGGAGATGTAGGTCGTTACAGAATAAATAAAAAACTTAACTTATCTATTCCAGCGGAAGTTAAAGTTTTAACAAAAGAAGATATTATCGAGATTATCAAGTACTTAACTGAATTGATAAACTCGAAAGCAGATGTTGATGATATTGACCACTTAAGCAATAGGCGGGTTCGTACTGTAGGGGAACAACTTTATAACCAGTTCGGAATAGGTCTAGCACGTATGGCACGGACCATTCGTGAAAGAATGAATGTTCGTGATAATGAAGTCTTTACTCCGATTGATTTAATTAATGCTAAAGCTATTTCTTCTGTCATTAATTCTTTCTTCGGAACAAATGCCTTGTCACAATTTATGGACCAAACCAATCCTCTTGCTGAAATGACCCACAAACGCCGTATGTCAGCTCTTGGTCCTGGTGGTCTTTCTAGAGAACGTGCTGGATTTGAGGTACGTGACGTTCACTATACTCACTATGGTCGTCTTTGTCCGATAGAAACACCCGAAGGTCCAAACATTGGTTTGATTTCATCTTTGTGTGTTTATGCAAAAATAAATGACCTCGGATTTATAGAAACTCCATATAGAAAAGTTGCAAATTCAAAAGTAAACTTGAATAAAGACGATATAATCTATATGACAGCAGAAGAAGAAGAAGGTAAAGTTATTGCTCAAGGGAATGCTCCCTTGGACGATAATGGCAACTTTATTCGTTCAAAAGTAAAGTCTCGTCAAGATAGTGATTTTCCTATTATTGCACCAGAAGAAGTTGAGTTAATGGACGTTTCTCCCACTCAGATTGCTTCTATTGCAGCCTCTTTAATTCCTTTTCTGGAACATGATGATGCTAACCGTGCATTGATGGGTTCTAACATGATGCGTCAAGCTGTTCCCTTATTACGTTGTGAAGCACCTATTGTGGGAACAGGATTAGAAGGTCAATTGATTCGAGATTCAAGAACACAAGTGACCGCAGAAAGAGATGGAGTTATTGAATATGTTGACGCCACAAAAATTAAAGTTCGCTACAATTATACAGAAGAAGAATTGTTCGTTCAATTTGAAGATCCGATCAAAGAATACCCAATCTCTAAATTTCAAAAGACAAATCAGGGCACAACAATTGACCTTCGTCCTATTGTGAAAAAAGGAGAAAAAGTAATAGCTGGTCAAATTTTAACAGAAGGCTATTCTACCGAAAATGGAGAATTGGCTCTTGGAAAAAATTTGAAAGTTGCTTTCATGCCTTGGAAAGGTTACAACTTTGAGGATGCTATCGTAATTAACGAACGTATTGTACGTGAAGACATTTTCACATCTGTTCACGTAGATGAATATTCTTTGGAAGTTCGCGAAACTAAACGAGGAATGGAGGAATTAACTTCCGATATTCCAAACGTTAGCGAAGATGCAACGAAAGACTTAGACGAAAATGGTATTGTACGCATAGGTGCTTTCATCAATCCTGGAGACATTCTTATTGGTAAAATTACTCCAAAAGGAGAATCCGACCCATCACCGGAAGAAAAATTGCTTCGTGCAATTTTTGGAGATAAGGCAGGTGATGTTAAAGATGCTTCTCTAAAGGCAAGTCCATCGCTAAGAGGTGTAGTTATTGAAAAACGCTTATTTTCTAAAATACAAAAAGCAAAAAAAACTAAATCGTCAGATAAGGCATCTATGGAAAAAGTAGAGGCTGAGTTCAATGAAAAAGTAGAGGCTTTGAAGAATATACTCGTCGAAAAATTAATGCTTCTTACAAACGGAAAAACATCTCAAGGTGTAAAAGACTTTTTAGGAGCTGACGTTATTCCAAAAGGAAATAAGTTTACACAAAAACAGCTATCTGAAATAGATTATACTTGTATTCAAATAAGCAAATGGACAACAGATAATCACAAAAATGACCTTATCAAGGAATTGATTAGTAATTATTTGAGATTATACAAACAATATGATGCTAAGCTAAAAAGAGAAAAATACAATATTACTATTGGAGATGAACTACCTGCTGGTATTATCCAATTAGCCAAAGTTTATATCGCTAAAAAACGTAAAATACGTGTTGGAGATAAAATGGCTGGACGTCATGGTAACAAAGGTATTGTTTCCCGCATTGTTCGTCAGGAGGATATGCCGTTTTTGGAAGATGGAACTCCTGTAGATATTGTACTAAACCCTCTTGGTGTGCCCTCTCGTATGAATCTTGGACAAATTTTCGAAACTGTTTTGGGATGGGCTGGTAAAGAATTAAATACAAAATTTGCAACTCCCATTTTTGACGGTGCAACCCTTGATGACTTGAACGAATGCACAGACAAAGCAGGAGTGCCACGTTACGGAAAGACGTATCTGTATGACGGTGGGACAGGTGAACGTTTTGACCAACCTGCAACAGTGGGCGTTATTTATATGTTGAAATTAGGACACATGGTTGAAGATAAAATGCATGCTCGTTCTATCGGACCATATTCTCTTATTACGCAACAACCACTTGGAGGTAAGGCTCAGTTCGGAGGTCAACGTTTTGGAGAAATGGAAGTTTGGGCTTTGGAAGCCTTTGGTGCGGCTCATATATTACAAGAAATCTTGACAATCAAGTCCGATGATGTAATGGGTCGTGCAAAAGCATATGAAGCAATTGTAAAAGGAGATCCAATGCCAGCACCTGGAATTCCGGAATCTCTTAATGTACTTCTACACGAATTACGTGGTTTGGGACTTAGCATCAACTTAGAATAAAATATTGGTTTCAAGATATGAAACATCAAACTTCCATATCTTGACATCTTTTTTAAATAAAAAAAGATATGGCATTTAGAAAAGAAAACAAAGCAAAATTCAGTTTTAACAAAATATCAATCGGATTAGCTTCTCCAGAAGAAATTTTGGAGCACTCAAGCGGTGAAGTGCTAAAACCGGAAACCATAAATTATCGCACATATAAACCTGAACGAGACGGGTTGTTTTGCGAACGCATTTTTGGACCAGTAAAAGACTATGAATGTCATTGCGGAAAATACAAGCGTATCCGCTACAAAGGCATCGTATGCGACCGTTGCGGAGTGGAAGTTACGGAGAAAAAAGTTCGTCGCGAACGTATGGGTCACATTCAACTAGTCGTTCCTGTAGCCCACATTTGGTATTTTCGTTCTCTTCCAAATAAAATAGGATACCTTTTAGGAATTTCTACTAAAAAATTGGATTCTATTATTTATTACGAAAAATATGTTGTCATTCAGGCAGGTACACAAAGTGAATTGGCAGAAGGAGATCTTCTTACTGAAGAAGAATATCTAAATATTATGGATGCTCTTCCACGCGAGAATCAACAATTAGAAGATACAGATCCTAATAAGTTTATCGCAAAAATGGGAGCAGATGCCATTTATGACATGCTGACTCGTTTAGATTTGGATAAAATATCTTATGAATTAAGAAATAAAGCCAGTAACGATACATCTCAACAAAGAAAAACTGAAGCTTTAAAAAGGCTTCAGGTTGTAGAAGCTTTCCGTTCTGCAAAACAACGTAATAAACCTGAATGGATGATTGTAAAAGTTGTTCCAGTGATTCCACCGGAATTACGTCCATTAGTACCTCTTGATGGAGGTCGTTTTGCAACATCGGATTTGAATGACTTATATCGTCGTGTAATTATCCGCAATAATCGTCTTAAAAAATTAATTGAAATCAAAGCTCCTGAAGTAATTTTGCGGAATGAAAAACGTATGCTTCAAGAAGCTGTTGACTCGTTATTCGATAACACACGTAAATCGACCGCTGTAAAAGCAGATGCCAATCGTCCATTAAAATCTCTTTCTGACAGTTTGAAAGGTAAACAAGGTCGTTTTCGTCAAAACTTACTCGGTAAACGTGTTGACTACTCTGCACGTTCTGTGATTGTTGTAGGTCCTGAATTGAAAATGCATGAATGTGGTTTGCCTAAAGATATGGCGGCAGAATTATACAAGCCATTTGTTATAAGAAAATTAATTGAACGAGGTATTGTAAAAACTGTAAAATCAGCTAAAAAGATAGTAGATAGAAAAGACCCGGTGGTTTGGGATATCTTGGAACATGTTATGAAAGGACACCCTGTGTTGCTTAACCGTGCTCCAACACTTCACAGACTTGGGATTCAGGCTTTTCAGCCAAAACTAATTGAAGGTAAAGCTATTCAATTACACCCTCTTGCATGTACGGCATTTAATGCCGACTTTGATGGTGACCAAATGGCTGTGCATTTACCTCTTGGAAATGAAGCTGTATTAGAAGCTCAAATTCTTATGCTAGCTTCACACAACATTTTGAATCCTGCAAATGGTGCTCCTATCACAGTACCGTCTCAAGACATGGTACTTGGTTTGTATTATATGACAAAACAACGTCCAGGAGCAAAAGGGGAAGGTTTAAAATTTTATTCTCCCAAAGAAGTTATCATAGCCTATAATGAAAAGCAAGTAACATTACACTCTCAGATTAGTGTGAAAACGCAAGATCTTGAAAACGGAATTATTGTCACAAAGATGATAGATACAACTGTTGGTCGTGTAATTGTGAACGAATATGTGCCAAAAGAAGTCGGATTTATCAACGAAATTCTTTCTAAAAAATCTTTACGAGATATTATTGGTAAGATTATCAATGTTTGTGGTGTTGCCAGAACTGCTGATTTCTTGGATGACATTAAGAATTTAGGGTACCAAATGGCGTTTAGAGGTTGTTTATCATTTAACCTTGATAATGTTATTGTTCCAAAGGAAAAAGATGAATTAGTTCAACAGGGTTATGCCGAAGTTGATGAAATACTGGCTAACTATAACATGGGGTTCATTACATACAATGAAAGATACAATCAAATCATTGATACATGGACTCATATTAACTCGAAACTTTCAAATATTTTGATGAAACAATTGTCAACAGATGATCAAGGTTTCAATTCAGTGTTCATGATGCTTGATTCTGGAGCTCGTGGTTCGAAAGAACAAATTCGTCAGTTAGGTGGTATGCGTGGATTGATGGCAAAACCGCAAAAATCGGGAGCTGAAGGAGGTCAAATTATTGAAAATCCAATTCTTTCTAACTTTAAAGAAGGGCTTTCTGTACTTGAGTACTTTATTTCAACTCACGGTGCTCGTAAAGGTTTAGCTGATACCGCCTTGAAAACTGCAGATGCAGGTTACTTAACCCGTCGTTTGGTTGACGTTTCTCAAGACGTAATTATTCAAGAAGAGGATTGCGGAACTTTGCGTGGATTAATTGCTGTAGAGCTTAAAAATAACGAAGAAGTTGTAGCTTCTTTGTACGAAAGAATTTTAGGTCGTGTTTCTGTTCATGACATTCAACACCCTCTCACAGGTAAAATTATTGTCGAAGCAGGAGAAGAAATCACAGAAGCAGCTGCTAAAATCATCCAAGAATCTCCTATTGAACGCGTAGAGATTCGTTCTGTATTAACTTGTGAATCGAAAAAAGGTGTTTGTGCAAAATGTTACGGACGTAACTTGGCAACAGGAAGGATGGTTCAAAAAGGAGAAGCTGTTGGTGTTATTGCAGCGCAGTCCATTGGAGAACCAGGAACACAGCTTACTCTTCGTACATTCCACGTCGGAGGTATTGCTGCGAACGTTGCAGCAGAATCAAAAATAGCTTCTCGTTATGATGGTATCCTTGAAATTGAAGAGCTTAGAACAGTCACTGTAGTTGAAGACAACAATACATACGAAATCGTAGTAAGCCGTCTAGCAGAACTGAAGATTATAGAGCCAACAACAAGAGTTATTCTTACTACACAAAACATTCCGTACGGATCAAAGCTATTTTTCCAATCCGGAGTACAAGTAAAAAAAGGAGATGTTATTTGTGAGTGGGATCCGTTCAATGCCGTTATAATTTCAGAGGTATCCGGTAAGATGATATTTGAAAACATGGTTGAAAATATCACCTACAAAACAGAATCTGATGAACAAACAGGATTGAAAGAAAAAATTATTATTGAATCGAAAGATAAAAATAAAATTCCTGCAGCACAGATTTTGGACGAAAAAGGAGAACTTGTTCATACATATAGTTTACCTGTTGGAGCTCACGTTGGTATTTTGGACGGAGCAGCAATCAAAGTCGGTCAAATTTTGTTAAAAATACCTCGTGCAGTAGGTAAAGCCGGTGATATCACAGGGGGTCTTCCTCGTGTCACTGAATTATTTGAAGCAAGAAATCCTTCTAACCCAGCGGTGGTGTCTGAAATTGATGGTGAAATTACATTCGGCAAAATTAAGAGAGGACAACGTGAAATTGTTGTTACATCTAAAACCGGTGAAATTAAAAAATACCTAGTCGCTCTTTCTAAACAAATTTTGGTTCAAGAAAACGACTTTGTTAGAGCTGGAAGTGCACTTTCTGATGGAGCTATTACTCCTTCTGACATTTTAGCAATTAAGGGTCCAACGGCAGTGCAAGAATACATTGTGAATGAAGTACAAGATGTTTATCGTTTGCAAGGTGTAAAAATTAATGACAAACACTTCGAAGTTATTGTTCGTCAAATGATGCGTAAGGTAGAAATAGAAGATCCAGGTGATACTCGTTTTCTTGAAAAGCAAATTATTGACAAGCAAGAGTTTATGGAAGAAAATGATCGTATCTGGGGTAAAAAAGTAGTTATGGATGCTGGAAATTCAGAGACATTATTTGCAGGTCAAATTGTAACTCCAAGGAAATTACGTGATGAAAACAGTATGCTAAAACGTAAAGATTTGAAAATAGTTGAAGTTCGTGATGCAGTTCCTGCAACATCAAGTTCAATTTTACAAGGTATCACGCGTGCATCTCTTCAAACTCACAGCTTTATGTCTGCCGCTTCTTTCCAAGAAACAACAAAGGTTCTTAACGATGCTGCAATCAATGGTAAAGTTGACAAACTGGAAGGTCTGAAAGAAAATGTTATTTGTGGACATTTGATTCCAGCGGGAACAGGTCAACCTGAGTTGGAGAAAATTGTTGTTGCTTCACGAGAAGAATATGAAAAAATTATGGAAGCAAAACGTAATGTTATTGATGTAAATCTAGACGGTGATGATTCTAACGAGTTATAGTTAACCTTTCATTTACCATATCAAAAAAGAGCAGTAAGAATTCTTACTGCTCTTTTTTTGCAATATTTTGCTTTCCAGTATTATAGCAAATAAACGACCTCAACAAAAACAATATTTCACCTACTTCTTTACCCAAAGTTTGTATAACTCGTATTTTTGCAATACAAGATCAACATAATCCGCCGTTTCATTTCCTCTAAAATAGCCGTGCTTACAAACTTCATCATTGTAATACTCAGGATTTGATTTTAAACGGATATAGGTTTCAACATTATTGTCCCACACGTTGGGATTTTTTTTATATTTTATAGCTAACGCCCTTGCATCTGATATATGCGCAGGACCAGAGTTATATGATGCCAATACAAATTTAGTTCGTTCTTGTTGGGATTTTATGTCACTAAACACATCATTTAAGTACTTAATGTACTTAGCCCCAGCTTTTATACTCAGTTCCGGGTTTCTAAAATCAATTTCACTCAAGCCAAAATGCCTTGCGGTACTAGGCATAAGCTGCATCAATCCGGAAGCTCCCGCCCAAGAGACGATATTAGGATCGAATTTTGATTCATTATAGGCCACAGCCGCTACTAAACGCCAATCCCATCCAGCTATTTTGGCATATCTTTTAAAATAGTCGTCAAACGATGAAATTCTATTTTTCGGCAATTTCTTTTCAGCATAACCCTGTGATTCAAAATATTTCGTTCTTTCAAAATACTTATAGTAAATAGTAGAGAAGAATGTTTTACGACTGCTTTGTTTCGACCATTTATTAATGTAAGCCAGTAGTTCGGGACAGTCTTTTCGAACCGCCCACGCAGAACGCTGAGGAAAACTAACAGCCAATCCGTAATCTATATCCGAAAAATAAGTTTTGTTCAAGCGAGCTAAATCATTATCGGCAACCGTGAATGAAATTTTATGTAGTGCCGTTTGTGCTATCAAATCATCTTCTGAGACAGAATCAGGAACTGTAATGATATTGATGCCACCGCCTATTTCATTATTCAAATCTTTCAATCTATCTTGGTAGATGGAGCCATTAGTCACATATACTTGTTTTCCGGCAAGTTGCAAAACGTCTGTTATCATGCTATCTGATTTACTTTGAATAATCACTTGCCTGGTAATGTACTCTTTCTTTGTAAATTCAATCCGTTTTTTTAACTCATTGGTACGAGGCACTCTATAAGCAATCAAATCTGCTTCTCCATTTTCCAAAGCCTCTACCATAGTATTTAAGTTAGGAGCTACTATGACTTCCATTTCGACACCTAACTCGTCACACAACTCCTTAGCAAACTCATATTCATAACCCAACACATTGTCTTTATAATTGAAATAAGAAATTGGACCATAAAGCGTTATCACACGCATTTTGCCTCTATGCTTTATGCTTTGTAAATCGCGATCCAAATTTTCTTGTTCTTTTTTTTGACAACCAAGAAGGGAAAAGACAACAACAATAGTAAGAATAATTGCACGGGGGTTCGTTTTCATATTTTTATGATTTTGCTATTTCAATATCTGTCTCACCAAACAAAGGCAACCCTACAAATTTAAGGTATAATCTAGCTGTTGCAACGACATCTTTTTGACAATAGGTAGCAATTCTTTCTACATCGTTTTCTTGATAATAAACACCTGCAACTTCACTTCCATCAATATCATCCTTAGGAGTAGGAATATTAAAAATAGTAGTTAGAAGTTTTAAAGAAGTATAATTCTTATAATCACCAAATCGCCAAAGCTCCAAGGTGTCAATAAATTTAACCTCCCAAGGTTTTTTCCCTGCAATTTGCAATACTTCAGGTAATGGCAAACCATTAATCAACATCCTACGAGCGATGTAAGGAATATCAAATTCCTTAATATTATGACCACAAATTTGGTGGTAAGGAGTTGTCATAAAACGAGTAAGCATTGCAGAAAACTCTTCAAGAAGAACCTTCTCATCATGTCCGCAAAAAGATTTTATATGAAAAATGGTTGTCCCATTCTTATTAGTAAGAATTCCTACCGATATGCAAACGATTTTACCAAATTCTGCGTAAATACCAGCCTCCCGTTCAAAAGATTGAGCAGCAGTACAATCTTCTCCATACCTATCAGGCATTCTTTTTTGCAGAATATTAAATTTTTCGGACCATAGGAGAATCATGTCTTCCGACATATCCGATAGATTTCGGGTTTGAGGCACCGTTTCAATATCTAAAAACAAAATCTTATCTGCTTTTATATCCGTCATAAGTTTTTTATATTTTTAATGTATCATGAAAGCCGAATGAGTTGTATTATCTCTATGAAATTCTGTATTTCCCATTTCCGGAATAATTAATTATGCACTTCACCCTATTCAGATATTAGGATGCACTAAGTTAAAAATATTTTCTAATAATGGTTGAAAAATACAACTAAAAAAGTTTTTTTAACCTATCTTTGCCAATGAAAATTATTAATAATAACCATTCTTAATTAATCAAACCATGTCTATTAACAAAGTAATTTTAGTTGGAAATGTGGGCAAAGACCCGGAAGTGAGATACTTAGATAACAATGTGGCAGTTGCAAAATTTCCGCTTGCGACAACAGAAAAAGGCTATAAAATGAATAATGGCACAACCATACCAGATAAAACAGAATGGCATAATATCGTTATGTGGAGGGGGTTGGCCGAAATTGCAGAAAAATACGTTCGTAAAGGTGCTCAATTATATATCGAAGGAAAAATTCAAAATAGGACATGGGATGATAAAAACGGAGTGAAACACTACGCTACTGAAATTTTGTGCGAAAATATGCAGTTATTGGGCAAAAGAGCTGATGGCAATGATTCTACTGCTCCTTCATCAACTAAACCGTTTCCAACTGAAGGAAAAACGGAAGCTGCACCTTCAGACCCATTTGAATCTACAGATTCTGATGACGATTTACCATTTTGATTTCTTTGTAACCGATAAAAAAAGAGGCACTGAATAAGTTCAATGCCTCTTTTATTTTGCTTGAAAAGTAGCCTATAGATTATTTAATTTTTCTGCCATTTTGGCTCCTAGATTAACGCACTCCTGAAACTTAGCGGCTTTTAATGCATGCTTTTCTTCCACACCTTCGCAGACAACTTCAAAACCGGTTTCCTCGGCAAAACAAGCTAATTTTTTAATAGCGACACCTGCCCAAGAAAACGAACCAAAATAGCCGAAATAACGACCTTTAATATCCCTTCCTTTAATTTTAGAGAGTAACGCCTCTATTGGCGGAAATAATTCGTTGGTATAAGTGGGACTTCCAATAATCAACCCTTGATAAGTGAAAATATCAGCCAAAATAACGGAAGGGCTCGTTGTTGAGGCATTGTGCATAACTACGTTTTGTATCCCATTAGCAACAAGAGAGTCAGCTATGGTTTCAGCCATCTGTTCGGTATTTCCATACATACTTCCATATACAATTACAACACCCTTTTGTGCTCTATAAAGACTTAATTCATTGTAAATACCAATTGTTTTTTGCACATACTTTTGCCAAACAGGTCCATGAGTACTACAAATAGTACCTATTTCCAACGGACTTAATTTAGCCAAAGCCTTTTGGACAGGACTTCCATACTTACCAACAATATTAGAATAATAGCGTACCATTTCCCTCCAATATTTTTCTGTATTTATTTGATTATCAGTCACGCCACCATCAAGAGAGCCAAAACAGCCAAAAGCATCGCCGGAGAAAAGCACCTTGTTTTTCTCTTCATAAGTCATCATGGTTTCAATCCAGTGAACCATGGGAGTTAAATAAAATCTTAATGTACGACTTCCCAAAGAAAGGGATTCATTATCTTTTACTTCCAACAAATTATCCGTAATGCCAAAATAGCCTTCCAGCATACCGAAAGTTTTGCTGTTACCCACTATTTTTATGTTCGGATATTTTTGTTTAATCGCTCTGATTGAGGCCGAATGGTCAGGTTCCATGTGATTAATAATCACGTAATCAATGGTTCTGTCGCCCAATATAGCTTCTATTTTCTTTACATAAAGTTCCGTATAACAAGCGTCCACAGTATCAATCAATGCTACCTTGTCGTCAACAATCAAATAAGAGTTATACGATACACCCGCAGGCAATTCCCACAATCCTTCAAACAAATGTTTATGCCGGTCATTGACTCCAACATAAAAGATATTATCTACTATTTCCTTTTTTACATACATCTGACTTCTATTTTTTGTCTTACTAATTCGCAAAGATAAACAAAAAAACATCTCTCATTATTGAAAAAGATAAGATTATTGTGCTATTGGTCAGGCAATCTCTATTGTATAAAATCATCAAATTTCATATCTTTGTAAGTTGGATTGGTAGAATATGTTATTTAAAGAGATTATAGGTCAGACTGAAATAAAGAACCGCTTGCTAAAAAGTGTGCAAGAAGGAAGAGTTCCGCATGCACAGTTGCTTTACGGCAATGAAGGTGTAGGAAAAATGCCATTAGCTCTTGCTTATGCACAATATATTTCTTGCACGAATAGAACAGAAAAAGATTCTTGTGGTGTTTGTCCCTCTTGTATAAAATTTCAAAAGAAAATACATCCTGATCTTCATTTTGTATTTCCTTTTGCAAAAGGAGAAAATAAAGGAAAAGAAAAATGTGATGATTTTCTACCGGAATGGCGAGAATTCACCGCAAAAAACACTTATTTTGGGCTTTCCGATTGGATGAATTTTCTTAATTTGGGAAACAAGCAGGCTACTATTTACGCAAATGAAAGCACAGAGATATTGCGAAAATTAAGCTTAAAAACTTATGAATCCGATTACAAAACGATGATAATTTGGCTGCCTGAAAGAATGCATATTTCTTGTTCGAATAAGCTATTGAAAATTTTAGAAGAGCCCCCGACAAAGACTGTTTTTTTACTTGTGAGCGAACAACCTGAAAAAATAATCTCAACCATTATTTCTCGTACACAATCCATTAACATCCCGAACATTGACAACCAAAGTGTTTGTGATGCATTAATAGAAAAGTACAAAGTATCGCAAAAAAATGCAGCTGATATATCACGAATATCTAACGGAAATTTTGTGCGTGCATTAAACATTATAAATACGAGTCAAGAAACCCAGAATAATTTTATCAACTATCGAGAAATGATGCTTCTTGCGTATGCTCGAAATGTAAGTGGTGCAAAAAAATGGGCAGAAGAAATTGGGGCTTCAACTACTGGGAGAGAAAAACAGAAATCATTCTTGCAATATGCACAGCATATTACCCGTGAATGTTTTATAAAAAGAATTCACAACGACGACTTAAATTATTTGATAGATTACGAATCCGATTTTTCGGATAAATTTTCTCGTTTTGTGGACGAAGATAATATTGAAAATTTAATGAATTATTTTGCTGATGGAGAGTCTGACATAGAGCAGAACGTACAGGCAAAATTCGTATTCTTCGATTTATGCCTCAAGTTGATGGCACAAATTAAGAAATAAAATAAAATAAATTATGGAATATAAATTAGCTCAAGGCAACTGCGGATTAAAAGTATGCGGTTGCAAAAAAAACTCTCAACAAATGCTCAGCGTATATGATTGGCTGGCAGATATTCCTGAAACCCAACAAAACAGCGACTTCGTAGAAGTTCAATTTAAAAATACACGCAAAGGTTATTTTCTTAATTCTAATAATTTAAAATTAGAAAAAGGAGATATTGTTGCAGTAGAATCAACCCCAGGTCATGATATAGGAACCGTTACGCTAATTGGAATGCTTGTCAATCTTCAAATGAAGAAGAACGGTGTTGACCCGACAAACAGTGAAATAAAAAGAGTTTACCGAAAAGCCAAACAAACCGACCTCGATAAGTGGGAAGAATCGAAAGAAAAAGAACACGATGCAATGCTTAAAGCTCGTAAAATAGCTCAGGATTTACATCTTAACATGAAAATCGGAGATGTAGAATATCAAGGTGATGGAAACAAAGCTATTTTTTATTACATCGCTGAAGAACGTGTTGACTTTCGCCAACTTATTAAAGTCTTGGCGGAAGTGTTTCAAGTAAGAATTGAAATGAAGCAAATTGGTGCTCGCCAAGAAGCAGGGAGAATTGGTGGAACAGGACCTTGCGGAAGAGAGCTATGTTGCTCTACTTTTTTAAATAACTTTTCCTCTGTAGGAACAAATGCTGCGAGAGTTCAGGACATTTCCTTAAATCCCCAAAAACTGGCAGGACAATGTGCTAAACTCAAATGCTGTTTGAACTATGAACTAAGCTCTTACAACGAAGCATTAAAGGAATTTCCCGCCAAAGATATTGTATTGCAAACAATAGATTTAGATTATTATTTTTTCAAACTAGATGTTTTTGCTCGAAAAATAACTTACTCAACAGCACCAAACTTTCCACAAAACTTAGTTGAAATATCGGTTGATAGAGCAAAACAAGTAATTGAAATGAATAAGCAAAAAGAAAAACCGGAAAATTTAGCAGACGGTAAAGAAGAAGAAAAAAAACCTTTGCCGGAGTTTTCAGGTTCTGTGGGAGAAGATAGTTTAACGCGTTTTGACAGCAAAAAGCCAAATCGGAATAACAACAACAGACGAAATCGGAATAGAAGTCCTAGAAAACCAGAACAAAATTAAAATCATGAAGTCTTTTATAAAAAACATTCGGTTGACAATAGTGATAGTCGCTTGTTTATCAACACTTTTCTGTTCTTGTACCGAGCATCCGGCTTTTTCAGAGTATAAGGGAGTTGAAGTCTCCGGATGGGATAAAAATCGTCCTGTACATTTCAGTGTCCCGATGACTGATACCTTATCGAGGTTTGACATTCTTGTTGACGTAAGGAATGACAATTCCTATCCTTACCAAAATTTTTGGATGTTTATTAACTCAATATCTCCTTCGGGCATTAAAGAAAAAGATACCATTGAGTGTTTTCTTGCTGACAATACGGGCAAATGGTTAGGAAAAGGCTTTTCTTCCACACGCGAAGTTTCCGTGTTATACTTCAAAGGCATCAATTTCCCCGAAAAGGGAACATATCGATTTACAATACAACAAGGCATGAGAAGTAATTTGTTGCAAGGAATAGGGGGTATCGGTTTAACCATAAAAAAAAGTAAGAGGTAATATATGGGGAAAAATAAACTCCAAAAGTTTGAGGACATGGATTCCTATCCCCATGTTTTTCAGTACCCTTTCAGCAAAATCAACCATGAGTCTTTTGAACTTAAAGGGCGTTGGAATGAAAAATTCTTTCATAACGACAATCCTATCGTGTTGGAATTGGGATGTGGCAAAGGAGAATATACGGTTGGATTGGGTAAACTTTTTCCACAAAAAAACTTCATTGGTGTTGATATAAAAGGGGCTCGTATGTGGACGGGAGCAAAAGAATCGTTACAGAATAAAATGAAAAATGTAGCTTTTTTGCGAACAAGCATCGAGCTGATAGACTATTTCTTTTCCGAAAATGAGATTTCGGAAATTTGGCTTACGTTTCCGGATCCACAAATGAAAAAAACACGAAAAAGGCTGACCTCAACGCGTTTTATGAGTCTTTATCAGAAAATAATGAAAGAAAATGGCGTCATTCATTTAAAAACTGATAGTTCTTTCCTGTACACATACACTTGCCTGATGGCAAAACAAAACGATTATAAAATTCTGTTTCAAACAGATGATTTGTACCATTCAAACTGGGTAAACGATATTCTTTCTATCCAAACATTTTACGAACAACAATGGATTGAAAGAGGTCTGAACATTAAATACATACAATTTGAGCTCACCGGAAAAACAACTTTTATAGAACCGGAAGATGAAATAGAATATGACTCCTACAGAAGTTTTAACCGAAGCAAAAGGAGTGGCAAAACAAACAACATAAACGAATAAATCATGACTATTTATCCAAAATTGATACTTGACGCATTGCGAAATGTACGTTATCCGGGAAATAACCAAGATATTGTCAGTAGCAATATGGTTGAAGATGACATCAGAATTGAAGGAAATAAGGTCAGCTTTTCTCTCCTATTGAAAGCCAATGACCCGTTTGCCAAATCACTCGTAAAAGCTGCCGAACAAGCCATATTGGCATATGTTAGCGAAGATATTGACATCAAAGGAAATATTTCAATAAAATCACTGCCGGCACCTAATCCATTGTTAAACACTAAATCACTTTCAAACATAAAACATAAAATAGCCATCTCATCAGCTAAAGGAGGCGTTGGGAAATCGACGGTAGCATCCAATTTAGCAGTAGCATTGGCAAGAAAAGGTTATAAAGTAGGACTCTTGGATGCTGATATATTCGGACCGTCCATCCCTAAAATGTTTAACATTGAGGACGAAAGACCTTTGGTCGAAAATGTTGATGGAAAAGATTTAATCATTCCAATCGAAAAATTAGGAGTAAAAATCCTTTCTATCGGTTTTTTCATCGACAAAGAAAACCCCGTTATCTGGCGAGGAGGAATGGCAAGTAACGCCCTAAAACAGCTCATCAACGATGGTAAATGGGGAGATTTAGACTTCTTTCTAATTGATTTACCCCCGGGCACAAGCGATATACACCTCACACTTATCCAAACCATTGATGTAGATGGTGCCATCATTGTAAGTACACCACAACAAGTGGCGTTAATAGATACGCTGAAAGGGATCAATATGTTCCAAAATGAAAAGGTCAATATTCCTATCATCGGATTGATTGAAAATATGGCTTGGTTTACTCCCGCTGAATTACCCAACAATAAATATTATATCTTTGGAAAAGACGGTGGAAAAAATCTTGCTAAAGAAAAAGGAATCTCTTTTTTAGGACAAATACCGATTGTACAAAGCATTTGCGAAGCAGGAGACAATGGTTCTCCTATTGTTACAGAAGAAGATAATATGGTTGGCACGGCTTTTGGTAGTATAACAGAAAATATCATTCAAAATATCAAAAAGACAATCAATTAGGACCGATATTTTTATTATACACGCAATTAATAAGTATATTTGCATAAATTTAAACACAATGGTGAAAACGAAAGAATTATTAGACACAATAGTAGCCGGAATTCAAGATAAAAAAGGTTCTAAAATAGTGGTTGTAGACCTTACTAAGTTAAACAATTGCATTTGTAAATATTTTGTTATTTGCGAAGGCACGTCTAATACACACGTTAATTCTACCGCACTATCATTGAAAGATTTTGTAAAAGAAAACACAAAAGAAAGACCCTTGGCAATGGAAGGTCTTGAAAATAGCGAATGGGTTGTGTTGGATTATGCAGACATCATGGTACACGTGATGCAACGAGAACCAAGAAACTTCTATGATTTGGAACATTTATGGGCTGACGCGAAGATCACAGAGATTGCCGATTTATAATTAGTTACATTAATTTTGAGAATAATATATGGATAATAACCAACCCCAAAAGCCTATAAACAAGAAGCCTAAAGGAAAATTAGGGTTCAGTATGTATTGGTTTTATGGAGCTATTGCAGCCTTTCTTATCGGCTCCACTTTTTTCATGAACGATACTGCAAAAAAAGAGGTATCTTACTCTGAATTTAAAACATATGCTGAAAAAGGATATGTTAAAACCATTGTAGTTGTTACAAACAAAAATGAAGCCG
>RRZU011722042.1_pt1 | contig 21311 bp, 24 predicted proteins | sample 2165561 | NCBI WGS metagenome assembly RRZU01 (sample SAMN10456909, study PRJNA506462) | wastewater metagenome | isolation source: wastewater sludge | place: USA: Moscow, Idaho | reverse complement strand
TTTGCAATTTTATCTTCACATGCTTGGATTACTTTTTCTAATTTTTCTTTCAAATTTTCACCTTCTTAGTAAATTATTTCTGCTTTTAATCGTGATCATTGCTATAGGTTCTTTATAATCTATTAAATATTCTATTGTATTATCAAAGGAGAGAAGCATTGCTTTTTCTAAATCTGTTTTTGCAGCATTTCTTATCTCCTCAATCTTCGGATAGTCTCTTTTTGGTTCTAACTTATCTGCAAGATAGACAATTTCTTCGACCTTTGTCATATTTTCTCTACCCGTTGTATGGTAAACAATTGCATTGAGGATCTCCTCATCTTCGATTCCAAACTCTTCTCGAGCTAAAATTCCAGCTAAAGGGCCATGGACAATAGGTTCTGCTTTTAAATCCTCATCCAAGTCATTCCATTCTTTAGAGAGGATCTCTTTATATTTTGTAAACAGGTTTTCCTCATTTCCTTTTGCACTGTCATGAAGAAGGGCTGCGGTGTAGACTTTCTCTACCGAGATTTTATGAAGTTCAGCAAGTTTTCTAGCTGTATCAGCAACCCTTATAATATGATGGACCCTCTTCTCTTTTATATTGTCTTTTAAGTATTTTAATATTTCATCATTCATCGGCATAGACATTCTCCCAAAATATATCTATATATACTTCTTCTTTTAAATAGTATCTTGGACTTTTTCCTGTTCTGAATTTTTCACGAATATCCGTTGAAGAAATATCTAAAAAACGAAAAGGAATTTCTCGTACATCAGAACCCCTTTTATTCAATTCTACGATCTTATCATTTAGCCCTGTTTTCCATTCTGGGGATCTTCTTGCAGCTAGAAAAACACATTTTTTCAATAGTTCTTCATAAGAATACCAGCTTTCAATTTCCATAAGGGAATCTTCTCCCACAATATAATAGAGCTCTGTATTTTTATAGATGCTTTGAAGATATTCTACCGTTTCTATCGTATAACTAGGCGTTTCCTTGTAACTTTCGTAGCCAGAAAAATCAAAATCTCTATTCCCTGAAATCGCCATTTTAACCCATTTCAACCGCTTGATCGGCGGGGTCATCTTTCGATCCTTGTGTGGCGATTTCCCTGTAGGGATAAAGATTACTTTGTCTAGTTCGTAATATTCTAAGGCTTCCTGGGCCATAGAAAGATGACCGATATGAATGGGGTCAAAACTTCCACCCATAATTCCCAGTTTAAGGCAGTTTGATTTTTTCATCTTTAGACGCTCTATAAATTGTAAACTTTGAACCTATAAATTGAACAAATTCTGCCTTTAAAACTTCTAAAATTCTTTCTTGCAAATGCTTGGGATCTTCCATATTATTGTTAAGGATCTTTATTTTTACTAATTCATACTTTTCTAATGCATCATCTAGCTGCTTGATTGTATTGTTTGTTATACCGCCCTTACCGATAATAAGAATCGGATCTAAATTATGGGCTAATGATTTTAAATAGGATCTTTGTTTTCCTGTCAGCATATTATCTCCTGTTTATTCAAAATATTCGAATTCCATATCATCGATATGGACAATGTCCCCTTCTTCAATACCTGCGTCTCTTAAGGCATCGTAGACGCCTTTATCTCGAAGAACCCTTTCAAAATATCTTACCTGTTCATTGTCTTGGAAATTTGTTCTATAATACATATTTTCAATCAATGGACCTTCTACTATATAATCTTCATTCTCTTTTCGTATGGTGAAGTCTGGAATAGATTCTTCTTTGTATTCAACATATTCTTCATCATAAGTGGAGTAATCTGACTCGAGTGTACTCAGCACATCCCAAATTCTGAACTTCAGCTCCTGGAGACCTTCTGTTGTTGCCGCAGAAACAGCGATAACATCTTCTACATCAGAGATTTCTCTTTTTAGTATCTCTAAATTTTCTTTTGAATTTGGGAGGTCCATTTTATTCGCCACCAAAATCACTTTTTTGTCTTTCAATTTCTCATTATACTTTTCCAATTCTTGATGAATCAAATTATAGTCTTCTATAGGATCTCTTCCCTCACTTCCTGAAACGTCGACTACATGGACTAAAACACGTGTTCTTTCCACATGCTTCAAAAAGTCATGTCCCAACCCTACTCCTTCGCTTGCTCCTTCTATAAGACCAGGGATATCCGCTAAAACGAAAGATTCTTCCGGCCCTATTTTTACAACGCCCAAGTTCGGCTCAAGTGTAGTGAAATGATAATTCGCAATTTTCGGCTTTGCATCACTTAGTATGGAAAGGATAGAAGATTTTCCAACATTAGGAAGACCTACTAGTCCTACATCCGCTAAAAGCTTTAGTTCCAGTGAGACTGTCTTTTCTTCCCCTTTTGTTCCCGGCTGTGCAAAACGCGGGGCTTGACGAATGGATGATGCATATTTTGCATTGCCGTTTCCACCTTTCCCGCCTTTACAGATAATATATTCTTCCCCTGGCTCTTTCATATCGTGTATAACACCGCCGGTTTCAAAATCTTTTATCAATGTGCCTACAGGTACTTTAACACGAAGGTCGTCCCCTTTTTTGCCGTATTGTTTTTTTGTTCTTCCGTCTTCCCCGTTCTCAGCTTTATAGTGTCTTTTATAGCGGAAATCCGTTAATGTTCGTATGCCGTAGTCGGCTACAAAGATAATGCTTCCGCCGTCTCCTCCATCGCCGCCGAAAGGACCGCCTGAGGGTTCAAATTTTTCACGGCGAAAAGCTACACAGCCATCGCCGCCTTTACCAGCTTTTAATTCAATTTTCGCAATATCTATAAACATAATCAACTTCCTTTTCTCTGATAATTCAATAATAACACATTCTACTTCTTCCATAAAGAAAGGATAAAAAAATGGCGACACTAGGTGTCGCCATTTTATATTATGCTAATTCTTCGCTTGGATAAACTGAAACTTGGCTTTTTTTCTTGCCTACTCTTTCAAATTTTACCGTTCCGTCTACTTTTGCGAAAAGAGTATCGTCTCCACCTTTTCCAACATTTTTACCTGGGTGGATTTTAGTTCCTCTTTGACGAACTAGGATGTTCCCAGCTATAACAAACTGTCCATCCCCTTTTTTCGTACCTAATCTTTTCGATTCAGAATCACGGCCGTTACGAGAACTACCTACCCCTTTTTTACTGGCAAATAATTGTAAGTCTAATTTTAACATCTCTACACCTCCTTATAACAAATCTTTAGATATTTATTATATTCGTTTTCTAAGCTCTTAAAAGCCAATTCCATGCTTCGCAATAATAATTCAACTTGTTCTTTCTGATAATCCGCCATAGATTCATAACAGATCTTAAGATAAAGATCTCCTTTGTCCGCTTTGAACTCAAGAGATTCTTCAACACCAACAAGCTCTGTCAGAGAATTTATAGTATTAATACTATAAATGGATACCGCAGCGCAGAGAATATCTTTTCCTTCTTCTGCTAATTCTGCATGACCCTTTAGACTAAAATTTATAATCCGGTTATCAGAAAGTATGAATTCTACCCGAATCATTCTTAGCCTTCGATTGCTTCAATTTTTACTTTAGTGAAAGGTTGTCTATGACCTTTTTTCTTACGGTAATTTTTCTTCGCTTTGAACTTGAAGATAATAACTTTTTTGCCTTTTCCTTGAGCTTCTACTGTAGCTTTTACTTTAGCATCTTTTACGATTGGATCTCCAACCTTAAAATCGTCATCACCTTTAATTAATAAAACTCTGTCAAATTCAACGGAATCGCCTACTTCGCCTTCTAATTTTTCTACAAAAATTGTTTGGCCTACTTCAACATTATATTGTTTTCCACCTGTTTCGATTACTGCGTACATTTAACGTGCACCTCCTTTATTTTTAAGACTCGCCAGGAGTAGGTGACTATGCTTTAATACCAGTCCCGAGCGGTTACACAATTACATATTATATCTTATTGTTTTTTAGCTGTCAATGTGTTTCACACCTGTTCTTATGAATTGGGCCAAGTTTAAAGATGTTAATCCATGATAGCTTATTTTCGGAAAATCTTTCAGTATCTCCTTTACCTTAATCGAAAACTTTTTTCTGCAAAGCTGATTCATATTAATACAGTCTAGAATGACAATACCCGTTAAATCTCGAAGTTCCATCTGAATAGCCGTTTCAAAAACTGCATGAAGATTCGTATCTAATATTTTTTCATCCAACTTTTCAGAACTTGCTCGATAATTGACGTCAACAGATACTAAGGCTTCCGTTTTTTCAAAAATGATTTCTCTATCTTCATCGATTTTAATCTTTTTCTTATCCATATTCAAAAGATCTCTTTGTAATATGGAATCATAATCCGGATCATAGCTTTCATCTAGGATAATTTCTAAGTCAGTTTTTTCTTTTATCGATTTTTTTATAAGAGGATCATTTGTTTTTATGAAGGAGGCTGTATCTGAGTATTGATTTATAAATTGAAATATCTGCTTGGTTTGTTTGACCAAAAGTCTGGGAATAGGAAGGAAATTCTTCTCTTTCCCGATTCTTTTTTCCATCTCAGAAAGTTCCAAATATTCTTTCTCTATTTCCTCTTCCGGCATCGATAGCCCGGCACTTCGAATAACCATTCCATATTCTCTCTTCCTCAAATCAAAGGAAATATCTTTCTTTGCTTTTCGACTTGCCCTAATCTCCTGAGTCCAAGGAGTCAAATGGATATACTCTCCTAAAATCATATACTTTTGTGTAAATCTAGGAAATTTTTGATTTCTCCCTTCTTTGACGTATTGCAAGAGAACCTCGTCACCCGGTTTTAAATTGGTAATCATCTGACTATAAGGGAGAAATCCCTTTTCATTCTTCTCATATTCTATAATAAAGGCTTTTTGTCCTTTTAAGTTTTGAAGAACTCTGCAGATATAAAGATTGTCAATCTTACTGTCTTTTTGAAGGACTTCTCTTTTGAGCCAACGATCTTTTTCCACAAGTCCTAATGTGTATTGTCCCTCTTTTTTGCTGATAAATATATAATCCAATCTTATCTCCTAAATAGTCGTTGAAAAAAGGATCGTTTTACTCTTTCTTTCCTTTGAAATCTATCTATTAAAGAAGAGATCTCTTCCTCTTTTTCCAAAGAAAATTTTTTAATCTCTTTATAGACTCTGTCTTTGTTCTTCATTTCCCCTAGATAAAGTCCTTGCTCTCTGTCTTTTTTCCCGATCTCAAAGATCTCTGCAGAACTTGTCCCTCCCCTTTCTTCCGAATCGATGATGATCCACTGATCGAAAACGTACTGGATTTCGCTTCCCTTCTCAGCAAAAAACAAAATATACTGATATTCTTTTTCAAGTTCCGTCTTCAAAGAGGCCATATCCTCTTTCAAAATACTATACTTATCTTCTAAATATGAAGAAGGGATCAGATCGATCCCTTCCTGTATCTCTAATGTGGATTGATATAAGCTGCAATCGCCTTTCAAATAATCGAGTATATCGTATACTACCTCGTTTTCCATCTCAAAAGCGATCTCTAAATTCCGGTTTTTATGATTTAAATTCACCAAACAAAGAGGTTTGTCTAAAGACTGTGTTAATGCTTTTCCAAAAAGAATTCGTCCTTTTTCTTCCCCTGTTATCCCAATTATCACATTTTTCTCCTATTCTTGCGGTTCTTGAGAAGCCGGCTGCACTTCTTGATCTATATTATTCTTTGGATATAAGTTTAATGCTTGAGCAATAATATCCCGGGTCATAGGCCCAGCATTTGAACTTGTTCCTCCTTGGGTAATCATCGTTGCCACAGCTATTTTAGGATCGTCATATGGTGCAAATGCCACCATCCATGCGTACTCGTCATAGTCTTCTCCTGTAGAAGGGTTCTTTCCTTCTCTCTGTGCAGTACCCGTTTTTACACCAATATCTATGGAAAGGTCTTCAAATACCAAACGGTCTGTTCCGTCTTTTGCAGCCATTCTCATTCCTTCTCGGACAACTTTTAGATTGTCGTAGTTGTTAAGAGGCACTCGTTCTCCTTGAGGTTGATTTTCGAATAACAGTTTTTCATTGTTTGAATCTTTTATTTCATTAATCAATGTTGTTTTATATTTGTAACCGTCATTTGCAAAAATGCTCACATAAGAAGCCATCTGAAGAGGTGTATAGGCTTGTTGTCCCTGCCCGATAACGACATTCATCATATCTGCCATGGTCCAACCTACTTGATTCAGATAGTCAAATTTAATAATATCCGCAAGCCCCTGTCTTTTTCCTTCAAGAGGTTCTTCCGGCTTAAATCCAAGCTCATCAAGGCGCTTTATAACTTCTGTACGAGATAAGGGAGCATCTTCATCCAACCAGCTGACAATGGTTTCGATATGTTTTTCAACGTCTTCCTGGGTCATAGTGCTGTCTTCTTTTAAATATTTATTCAAATCTGCTTCAAGGTATCGTTTAAATAGAACCTTTGTATTCTGCTCTTTGATTACAGGATCTGGAAGAATTCCGCTGCTTTCTCTCGGTATTTGGATTTCAACTCCTGTAGGGGAACCGAGTCCTAATTTTGCAGACATTTGATTTAATTCTTCGATTCCGAGCTGTACCTCTAATTTCTCGCCATTTCCTTGATTTTCTCCTAAAGCAAGAGAATAGTAATAGTAGTTACATGAATCTCTTAAAGCTTCCCTTACCCCTTCATAACCGTGCTTTCCCTTTACTCTATTCCAAATCCAACATCCGAAATTTCTATTTCCCACGGTAACATGGCCATCGCATTTGATCTTTTTATCCGGGTCCATTCCTTTTTCAAGAGCTGTTAAGGAACTAGCTAGTTTAAAAATCGATCCTGGCTGTATCGCTGATTGTATCGCCGTATTGTATAAAGGCCGCGGTGCTAGAGTATCCTCTTCGTTTTCTGGCATAAGAGATTGCCAATCACTTTGTGATATCCCCGTCGAAAACAGGTTGGGATCATAATTTGGTGCATTCGCCATGGCTAGTACTTCGCCACTTTTCACATCAAGCACAACTGCACTGGCCGACGTGGCATCTTTATAGTTTCGTCCTTCAGAATCTCTCGACATATGCTTGCTACCCCATATGGACTCATAAGGTTGTCCAGTTTGCAAAGCATTCAAGGTTTTCTGCAAAGATATTTCTGCAGTCTTTTGAAGTTCCATATCTAAGGTCAGATAGATATTATTCCCTGGTGTAGGAGCTGATTCTCCTAAGACCTCTGTTGTATTTCCTTTATTATCTACATATACTCGTCTCGCTCCGTCTTTTCCCCGCAGTATCCCTTCTTGACTTTCCTCTATACCGGTTTTTCCAATTAAGGCTGTGGGATTATATTTTTCTTTGTTTATAAATCGTTCGATTTCCGATGCAGTAGATATTTTTCCCATATAACCCAAGGCATGGGCGGCGAGATTTCCATTAGGATAATAGCGCACCGGCTTTGCCTTTACAGTGATTCCGTCAGACTCCGAGAAATATTCTTTTATTTGAGCTACTGTCGATTCTCCAAGATCATAAGCTATATGTAAAGGCTCATAGCCTCCAGAGGTATGATTCGAAATTCTGTAATAGAACATTATCGTATTAAAGGCATCGTATTTGTATTCATTCTCTACTTCATAATATTTTAGAATGGCCTGATATAAGGATTCTGGACTTTCTTTTTCATCCACTTTAAATCGTTTGTAGGTTTCTCTTATGGATTTTTGACTCATATATTCCCATTCGACAATAGAAATTCTAGGGTTTATATTGTTTTGGGTGTTAATCTCTTGGGCTATGGATTTGATAGAATCCTCTGTGACAAGATCCTTTACCAGATTATTTTCTCTCAATAACAAAAGAAGGTATTCTATAGCAGAGGATGTCTCTTTTTCTTCTCCTTCTTCAAAAGACAGCTCTACCTTCGGATTGTTTTTGTCTTCTTCGCTAATATGAATCGAAAGCCCGTGCTTTATTCCCTTATCTTTCAGAAGATCTAAAGCTTTTTGTGCTGGAACAATAATTCGATTCTCCTTGTCAAAGGATACATTTAGAAGAAGTTTGTCCAATGTGCTTTCGTCGATAATCGCCGCAAAATCCGATTTTGCATCCGAATCTAAAGTAATCTGCTCATAAGAGCGGCTAAGCCTAGATTTGTTCGTATAATAGTTTTCCCTTTCTTCGATACCTACCGGCTGGATCAGCACATTATCCTGAAGATTTCTTGCTTTTAAAAGATCATAAACAAGAGCCCTTCCCACTGGATGAATAAGAATCTTTCGAAGGATTCCTTCGTCCCTCTTTATGAGTTCGTAGATAACTTTTCTGGGATTTGTTTCTCCAATGAGATTATGGTCCCTTAAGAAAAGTTCTGTTTCTTCTCCTCCTTTCAGCCGTATATCATTTCCTTCCCGGATGATAGGAAGCTTTATTCCCTTTAACCTTAAAGAAGCGATAATCTGATTTAGTACATTGTATTCATAGACTCCGTGATCTGTTTGCTCTTGAAAACTTTGAGCCATAAGCTCGTCCATCAAATCATTCTCTAAAAAGATATCAACAATTTTTTCTGTTGGACTTTTGTCTTCGCTAAAATAGGTTTCTGGATTTCTATAATGAAACATATTTAAAGAAAGAGTATACTCTTCATAATAATTCGCTCCCTCTTTATCAAACATTCTCGCAAGTTGTCTGAAATCTGCATTTTTATCTTCTGTTTCGATATTCTGCATCGTATTTGTAGCAATAGCCGCTGTAAAAACCGTTCGCGTTCCAGATAAGATATTGCCTTTTCTATCATAGATCACTCCTCGTGCTGCAGGTATGGTAATCTCTTTAATTCTGTTGTTTTGTGCTACATCGTTATAATAAGATCCCCGTATTAACGTAAGATATCCCAATCGCAAAGCCAAGGCGATAAGCAAAACAATGAGTATAACGGATATCATACGAAAACGATCTATTTGATTTAATATCTCCAAACGTTGTAATATCTTGTCTTTCTTTTCTTTTTTCATCTAAACTCCGTCCTTATAATCGAAAACGAGGATAGTCAAAGATCTTCTTGAATAGTTTAAAACAAATAATATATAAAATTAAATTAAGCACTATTTCTATAAACAAAGGTTTTGTCAAATACTGTGTTAAGTTAAAGGCTTCACCGATTACCCACATCAATAGAAAATGGATAAGATAATAAAATACAGTTGCGAGTATCGTAAATATAACTCCGCTTCGTACATCTTCTTTGTTGATTCCCGCTTCTGTATTTCCTATAAGAAAGCCTATCACAAAATAGATCAGAGCCCTTGTTCCAACAACAGGCGAAAACAAGATGTCTTCTACTAAGCCGATTACCAAACCGCTATAGCCTCCTGTGTAGGATCCAAAACCAATGGATAGGGCGACAATTACCGCTATAGAAAGATTTCCACTAACGCCGAAAATCGATACTCTTGATAGAAGGGTAGATTGAATAATGATATCGACTAGCAAAATAATTACAATTGCAAGTTTATTCTTCATTTTCATTCACCCCATTATTAATTATTAATACTCTATATAATTTGTTAAAGTCTATAGGACTTTCGACCTTAATATTTTTCAATAGTCCATTCTCATCTTCTAAGATTTCTTCTACTTTGCCAATGTAGATATCTCTCGGATAGATTCCACCCAGACCAGATGTATAAACGCTATCTCCCGATCGTACATCCGCCTCTTTGTTGTACATAAACCCGTGAAGTCTATCCTCTTGAAGACCTTGGATCACACCGGTCTCCCCATTTCTATTCACAACATAAGACACATTATTGTTCTCATCTAAGATAGAAGCAACCTTTGACCAGTTAAGGCCTACCTCGATCACTTTCCCCACTAAACCTTCTGAAACTGCATTTTCTTCGTTTATGGTTCCTTGTACTACTGTATCCCCAACATTGACCCCATCTTTGCTCCCTTTATCGATTGTAAAATGAACAAATAAATTTCCCGGCTCTTTTGCCGAAATATTAGCAGCTGTGTAATTTCTCTTTCGTTCCTGCATCAGTTTGTATTCATCTTTTAAAAAGTCTTCTCGAGAGATTACATTTTCCATAATATTTACCCGTTCTTGGAGCTGTCTATTTTCAGATACAAGCTGAGCATATTCGTCTCTTAACTGTCTTGTTCCAAAAACAGATTGAAACACTTCTCCAATTTTTGAGGATGTGACATAAATCGCCCTCGTAAAAGGACTTGTTATCGTTCCTATGGCATTGCCTCCGATATTCATCACGTATCGATTTTGATTTGTTATAAATATCAGCGCCATCATTAAAAGTACTGTTATTGAAAATATAACCCATTTACGAAGTCCATGATTATAATTAAATTTATTCATTTATCGAATCACCGGCTTTTTCTTCCTATATACTAGAGAAATGCTCTTTCCAATTCCTACTCCAGTACATGTTTCAGGATTTTCTACTTTAAGTACGTCAATATTGATCTCGCTTTCGATATATTCTGCAAAACCGTTTATCTGAGAGACACCACCTAAGAAGTAAATTCCTTCTCTTACGATATCTGCAGAGATATCTGGAGGAATCTTTTCTAATACATCTCTTGCGCTTTTCACAGTGTCTAAAATGATCGGATTAATCGCTTCTATAATATCAGATGCCGTTATATTAATCGTCTTAGGCATTCCTGTTACAAGATCTCTTCCCGTTACTTCCATTGTGTTTTTCTGATCATATTCTTCTATCGAGCCCAGTCTGATCTTTATTTCTTCCGCTGTCTGAATTCCAATTAAAAGATTAAAATGTTTCTTAAGAAGATATTGTATATTTGTATCTATATCTTCTCCTCCAAGCTTTTCGCAATGAGAAACTACAACACCTCCCAAGGATACAACAGAAGCCTCTATCGTTCCTGCTCCTACGTTGATCAAAAGGTGTCCTTCCGGCATTTCCACATCGATATCGAGTCCTATAGCAGAAGCTATATTTTCTTCTACAAGGCGTACATCCCTTGCCCCTGCATGAAGCCCCACATCTTCCACAGATCTTCGCTCCACATCTGTTAAAGCCATGGGAATGGTTATCGCTAAACGTGGCTGAAATAAAGAATAGCCTCTAATCGCTTTTCTTAAAAAGTAAGTCAGCATAGCCTGTGCCGTCTCAAAATCTGCAATAACGCCGTTTTCCAAAGGCCTGACAGCTAGTATATTATCAGGAGTTTTCCCCAGCATTTCCTTTGCTTCATTCCCTACAGCCCGTACTTCGTAGTTTCCCATATCTATAGCTACAACTGAAGGTTCATCTATAAGAATTGTACCGTCTTTTTTAGAGATAATCGTTCTAGACGTACCTAAATCTACCCCTAAATCTGCGGGAAATATTTTCATTAAAATCGACATCTTTTCTCCTTAAAAATAACTTTGTTCTTTCATACTAAGATAATTCTTATCCCCTACAATGATATGATCTAACACACAGATTCCTATAATCTCTCCCGCTTTTACAAGTCGTTTTGTAATTTCGATGTCTTCTCGGCTAGGTTGAACATCACCGCTAGGATGATTGTGAATTAAAACGATCGAGTTCGCACTTTTCCGAATAGCCGGTTTAAACACTTCTCTCGGATGTACAATAGAGGCATTTAAACTTCCTTCTGAAATGATTTCTTCAGATAAAATCCTGTTTTTCGTGTCTAACAGTAGAATGCAAAAATGCTCTTTCATTTTATGGCAAAGTTTCCGATAATAATAATCCGCTATTGTTGACGGATTTTTTATTTGAATATCTCGTCTCTTTTCCTCCATAAAAAGTCTTCGTCCCAGTTCTACTCCTGCAAGTATAGTCGCTGCTTTTGCACGTCCGATTCCTTTTATTTTTTCAAGTTCTTCCACTGTAATATCGTTAAAATTCGGCTCATGCTGTATGTTTTCTAAAACATTATTTGAAACCTTCATTACATTCTCACCTCTTGTCCCGCTTCCAATAAGAATCGCCATAAGCTCATCATCTCTCAAGGCTTCTAGGCCTAGTTGAACAAGGCGTTCTCTGGGTTTTAGATGAGCCGGAAGATTTCTAAATTTTCTATTTGAATTTTCGTCCATTTTGATAACTCCTATTGCTCTGTGCCCAAACCCTGTTAAGCTGCTTCGTCAAATATTTCGATGCTAATCCAACAAAATATCCTGTGGCAACACTTAATAATAAAAGAAGGGGCAGGTAAATCATGATTCTCAGATTATTTAAAATAAAAGAGGCTACTAAAACTTGTGCCAAATTATGAAAAAAGGCTCCGATTATACTGATACCGATTAAAGATAAAGATTTTGAATATTTGTAAGCTACATATATAGCAATTGTGCTTGCAACTGCACCAAAAAAGCTATAAAAAAAGGACATAACAGCTCCAGTTAAAAGAATCATCAGAAAAGATTTTAATACACCGATAGCAAGTCCTTCTTTAAATCCGAATACAACCACAGTAGAGAGAATAACGATATTTGACAAACCAAGCCTCGCCCCTGGAATCAAGACAGGTAAGGGCATTGCACTTTCTATAAGAGTAAGTACGAGGGCGGCAGAAGTTAAGAGTGATAGAAAGATCCACTTTTTCATATTGTATCCTTAATAATTAATCGCATCAAATTCATTTCCTTTATCATTTTTTATTTCTACTACAAAACGATTGGGCAAACAAACGATCATCTCGCCAGAATCTTCGATATAGCCTTGCCGCACACAGATCTGATCATCGCAGTCCGCTTCGTGCATATGGATTTTTCCATTCTCTACTTCAATAATATTCGTTCCGTATTCTGTCTTATAGGTATATTTGTTTGTTCCATCGCCACCTAAAGTAATTTTTTCTACTTCTTTTCCGTCTATCTGCACACTGGCATAATTTCTTCCGCTATTTATTTGAGTCATATTGATCCCTAAAAAGAGGGCAAATGAAATCAGGATAATAATAGCTGCTACTATTTTATCGCCTTTTGTCATAGTCTCCTCCTTTTTAGTCCTTTAATAAGTTTAACACTTACAGGAGTCCCTTTCAAGAAAGAGACCTTTTTCTTCTGCATTAAAAAAAGGAAGTTTCCTTCCCTTTTTAACTTACTTTTTCTTCAGCTGTATTCTCTTTATTCACAAGACCAGGATGAATGCATTTTGTCGGACATTTGTCGATTGCGGCTTGTACTTGTTGTGTATCTAAATCTTCTGATGGGATAAATACAGATAAATTATTTTCCATTTTAAACCCGTCTGGACATTGTTTTACACAAATTCCACAGCCGATACATCCCACAGAGCAAGCCTGTCTTACAAATTTTCCTTTATCCTTGTTCATACATTTTACAATCACTTCTTGATCATATGGTTTTAAAGTTATAAGCTCCCTTGGACAAGCAGAGATGCATTTCTTACAAGCTGTACATTTGTCTTCGTCGACAATAGCAACACCTTCTATGACATGAATTGCATCGAATTCACATACATCTACACAGGATCCGCATCCTAGACAACCATAAGAACATACTTTGCTTCCTCCCTGTAAAGCATGGTTTGCTCTACAGTCACGAATTCCAGTATATTTGAACTTATCTTTTGAATAAGCTTCTTTTCCTTGACATCGTACTACTGCTACCTCACGAATCGCATCTCCTGCATCTGCTCCCAGCATTGCTGCTAAAGTAGCTGCTAGAGGAGCCCCGCCAACTGGACAAGATGTAATCGGTGCACCATCATTAATAATAGCTGCTGCTAATCCATCACAACCGGGGAATCCGCAGGCACCACAGTTTGCACCAGGTAGTACTTCTCTTACATCAATAATACGTCTATCGACTTTCACATGAAACACTCTTGATGCAAAAGATAGAATGATCGCAAAAATGATGCCTAAAACACCTAATAATATTATAGCTAATAATATTGGATTCATTTTTCCTCCTATCTATACCAGTCCGGCAAATCCGAAAAATGCCATTGCCATTAAACCTATCGCTACTAATGCTATAGGCACACCTTTGAATGAATTTGGAACATCTGCCAACTCTAGCTTCTCTCTAATAGATGCAAGTAAAACAATTGCTATCACAAAGCCTATAGAAGACCCAATTGCAGATGCTACCGTTTCAATTAAATTAAAACCTTCCGTGATGTTCGCTATGGCAACCCCTAATACAACGCAGTTTGTAGTAATAAGAGGTAAAAACACTCCCAATGCACTGTATAGGTTTGGACTCATCTTTTTTAATACCATTTCAACAAATTGAACTAATGTTGCGATAACCAGTATAAATACGATTGTCTGCAGATACTCTAGCCCTAATGTATTTAATAAATATATCTGGATAAAATATGTAACAACGGAAGCAATTGTAATTACAAAGGTTACCGCGGCCCCCATTCCTATGGCTGTCTCAACTTTTGTAGAAACTCCTATTAAAGGACAGATTCCTAGGAACTGAGCAAGGACATAGTTGTTCACAAAAGTATATAATACTAAAATTTGAAATAAACTAGTTAACATTATGCTCTTCCTCCTCTGCTTTCAGCCCGATTTCTCACAAAGTTGAATAGGGCATATAACATGCCTAAGATAATGAAAGCCCCAGGTGCTTGACTTATCAGGCCTATGGAAATTCCTTCAGGCAGTATTGGATTGCCTAGTAATTCTCCTGATCCTAATACTTCACGAATCAATGACAATATACAAATTACTAAAGTATAGCCAATCCCATTTCCAATACCATCTACAAAGGATTTTACGACTCCATTCTTCGAAGCAAACCCCTCAGCTCTTGCGAGAATAATACAGTTTACTACAATCAACGGAATAAATAATCCTAAGGAACTGTACAATGCTGGAATATAGGCTTGCAATAGCATTTGAACCAATGTAACAAAAGTAGCAATTACTACAATATAAGATGGTATACGTACCTTGTCTGGAATAAAATTCCTTAGTAATGAAATAACAACATTGGATAAAGTTAATACAACAATAACTGCGACACCCATTCCGATACCATTTAATAAAGAAGTACTTACCCCTAGTACAGAACAAAGACCTACCGTCTGTACAATTACGGGATTATTTCCAATGATTCCGTCTTTTAAGATCTTTCCATAGCCAATTCCACCTTTTTGTTTCTTTTTTGGTAGATCTTTGGCATCTTCAGTAGGGATGGTTTGTTCTATCATATCGATATTATTTTCCATAAAGCCCTCCTTTATTCGCTAACTTTCGGTAATGCTGCTACGGCGGCATTTAAACCGTCTAGTATTGCATTGACTGAAATTGTTGTTCCAGAAATCGCTTGAACATCATTGTCTCCAGAAGGATCTAGTGCCGCTACCATAGGCTCATTCATCGTATTTCCTACAACAGTTCCCACAAAAGGCTCCTCTGCAACCTGAGTTCCTAAACCCGGAGTTTCCGATGACTTCAATACATCATAGCCAACAATTTCTTTTGTTTCCCCATTGACTCCGACAACAAAATTAATATCTCCACCATAGCCCCCTCGGCCTAAGACATCGAATACATAACCTTCTGTTGTGCCGCCTTTGCCCGCTTTATAGACCTGTTGGATATTAGGATTTTCACCTTGAAGAGCTGTCAGCTTGTCTGCTTCTATCGGGTTGAATTCTTCAGCCCCAGGATATGTTTTCCCTAAAGCCTGTTGAAGTTTTTCCTGTTCTTGCTTTGCAATGACCGGTGCTGTTGTGCTGTTTACAAAGCCAAGCAGTAAACCAGCAACTGCTGTTATTATAAATAGTCTTAAGGCTAAATTAACTGTTTCTTTCATTTTTTTGCACCTCCACGCCAAATACTTTCGGTTTCGTAATTTTCTCGATAAATGGTGTAGCAACATTCATCAATAATATAGAATAAGAAACACCTTCCGGCATCGGACCGAAAACTCGAATCAGCACTGTTAAAATACCACAGCCTATTCCAAAAACAATTTCTCCTAATGGCGAGACTGGTGTAGAAGAATAATCTGTAGCCATGAAAAAGGCTCCCAGCATAATTCCGCCTAATAATAATTGCAATGCAACTTGATCAAATCCTGTTCCTGTAACAACAAACATTACTGCTGCTGTCAACAAATAAGCCAACGGAATTCTTAAGTTAACCACACCTTTAAATACTAAGTATGCTGCCCCTATCAGAATCGCTACTGCAGAAACTTCACCAATACATCCTCCCACATTTCCTATGAATGCATCCATAAGACCTGGCATTGTTCCCCCTTGAAGAGGTGTTGCCGATGCCACCATGTCTACTGTATGAGGAGCTGGATAGCTTCCCATTGCTTGAGGCCAAGAAGCCATAATAAAAGCTCTTGCTGCTAAAGCTGGATTCATAAAGTTATATCCTATTCCGCCAAAAAGCTGCTTAACGATAATAATAGCAAATATACTTCCGATAATTACCATTGGAAACGGCAAGGAAACAGGAACATTATATGCAACGAGAATCCCTGTAACAACTGCTGACAAATCGCTGATTGTAACAGGTTTTTTTACTACTTTTTGAAACGCTAGTTCTGATAGTACTGCTGCCACAACAGAAACAAGCACTAGCCATAATGCTCTAAGGCCAAAAAAGTAAACTGCTGCAACAAGAGCCGGCATCAAGGCAATGATGACGTCCATCATAATTTTTTGTGTTGTTTTGTCTGTTTTTATATGAGGAGCAGCTGACACAGTAAGCATTTCATTAAGTTTTTGCTGATCAATATTTGAAATTTTATTTTCCATAGTCGCCCTCCTATCTAGCCTTCTCTGTTGCTCTTAATAGTCTTTTTCCATTTTTAATCGATTCCACTAATGGCCGATTCGCGGGACAAACATAAGAGCATGTACCGCATTCTATACATTCCATAATATGGTTTTTCTCTGCTTCTTCTAATAAACCATTGAGAGAATAAGACTGAAGATATAAAGGTTCCAGTCCAACTGGACAAATATGTACACATTTTCCGCATTTGATACATGGGTTTACCGGTTTTTCTTCCGCTTGTTCTTTGCTTAATACGATGACTCCACCCATTGTCTTAACACTAGGACTATTTACATTAAACTGGGATTCTCCCATCATCGGTCCGCCGACAATAATTTTTCCAGGTTCTTCTTTAAACCCGTTGCAGAATTCCAACATTTCAATTAAAGATGTACCTAATCTAACTCTAATATTCTTTGGAAGTTTGATCGCTGACCCTGACATCGTTACCACTTTCTCGTAAAGGGGTTTTCCATATACAACTGCATCTGTTATAGCAATTGCTGTACTTGCATTGAATACCTGTACCCCAATTGCTGTTCCAAGTGCGCCGGATGGAATTACTTTGTGTGTAATCGCTTGAACGATTCTTTTCTGATCTCCCTGGGGATATTTCGTCTTTAACACAGCCACTTCTACATTCGCTACATTTGCACATGCATTTTTCACAGCATCTATCGCATTTGGTTTGTTATCCTCAATACCAATATAGCCTTTTGGCGCTCCCATGGCTTGCATAGCGATTAAGCAGCCTGTGACAACCTTTTCAGGATAGGTCTCCATAGAGACTTGATCGCTTGTTAAAAAGGGTTCGCATTCTGCTCCGTTAATAATAATTTCTTCAATTTTCTCCCCTGAGTGCGTTTGAAGCTTTACACTTGTGGGGAAACCTGCCCCGCCAAGACCTACTACACCTGCTTCCCTTACTCTAGAAATAATTTCTTCTGCAGATAAAGCCGTGTAATCGTCGTTCTTTTCTTCATAGCCTAGTTCATACTGGCCATCATTTTCTATTACAACTGCATTCGTTTTAAAGCCGGCTACCGTTGTAATTTCCTTAATCTCCAATACTGTTCCGCTTACTGAAGCATGAACCGGTGCAGAAATAGTCGCTTTCGCTTCTCCTATCTTCTGTCCTACTTTTACCGTGTCTCCTTTTTTTACTAATGGAAGACAAGGTGCTCCAATATGCTGATGAAGTGCTATTTCTACAATAGCAGGTAATGGGCCTTCTTCTATCGGGCAATTATTTGCGATTTCTTTGAAATCATGCATATGATAACCGCCTTTAAAGCTAAGGTTTTCTAAACTCATCAACAACCACCTCTCTTGTTCTTTCATTGTTTGTTTTTTAATATGTAAACTGGTGCAGAGAAAGGGATTTGAACCCTCACGGACTTTCATCCACTGCCCCCTCAAGACAGCGTGTCTACCATTCCACCACCTCTGCAAAACAGTAGATAACGTGTAAACTGTGCCACGTTATCTACTTAATTATATACTACCCCAAGGAAAATTCAATACTCAGAAGTTACAAAACTAGAAATCATTTACAATCTGTTTGAACACTGAAATATAATTTTCAAATAAGGTTGATGGTTTCAAATGCTCTTTATCTTCGAGATTTTTTTCATCGCCATAGAACAAGTTGTATATCTTGTAATTATCGTTTACTCGTACAACATAGTTTCTTGTTTCTACAAAGGGAATTTCATCTAATGTTTCCCCGTCTTTTGATAAGTTTTCATCTGCCAGCCATTTCTCTACATTGCCTAGACCGCCATTATAAGCTGCCAATGCTAAATCCCGATTTTTAAAATGATGTACTAAATAGGACAAATAATAAGTCCCCATCTTAATAGATGTTTCCGGATCTTTCAACATATCTTCGCTGTAATCCATCTTCAAGCGCTCCGCTATCCAGTGACCTGTGTCTGGAAGAATCTGCATCAGTCCATGAGCGTTCATCGGTGAATGAGCATCTGGTTTGTAATTGCTCTCTACTTTTATTACGGAATATACAAGCATCGGATCCACATCATACTCTTCACTGTATTTATTAATATGTTCTGTATATTCAACTGGTCTCGTAATGGTACCATAGAATACAATCCCAAAACTGACTATGAATAAGATAATCAGAATCGCTAATAATCCTAAAAATAGATTTTTAAAGAATTTCATAATATACCCTCGTCTCTTAATTGATTATCTACCTGCATATATAGAAAGTCTACATTCTTATTATTATATAGAATCACATCAGATAATTCAATTTTTTTTCGAAGATCCATTTGCGCCTGTATTTTTCTACGGGCTTCTTCTTCTGTGATCTGATCTCGATTCATTAGCCGTTTCAATTGCTTCTCTTCTGAAGTAAAAACAAGCCAAATTTCATCTAACGACAGATCTTCTCGGTAGACCGGGTCTACTTCAAACAACAAAGGTATGTCCAGAAACACAACCCTTTCCTTTCGATACTTTTCCAAATCTTCTTTAACTTTCTTAAATATGAAGGGTTGGGTAATTTCTTCTAACCTCTTTCGTTTCTTGCTGTTTTTAAAAACAAGACCACCTAATATCTTCCTGTCGATTTTCCCCTCTACCAGAATATCTTCTCCGAATTCTTTCACAACACCTCTTTGATATTCAAAAGACCTATCATAAAGATCGTGGGCAATTCTATCTGCATCAACAACGACAAGACCTTTTTCTTTTAAATAACGGCTTACTGTTGACTTTCCTGAAGCAATTCCCCCGGTCAAGCCAATTCTTTTATTTCGCATCATACCATGTTTTTCCTATATTCAGATCCACCTTTAAGGGGAGATCCAACTCTACAGCATGACTCATTGTATTTAAAAGAAGTTCTTTCACTCGGCTAATTTCTTTGTCTTCTACTTGAATAATCAGCTCATCATGAACCTGAAGAACAAGCTTTCCATTAATTCCTTCTTTTTTAAGTCCCTCATAGATTTGAACCATAGCTATTTTTATAATATCTGCAGCAGAACCTTGAATGGGAGTATTAAGAGCCACTCGTTCACCGAATCCTTTGATATTTCTATTTTTTGATTCCAGCTCTGGTATATATCTTCTTCTATGCATAATTGTTTCAACATAACCTTGTTTCTTCCCAGTTTCTACAATCTCTTCCATATAATGCCTGATATCTTTATAGGTATCTAAATAATTGTCAATATATTCTTTTGCCTCTTTTCTTGAAATATCTAAATCTTGAGACAGACCATAGTCGCTTATTCCGTACACAATACCGAAGTTAACCGCTTTTGCATTCGATCGCTGTAAAGGAGTCACCTCGTCGAAATCTACATGGAATACTTCTGAGGCTGTTTTTGTATGAATATCTGCATCTTCTTTAAAAGCTTCAATCATTACTTGATCCCCGGAAAGATGAGCAAGCACCCTTAACTCTACTTGAGAGTAATCCCCCCCTACAAAGCTGAAATTCTCAGGTGGTATAAAGGCCTTTCTAATTTTTCTGCCTTCTTCTGTTCGTATCGGAATATTCTGTAAATTCGGATCTTGGGAACTGATACGACCTGTAGCAGTGATGTTTTGATTAAATAAAGAATGGATTTTCCCTTCTTCCGAAATAAGATCGATAAAACCATCAATATATGTTGTTGTCAGTTTTTTCAACGTACGATATCGAAGAATGGCTTCTATAATTTCATGACTTCCTTTTAATTTATTTAAGACTTCAACATTTGTAGAATAGCCTGTTTTCGTCTTCTTGATAACAGGAAGATTTAACCTTTCAAAAAGGACCTCTCCTAGCTGCTTTGTAGAATTAATATTAAATTCGTATCCAGAGTAGGAATAGATCTCTTTTTCGAGCTCGTCTAGTTCCTCCTGGAATTCTTTACCTAGCTCGATTAGATAATCTTTGTTGACATAAATTCCTTCCCATTCCATAGAAGCAAGAACTTTTACTAAAGGGAGCTCAATATCATAGTAAAGCTCTTTCATATTTCTTTCTTTGATCACAGCTAGAAGTTCTTCCCTTAGATCTTCTGTTAAAGATAGATACATCGAAATGTACGAACCTAATTTGTCTTTTTCTACATCGCACAATCTTAGAGTTTTTTTACCCTTTCCGATAAGGTCTTCTAAAGAATGAAGATTTCTATCTAAATAAATCTTCGCCGACTTGTCGATTTCGTATTTGCTTCTGGAAGGATCAATCAAATACTCGGCGATTGTTAAATCTTCGTAATTTTTTATATCTACTTCACTGAAAAAATAATAGAGATCCGATTTTATATCGTAGCTGATTTTTAAAATCTTATCACTTTCCAATATTTCACGATATGTTTCAATAAAGCTTTCTTTTTTATCATAGGGAAGAATATTTACGAGAGGATCCTCTACTTTTTTAAAAGCGATATATTTCGGTTCTCCATAAATATAATTATCTCCATCATAGAAAACATGGAAGATCATAGTTTCCTGATTCCATTCTGGAAATTCCTCTTCTATATAGTTATAAGAAAAATTTTCTTCTTGCTTTATCTCCATCGTGGGTAATTTTGCTAAAAAAGAAGAA
>RRZU010539015.1_pt1 | contig 21311 bp, 13 predicted proteins | sample 2165561 | NCBI WGS metagenome assembly RRZU01 (sample SAMN10456909, study PRJNA506462) | wastewater metagenome | isolation source: wastewater sludge | place: USA: Moscow, Idaho | reverse complement strand
TCTTCAATAGACAAATTAATACATGCTTGTGTTGGCATCAGTAACTCTGCCGCAAACGTATCAGCTTGCCATTCAGAATCTTCATAATGTTTATGCCTGACTGCACCACGTGCTAAGGCAAAACCCTCATGAAGAATTAAGTGCCCTATTTCATGTGCTACAGTAAATCGCGCACGGCAATGTTTTGGATCAGATACATCGCATAAAGCATCATAAGTATCTGCACGAAGAATAATAGTCATAGCATCTGGATTAGTTAAAGCCTCAACATCAGGCATATCCTCAATTTCCCAGACTTCTAAAATGACACCTAATTCATGCAATCGATGTTCTAAGCCTCGACTTAAATCTATTGACTGATTTAGTGACAGTTTAAAAATCTTGTCACGAATAATGAGTGCTTTTTGTTTTATGCTTTGTTTACTTAAAGGCGCGACTTTAACACCTCTAGGCATACATCCAGATGTCATATATCAATTCTCCTCAAGAATTTTTCTAAGTTGCGCCATATTCAAAGTATCGTCTTGAATTCGTCTAGCAAACATCAAAGCAATTTCTGCTTCTTCTGGGCTATTTGTTCGAACAGTAACATTATCAACACTTTGACTAGCAGCATGTGTAAGCAAATTTTCCTCTGCTTTACTTAAACCTAATGCGTTTGTAATTTTTGTAATTAATTCAGCACTTATTGGCTTTTTTCCTGTTTCCACAGCTGATAAGAAAGCTGAACTAACGCCAATTGAAGTCGCTAGTTCATTAAGATTGGTATCATAATCAATCCTAAGTTTCCTAATCGCTTTTCCAAAATCTGTTAGTTTAGACATTTTCGTAACCCTATTGCGTTACTCATTCATTATTGAAAGAGTAAATACTTTTTACAGTATTAACCAATCTTATATTAACTTTATCTTTTATTCAACATATAGGATTAAATATTCAACCTAAAGGTTAATTTTTTAATATTACTACTAAGAATAGATACTGTGCCATGAAATCCAACTATCTGTGATTCATAGACATCCTTGTCAGCAGATTGGAGATGAAAATTGCTTTGTCCATGGAGTCGTCGATTCAGTCAAGAACTGCTGTTACGCAGCCAGTGCCTCCCTTAAATCATTGCCTAAATCGTGGTGCCCCTGACTCAATAGTTCTGCCATCACGCACTCGGCGATTTGCGAACCCCGAGGGAACGCCAAAAGCGAACCTTCGCCCAGTACAGGTGGGAACTCCATGTTCGAACCAGAACCTACCAAGCTCTTCACAGTCCATAGCATCTGTCCATCCAAATACCTGGGGAGCAATACCAGATGAAATCCATCGAGCAGCCATTGCACAGTCAAATGGTTGAGCTGGTAGAGATAGAGTTTCGAGGCGTGGTGAATGCTCGCGCCAATGCGCGTGGCGACATGCACGGCGCCCGCAAGATGGTGAGATCCGCCACTGTTATCAAGGAAAAACGGCCATCCCAAGCTCGCACGCTAAACGTGTCGGAGCCACGTCCGTGCATTAGCCGGATTTCGCCATGTGAACAAAGCTCTTTTAAGCTCGCATCATCCAGTCAGAGCGAGGGCTTTCCTTTTCTGGCATATCGATTCTGCTCATCAATATAGTAGGCACCAAAGACATCCACATTTTCGTGCGGCATGCCTGCTGACTTACTTGAGGAGATGCCCTCTATATCGCTTGCGTCGCATTCAAAGTGAGGCGCCATCGTCACTTGCACTAGCGATCCATGTGGACTTTGGAAAATCCTCCTTAGCGCCCCAGGCTGAGACCGGAAAGCGACTCCGCAAAGTAAAGTTGCCACGGTCGAGTTTATCCAGGATGCTCCATCGACGGCGTGAGTCATCAAAAATCTTCGATTTTGGGGTGTTGAGGCGCACGCCTTTTCCTGCCGCCTCCCTAAGCTCCAATAGTTCACACCAAGCTTCACACCGCTTCCGAACCAGTTCCGGCGGTCGATTCCAATATCTTCGCCACCACGGCCATGTGTGGAGTTCGAGCACTGAAGTTGGTAACTCAGAGAGCGACATCGCATTCATAGACTCAACTCTCTTGTTCTTCGGGGTACTCCGCTTGAGGAATTGATACCCAACCATCGCGGGTAATGCCCGCCCCGATGCGGAGATTCTTGCTTTCGGTTGCCGCCCAGTGCCCACCCCGGTGTAATACAGCGCGAATTACGGACTTCCGCGGGTGATCCTCATCGGCTTTGGCAGAACTGCAAATGGCATTCCAGGTATGCTGGATCGGCATACTGTCCAACCGTGAACCAACCAGTTGGTCCAGAATTTCAGTCGAGACATTGTGCCGCCCGCCATGGTGGGGCACCTGAAAATACCGAATGCCTGGCAACGCGAGTCCGGCAAATGGCGCGTAGTCAATAACCTCTTGCAGCGCCTCACGCCCGGCATCGCCAGTAAGCATGACACGATGACCGTTCAGGACAGCCGACTGGACCACACTCATTTCATTTTCACGACTGGTAGGCTCAGGCGGAAAATACTCCTCGCCCCACAGGGATTTGATGTAGGCGGTCGCGGCCTTCATTGCCCGGAATATGCCGCTCAACGCGCTGTCCAAAGCACTTTCTTCAACAGCCTCCGGTGTCTTCGTGGAGTCCACAATCAGGTCGAAATAGCGCCCCAGGGTTGGTGCCATCACAGTGAAGGGGCCGATGCTCTGCCCCTGAAGGGGGGCATGGATTGGAATTCCCTTTTCTACCGCCAGATCCTCAAGAATTGCCGTGGCATCGTAGATGGAGCGCAACTTCCGTCTCAGCGCCTCAACCGATTCATAGGTCTCGAATCGATCAATCAACTGATCTGCATAGATCCACGGCCTGTTGATCCAAAGATTTCTGACCGTGCACTGCTCTAGAACTTTTCGCAAACCATTTGCGTGATCGCGATCAGGGTGCGTGAGAATCACATGGTCGATGACTGTTGTTCCGTAGTAGGTCTTCAGGTGCTCGACAATCTGATCTCCCGTATCCAGATATCCTCCGTCAACGACGTGCACGCCCTCAGTGCCATTCACAGAATAGCGAAGCGTGATCGCATCTCCGCTTTTTGCTGTTTCGACGCCAAGAAAATCGATCTCGAAGTAGTCAGCCATACATCCCTCTTGTTTTATGCCAATAAAGTGCTGGTGGCTTTACCCCTACCAGCGATCCACCGCACATGTGGGTCCTGTCGGAGTCCATACCAACGACACGGCGGGAAGACCACCAGCATCCTCGGCGATGTTGCGCAATGTGTTTCGGTCTATGCCCGAGTGTGGGCCGCCTTTCGGGTGGCTGTGCCAAGTTCCGATGAAGGTGAGATACCCTAAAGAGGCTCCATTTGCCGCACGCAAATTCTGAACAAGTCCATCCGTTCCGAGGACGAAGCAGGCGGCCTCTCGAATGCTGTCAGGCGGCGCGTCCACGATGCCCGCAATGGTGATGGTTCGATTTTCAAACGAGATGCGGCCGACCAAGGCTCCGCCTGTTTCCAGAGCGCCCCAGTGCAGCGCATCGGCATGGATCGCTTGCACGACTGGGTGCAGAATCCGAATGTTCCAGCCACCATCATCAGCTACGTCGAGCACAGTGGTCGGGCCAAGACTGGCGCGGGTCCATGCCATGCCGAGGCCTTCGGCATCCGAGATCCCGGTGCAAAGCATCGCCTCCTTCGGAAGCCCGCCAACGAGCCAGCGTTCCAGTTGCAGACCGGCCAGTGACGAAGAACGCGAAACAACGGCATCAGACATTGGCATCGTCAGTGAACGGCAGTTGTCGCCCACAAAAATGCGCGTCGGCTCCGACGTATCCCCAGCAATCGATGCCCGCAGTTCCGGCACAAACCGACAGCACTCGAACAAGAATGCCGTGAGGTCGTCAACCCGACCGGCGCGACTAGGTCCTTCAAGCAAAACCGCGACACAGCGGCCCTGACCATACATCGCGATCCGTACCAGGCGGGCAGGAGACTGGTTCAGTACTGCTGATTGTGTTTCTGCGGCCAGCACCTGAAGTGAGGCCGTCGCATCCACGATGAGAGCCGCATCCTGCGGAATGACTGTGGCGAACTGTGCCGGATCGACCAGAAGGGTCACGGCGTCGGTGTCGAACGCGCGCGATTGAAGATGCGACAGCTCCTCAAAGGCCGTCTTCATCCGCGCCGACTTCCGAGGTGGGACCAGTACCGATGTCCGCTCAATGAGTGCATGCCGTGCCGCGTTATGAGGTGACATGGACTCGTTGTCGACGAAAGTCATTGAGCCGAAACCTGCTCGCCCCAGTTGCATCGCGATTTTCGATCCCACACTTCCGCAGCCGAGTATGACTAGCGGCTGCGATGTGGCTGCTGGTGGAATGCCGGATGTCCTTGCTAGCAACTCAGGAGACAACGCATGCGCGTGAAAGGCTGGGTGAACCGTGGCGTTTCGCTCCAGGAGCGCTTTAGCGTTGAGTTCATAGCGCACCGCGTAGGGCAATACCTCGACACTTCTCCCTGGTGAACCCACAAGCGACGCTGGCCGTTGTACCGTCAGAATTACAATCGCGTACAAGCCATGCACCCAGCCGCGCGAGTCCTGCTGCATATCCAGGATCGAGCGTCCGTAATAACCATCCAAGCCTTGGGCCAACGCGTCGCGATCAATGCCAAGTTCCGCTGCTAGATCAAGCAGCGTCGCGAGATCGACAACCGTCTCCGGTTGGTAGCGTCCGACCATGTGCGGGTGGCCGTCGGTCATTGGAGCCCGCGCAATGAAGGCCGCAGTATGGCCATTTCCCCACTTGCCCAATTTGTCGTTGTGAACATCATGGACGAACACTGCATCGATTTGTGCGGTCAGTTCGGCATTGAGGATGGCGTATAGCCCGCCATCAATCGTCACGTAGCCTGCGGGAACTACCAGAATCGTGCCGTCAGCAGGTGCGGAGGCCGCAACCTTTTCGGCACTGAATACAATGGTCGAAGGACAACTGTCTCGGCGCGTCGGCTCCCACCCCTGTTCCAAGTCCAGCAATGTTCCGGCCGCAGCCTTGTGCAGCCAATCGACCAACTGATCGACAATGGCGTCTAGACCAAACCGATGCAGCAGTTCGTCCAAGGACCCCTCGAACAGGCAAGGCGAGACCAGCTCACCTTCGCGATGGGGGTTGATGTGCGGCAAATTGAGCGGAAAGTCCGCACGCAAGAAAGGCTTGGGCGCGGACAGGGGCCAATCACTGCCGAATACCAGCACGCATGTCTCGACAGCGCGCACTCCGGTTTCGGAGACGCCGTTACGCCGTGACCTGTTTGGCAGTTGGACGGCAACATCGACTTCTATTTGCGTCGATGCACCGCTTGCCTTGGGCTCGCCAACGCGAATCAGGCCCCGATGCCGCTGAAGTTGATGTAGTGCGTCAGCGATGGCGCCCGTCATGATGCCCCGTGCGGCATCGGAGTGCGCGCGGAGGTGATCACGGCAGCGGCCTTCGATCCGGACTCCTTCTTCGAGGGCGGCTGCACTCCCTGAGCGGTGACGGTGAAAACGAGGGGCTCCAAGGATTTCTCGCTCGGGTACTCGCCCGTGCAATAGAACTCGCCCTTTGCTTCGTCTACGATCGCCACGTACTCACGCTTTGCGCGGATGCAGGGTGGATCACTGTCGTCGTCTGCAATCGGCTTGCAACTGGCGACGATGACGGCGCCGTCACGGGTCTGCGAAAGCGCCTTGCGGGCATCGGCATCGAGTTTGGCCTTCTCGCCGTAGTCGGACCAACTGTCATAGGACAGCGAATGCCAAGAACAGTGATGCGGTGCCTGCATGATGTCGTACTCAAGTACATCGGCTTCGGTCTCGTGGCGCTGCCACTGGCGGTTCCAGATGAACACCTCAGCATCGCCACCAGTAAGGAACTTTGCGCCATCCGGCGTCTGAGCATCAGCGGCTAACGTGATGTTCAGGATCACGCTGGACTGGTTCTTGACCAGGCACTCTTCCTCTTCTTCGTCGTCCTGGGCATCCAGGGGGGCCAAAAGAAACGCAGAGAAGAATGCGGAACTCTTGCCGTTGATCGTCGAGAAGCGCGTGTCCACCTTCCGCACAATCGAGGTGAGATCATCGGTTTTTCCATCGATGTCCTCGCCCATGATCTGGATGCGGTCGCCGTTTCCGACGGCGAAGTTCTTGTCGCGGTTCAGTTGTATCCGCCGACGCGCCTCCGTGTTGAATACCTTGGCGTCGTCGCTCAAAGTGTGCGTCTTGCTTGCGCGTCGAAACACGATGGGAGACGACCACATCTCCCGGATCACGATTTTCTTGTCCTTGTCGTCCTTCTTGTCATCCGGGTACTTGTCCAGCGGTCCCAGGTAGAAATGCCGCGTCAGCCCACGGCAATGATCCTGGTCCGGGTGGCTCAACAAAAAGGCATCGACATATGGCCTGCCGTTCTCGTCTTTTTTCAGTCGTTCGCGCAGATCCTTGGCGACATCGCGCACGTCCTTCCCAGGATCATCGGCATCTTGTCTGATGTTTACGTCGATCAGCAGGGTCGTCGCGTCAAGATCGCCGAACTTGATGAGTGTCATGTCCCCGTTGTCGACGGGGAAAAAGGTGATGGTTGTGGGCATTGAGGTCTCCGGGTAGACGACCGAAGGATGATCGCGTATAGTTAATGTACGACTATTTTTTATATCCGTCTACTTATTAGGCGCAAATAATGCAAGAGCCTCCTGTAACTGCCGCCGATCCCGCTGAGCCCAAAGGGCTAAGCTGGGGGTTAGAGAGCAGACTTCAATTCATCGATTTCCGTTTGCGCTGGGAGCGGCGCATCAATCGAATGGATCTCACCGAGCACTTCGGCATATCGATTCCCCAGGCCTCACTGGACATTGCCAAGTACACGGAGTTAGCGCCGAACAACCTGATTTATGACCGCAGTTCCAAGACTTACACGGCAGCACCGAGTTTTCACCCGCTTTACCAGCGAAGTTCGGTGCAACACTATCTAGCGGAGCTGCTGGCCACCAAGATGGGCGTCATCGAACCAGCGTCCAGCTTTATTGGCTCAGCGCCTGAGGCAGATTGGGCACCGTCCCCTTGGCGCACCATCAATGAACAAACCGTCGAAGCAGTGGTCCGGGCAATTCGGCAGCAGGAAGCCATTTGGGTGAGCTACCAGTCCATGACGTCCTTGGACGAATCGGTTCGTCTGCTGTCGCCGCACGCTCTGGGCAACGACGGTTTTCGCTGGCACATGCGCGCGTTTTGCCATAAGCGCCAGCGCTTCAGCGATTTCGTCCTCGCCCGAATCCTGCGCATCGATGGCTTCGAGGCGAGCCAAGTGGACGCCAGCCAGGATTCGCATTGGCAAACTGTATTGACGCTGGTGCTTGCACCGCATCCCGATTTACCCGCTGCCAAGAAACGAGTCCTGGAGTTGGACTATGGAATGGAGGGTGGACAGGTCAAACTTCCATGCCGCCAAGCGTTTCTGTACTACACACTGAGGCGTTTGGGCTTGCATACCAAGGAAGCACCCGACCCCCTCGCGCAGCAGATCACTTTGAAAAACCGCGATGAAATTCAACCCTATATTGATGCCTTGTCGGCCCAAAGCTAAGCACCTATGACGAATATTTTTGAACTGGTCAAAGACCCCTACGAGCGCAAGGCGCGCGTAATTCCAGGACTTCTTGTAGCTTTGCCGCTGCTCGTTCCCTTGTTGTGTGTCTACGGCGCAAAGCACCCGGTACTTACAGGCGTGATTGGACTGCTGGGTGGCTGCGGTGCCATTTATGCACTCGCAAGCGTAGCCCGTGGGCGGGGAAAAAAGTTGGAAGAATCCCTAGTGAAAAAATGGGGCGGAATGCCAACAACCATAGCCCTGCGCCATCGCGACAAATTTCTGGATAGCGTCAGCAAGCAGCGATATCACACCGCGATTACAGCTAAGCTGGGTATTGCCATGCCGAACGCAGAGGAGGAATCAGCAGATCAGGACAAGGCGGACGATACCTACATTGGGGCAACCAAGCGACTTCGTGAACTCACCCGTTCCAACAAGCAGCTCCTACTCAAAGAGAATATTGCATACGGATTCCATCGCAATATGTTAGCGATGAAACCTGTTGGCATTTTGTCGTGCCTCTTGGGTATCCTTTATGGATTGCTGATTGCAAAAATCTTGCAGGTTGCGCCTCCACATTTTGACCCTGTGCATTTTGCTGATCCGGGGCTGGCTGCTGGCCTAACGCTGCTCATTTCGCTGGCGTTACTGGCCGCTTGGCTACTGTATTTCGATCAGAGCGCAGTCAGGCGGATGGGGTTCGTCTATGCAGAACGCCTATTCGAGTGCTTGCCGTCTTTGCCTTCTTCGGCTCCGCGGAAAAGAGCACCAAAACCGACGACGGACTGAGAACTGTCCAACAAGCAAACAGGCGCCTGGCTCCGTTGTAGTGTTTGCCCGCAAGGTGACTCCGGCAATACGCGGTGCCGGGTATGGGTTTTCAGGTCGGCAATCCAGCGATGCGCCACCCACACGTCTTCTTCGGGGTGGTTGTTGTCCACGCAGTTGCAGTATTTGTAGCTAACGTGCGCATCAGTGTGCGACAGCAGGATGCGCGCCATCGTCATGTGGAAGCGATGGGCTTGGAGATCGGCTGGGCCTTTGGGGCGCGGCAAGGTCAGCCCTAAGCAGCGCTGGTCATTGAATTCACTCCAGTCGGGGCCAACGACTTGTCCCGCGCGTTCCAGCATCTTGCGCGACTGTTAGTTCTTTCCATTGACCAAGGCAACGGCGACCGTACCCTTCGGGTACTCTAGCTTCTCCGCGAGCAGGTTCATCCAGCGCACCAGCTTGTTCAGCGTCTCATCGTTGGCAATTGCGCGTAGAGGTGGTACAGCAGGTCGTGGAGATAGATGTAGGTCTGCCGGCGTCCTTGCTCGTGGCTCCGCGTGGTTGTGGTCAGTACCCGCTGTGCCCACTCAGGCGTGAGTTCGTCCAGCATCATCTCCGTGATGTCGATGGAGATCAACGGAAATCCGAGCGACTTCCCGATCAGCGCCTTGCGGCCGTCGAAGGCGTGGCTGAGTTCGATTTCAACGCCGCCAAGCACCATCGGCTCGACCTGAACCGGCGGCCCGAGCACGGCAACGTCGAGCCGGAATTTGCTGCCGAATGGCGTCTCCAGAGGATGCTCGGTTGCCACCCGGTCGGCACCCAGCAACAAGTTGCCTTCCAGCGCATAGTCCGACGCATCCGTATCTTTGAACGCCCACGGCATCGCAAGCCCGGCATTCAAGCGTCGGGAGAGTTCGGCAGCGACAAGTTCTTTCGCCTGTCGGTGTTCGGGGCTTTCCTGCACAGCGCGCCACCGGCTGGCTTCTTCATCGTCGAAGTGCGCTTTCGGATTAAAGGTGTGTTGGGCAGGAAGCACGCGGAAGTGGGATCTCCGACGCAACTTCCCGCTCTCAAAGGAGGGGCTGACCCATGTCACCATCTGCCGTGATGCGCCGGGAGACACCAGGGGCCACAGCTTGCGTGCATGTTCCCGGCTGCGAACGTCACGCGCGGCAATCGTAGTCTGGAAAATCCCTTTCCGAGAGAAGACTACGATCGCCTCGTCCATTCTTGTCTTTCCCTTATGGCGATACGGCCGCTAATTTCGTGGTGCCATCCAGCTTGCGGTGAATCAGCGATACCAGCGTCAGGATGTCCAGTGAATCCTGTTCGGACATGGGCTAATTCGCCTTGGGCGCATGAGTCAGCGGATTGCGCACGGCGCCGAACAGGCCGATCAGCAGGTTGGCAAAGCCTTTTTGCTCGCTCTTCTCGGACTCGGTGGTGAGCGGTCCCTAGGATGAATAAAGCGCCAAACGGCGCTTTATTCATTATCAAAATGCACTTAATCTGATGACCCTTAAAAATGCCTGTTCATTGATCTGACTTTTCCCCGTCACATATAGTTCATAGAATTTACGACTCGCATGGACCATGCAACCCAAGTCAATGAGTTGATTTAAAGCATGCTTTTCATCCCTAAGGTTTCAGACAATTTAAGCAACCTGTTGATTAATTTTGATCTCATCCAATTCTTTTACCAATTTAGCTAAGTTCTGCTCTGGATCCAGCCACCAATCAACTGTCCACACTGATAATACCTGCCAGCCTAACCCATTTAATACTGTTGGTCTGAGCTGATCACGGTCTCTTGCTGTAGCTGCTTTAGCGTAGTTTTCACCATCTACTATAATACCTGCAAGATAACTACCTGAATTCAAATTATCCTTAATTGCTATATCTACACAACTATCTCCCTGACCTATACCAAGGTCCACACTCCAGCCTTGTTCTTGCAACTTAGTTTGTAGGTACTGTAGGAATTCTTTTTTAGCCTGCTGTTTACTTTGGTCAGCATAATTTAAATGCAACTGACCACTACGAGCAAAAACTAAGAAGTCTTTTAAATCCCTTACACCCTCACTATTAGTGCGTGCCAAATTAATTTCTTCAGGACTCAAAGCAGAGAAAACATGTAATCCTTGACGAGCGCGAGTAATTGCTACATTTAGACGGCGCTGACCACCTTGACGATTAAGCGCGCCAAAGTTCATAGATAATCGACCATCACGGTCTTCTGCGTAAGTAATTGAGAAAACGATAATATCACGTTCATCTCCTTGCACATTTTCTAAATTCTTAACAAATAAAGGTTCAATGCCTGACTTACTCAATGTCTCTAACTCAGGGTGATTAGCCAATTCATTATCCAGCAAATCTTCAATCAACTTCTGCTGAGTCATATTGAAAGTGACCACACCTAAAGTCAAAGGATTCTCTTGCCCTAACTGTGACTGTAAATGCTGAATAATAAATTCAACAATTGCCTTTGCTTCATTACTATTGGTACGTGTATCACCTTTGTCGTATACACCCTCAACCACATGTAGTTTTACAGCTGTATCCTTAGCAACAGGTGCAGGGAAAGTAAATAAACCACCTTTGTAGTATTTCTGATTACTAAATTGAATGAGACTTTCATAACGACTACGGTAATGCCAATTCAAAGCTAATTCTGGTAACTGAGCAGCAAGACATTCATCCAAAATACTCTCCAGATCTTCAGTCACCTCCTCATCAACCTCTTCTTCAGAATCGCCTTTACCGAAGAAACTGGTTGGTGGCATTTGTTTATTGTCACCCACCACGATTGACTGTTTACCTCTCGCTAATGCACCAATTGCATCCCATACAGGAATCTGTGATGCTTCATCAAAAATTACTACATCAAATTTTGCTTCTGTGTCCAGATATTGGGCAACTGATAATGGACTCATTAATAAACATGGTTTCAAGCCAACTAAAACATCAGGAATTTGACGCATCAACTCTCGTACAGGAATATGACGGCGTTTCTTACCCAACTCTTTGTTAAGAACAGTCCATTGCCCTTTGTAGTGGTTTTGTTCTATAAAAATATTATTCCAACGGTGAATAATTTCCTGACTTGCAGAAAGTTGGTGTTCTTTATCCTGCTGGGCAAAGGACATTATTTTCTGTTCATGTTGTTGGCTGTTAAATTGGTTTAACTCTGGATGCTGACTAAATTGATGCGTAATCCAGTGTCTCGCTAAATTAATATTCAGGCGTTTTAGGGCATCATCCACATTCAATGGGGCATTCAAAAGCTCAAATGCCAATGGTTTTAACCCATGTTGAATCAACTGGCTCTTTATAGCCTGCCAATTTAACCAATGTCTCCAAGATGAACTGTGTTGCTGCAACTGCTGTTGTCTTTCGATAATTTTATTAAAATCAATATCTGAATATGAGGTAATCGCAGTATCACTCTTCAGGACATGATCATTCAGCAATTGCCTAAACGTATTCTCCACCTGAGCGATATTCTGTGTCAGCTCATCCAAAGTATGATTTTTACTAAACTCTACAGCTTTTAATAAAGTTGCTTGATCAGTAATTGACAACGCAACTATCTGCTTAATTTCTTGCCACTGATTGTGAATAGCTTCAAAACTTTGCCATGCGCTATCTTCACCCTGCCAATAAGAACCAAGCTTACTCGCTAACAGTTTTTCACATTCAGTAAATTGTAATTGTTGGCTTTGGATATGCTGCAAGATTGGTAAGTCATGGGCAACTGCCAAAGCTGTTGGGCGTTGAGTTGAGTCTTGATAAGTTTTGACTAAGTTTCTCAGCTGGAATTTAGCAAACCATGAAAATGGGAACATTTTTGATTCTGCTTCACGCCATTTAAAGCCAATTTGACTTAAATCTGCTTGATAAATTTGAGATTGGTATTTCCCTACTAATGAAGAACGCTGTTGCTTAAGATCTTGCGTTAAGTGTTTTGTCTGGGTAATGGTTTTTAAATCGATATCTTTAATCGCATTTAAGAGTTTTAAGTCTGTTTGCTGAACCAGATTAGATATTGCTTTAAAAATCGCAACATCCTGATTAACCTGACTCAGATTCTGCTTTTCACTGAATCCAAAAACCTGTTGCCAAGCAGAAATAGACTTTTGTAATTGTTGTATCTGACCTACAAGTTGGTCCTGTAATAGTTGATATTGCTCCTGCCATGCCAGATTCCAGATAGGTTCGGACAAGCCCTCCGCAAATCCATCCAATACGTCTTTAGCATTTTCATTTACTAGCTGACGCAAGCTTACTGCTTGTGTCACCGTCTTATTCAGCAACTCACGCTTTTCTGATGTTAGTGTTGAAATTTCAATCTCAGGAAAACGTAGATGTGGTGTATCCCGATAACAAAGTTCATCACTCATTGCGGCATACAGACTCCAACCGATCGCATGTACGGTATGGAGATTATTTACATGCTGATTCAGTTCATCACGAGACTGGATTAATTTGTCCGACAACTTTTGCCATTCTGTTGTCTTTAGCTGAGCACTTAGAAAATATGGGTCATTGTTCTTCTGTGCTCTTTCCCGCAGTTGATCCAAAACCTGCATTTTCTGCGCTTTGGAAGAATGTAACTGCAAGCACAACTCACTCAAGCCAATCTGTGTCAAACGACGATAGACAACCTCTAAAGCTGCCATCTTTTCAGAAACGAACAACACAGATTTACCATCTGCTAGACACTGTGAAATCATATTTGTAATGGTCTGGGACTTACCTGTCCCAGGAGGGCCAGAAAGTACAAAAGTACGTCCTAATGCGGCGGACATAACTGCTGCTAACTGTGACGAGTCAGATGATAACGGTGTAAATAATTGTTGAGGTTGATATCGTTGGTCTAGTTGAGCGGGTTGCGGAAAATCATCCTGTTTAATGAATGGTTCTCGTGGTGATTCAATCAGATGATTTACTACAGATTGATTTTTAAGTTGATCCATTCGTGTAGACAAATCAAGCCACATTAAATATTTTGAAAATGAGAACTGACCAATGGCAGCCTCAGCTTTAACTTCCCATCCTGGTATATTCACAATAGCCTTACGCACAATATGTAAGACTTGGTTAACATCTATCCCAGAATCATCTGCCGGCAAAGGGTTTAAACCCGAAATATCTAGTTCAAAATCCTGTCTTAATAATTGTAATAAAGTTGAATTAAAGCGAGGCTCATCATCATACATATACAGGCGATAACCTGTTTTAGCGGTCTCGCGGGTGATCTGCACAGGAATAAGTAGTAGTGGCGCTTTAAAAGTGCGTTTTGAACGCTCTGACTCTTTCCATTCCAGAAAGCCAATAGCAAGAAATAGTGTATTCGCTCCTCCCTCTTCTAAAGCAGTACGTGAGGCACGGTAAACCTCAATTAGGCGCTTTTCCAGTAAGGGTGTATCAAGTGGACTAAACAATAGTTTTCTGGACAGGCTCTCATCAACATATTGATTGATATGCTGGCTTTCATTGTCACGCTGGACGTCTTTTAGCGAGATGCTATCAACCCCCTTAAATAAGAAACCCTCTTGGTTCGCCAATGCATCTTCAAGTTTCCCCAGTGTTAACTCAGAACATTGTAAGGGTATGCTGTAACGATTGTCCTTAAAGTTTAAGAGCTTGTTACGGAGACTTAGATCAAGCAAACGGCGCAACCAGCGGTCAACCCGCGTGGCTTTACTTTCTACAGGACGTTCAACATCATATACAGGAATAGATGCAGGCGCCCATTCAATTTCTGTTTCATCCAGATGATTTTTCTTATCCTGATATGAGGAAATTGGTTTAATGCCACGCAACCGGGACTGGCGAACATCAATCGCAAGATAGAACTTATGCTGGCGGGATTCATCTTTAATGTACTGTTTTGCTGTTTCAAGTGCGGATGCAAACTTTACTTGTTGTGTGAGCAGCGTTGTTTCTATAAAAACAACTTCACCCAAATCATAACGCTTTCTTAATGCTTGAATATCATCAATGATCAAGTCAACATTTGGCGTCTCATTTAACCAAACCCCAAGATACGAATGTCCTTCTTCAATAATAAGTAAAGTATCTAAGCCTATTTGTTCAGCCAAGGCACTTAAAAGTATTGTCGTGTCTAAACAACATGCTAACTTCTCGTCAAAAATCTGCTTTGCCAAACGTATTCTTTGGCCCGATTTAACAAAGCTTGCTGGGTTAACAATATAATGAATATCTTGTTGTAATAAAGACTCCCATAAGGCATTCAGTTGAGATAGCACAGAATCTCTATCTCGCTCTTGATAACCACTTAATGAACCTAGTTCTTTTGCTTTTAAAATTTCACTGGCCTTAACCAAAATTGGGCTGAGTGCTGAAGCATTGGGTTGTGAAAAACTCGCCAATAATTCTATGGGTTGGCGTTCCCCACCCCAAGTATCAATGGTTAATAAATCAATCTCTGCCCGCTGCTCTGCCAGTATCTCTTCCTTTTCATTCAACCAAAGGATTTCAATACTGCCTTTAAGATTCTCAGGTAACTCCTGCAATAGTTTGATATCAAAAACTAATTTTGGCTTATCAAGAGCCAAGAATTGATTGCCTTCCAAGTTCGCAATATTGATAGTGTGTTCTTTGAAATAATCAGGATTAGAACGAATAACGATTCGAGAACCAGAAATCGTTTCAGTTGAAGAGATTAGGATTTGTCGAATCAGAGGAACTGAATTTTGCTGTAAAACAAAATTCAAAGCTGAAGCACAATCAACCTGCAATGAATATTTTGGATCAAGTTGTTGGTTATTTTCATCTTCTAGCATTATTATCCCCTTTGCAATTTAATCAAACCGAATTAATGGCATGCTTAAAATGCTAAAATCACAATTTTAAATAGTTGATATCTTGTTTTAAAATTATACGAATAACAATAGTTCTCTTACACAAATCATTTCTTTCTCAATTCTATATTGTAAATTCCAACAATTAAAAGAAATCCCATACGCAGTCTTTTACCTCGATTTCGGTAACGCTCGGCTTTGTTGCCCAAAGATTTGAAGATTAAATTTGCCCAAGCTGCCTCAGAATAAGCTTAATTTGATCCCTGTTTATCTTGTGGTTGAGCTTACCCTATCGATATGTTTCCTCGATTGATCAAGGATTTATTGTAAGAGCACCAATTCGTTGTACGGTAGACTTAAGGTATAGGCTTGAGCAAAAAAGCCGTTTACTTATGACCAAAGAAATTTTTAAACAATACCTTTTAGTTAGCTTAGGCTATTTAATCCAAAGCTCATCTTCCTGCATGATTTTTAACATTAGATTAAATAAAACCAGAACTGTCACATTTTTATTAGAGTCTATTCTTTGAAAACTGAATTGAACTCTTCGCTCAGGTGCATTCATATTAACTGGATAATTTTGTATACCTAAATTTAGCTCTTCTCCTAATATTGGCTTCATTCCAGCAATAAAACTTCTAATTCGTTGCTCATCGTCTTGATCTCGACATACAAAATGCAAAAAATTCTTACGTAACTTACCAAAGTGTAATAATATTTTTAGAGCATCAATCTTGTTCTTTCTTTGATATATGTCAGGCCTATTCTCTTCTTGATCGTACAAATCAAGGAAGGTATTGCGTTCATTAGAACGAGACAATTTCCTGGCTTTATTGTGAAGATCCTCAAACCAACCTTCATCTATAATCTCTCCCTCAATATTTTCAACTTTTAAGTTAAATTTTTGGGGGCTCATCCATTTAGTGCACATCAATTGACATCGCTGCAGCCATACTTGAGCTTGGGGATCTTTGCTACGGGCATCTCTAAAATTTATCAAACGTTGATAAGGTGTCAGAGTACTATTCTCGATACTAAACTTCTTCTCTTGTTGGCCAACCATTGTGAATGGCTGTGTTTGCTGATGATAAGAATCAAACCATTTCTGCTGCTGAGTATAACGATTTAAGTTTATGTACTCTGTACTTGACTTCACTGGACCAAAACACTGTTCTAATACTTTTTTTGAAATGATACACGGCAAATTATAAATTCGATCGACTGCTAATAAATCCAAAACATGAAGGTAATTTGAAGCCGTCTGTTCAATACTGCTATGCCCGATCCATGCTGCAAGCACCTGCCACTTATGTTGGATGATTTCTTCATCAGCCCGTGCTTTTACACCGAACAATAAATCCCGCATCTTTTTTGCTTTTCCCCAACCGCAATCAGTATACGTATGGACCATTTCTTTTGACCCAAGCAACGTTATTGCGAGATAGTTCGCTGCACTATGACGCAGTGTGTGAAAACTAAATCCATGGTGTATACCTAATATTCGATTAAACAAATCTACTGTAATTTTACTAATACAATGATCAGTTAATACACGTTGATTCACACTAAAAAGTAGGTCATCTTGATAATCAGTCATATACTGCTTATATCGATGTTGGATGTAATGTTGTACTACTAAAAATTCATGATCTGACAAGGCAATTTTCAAGGGTATTTGACGATTTGCGCTTTGCGACTTCAAACGTCGATATGAATTGTCTCGGATATGAAGCGTTATATTATTAAAAATTGAACTTTTACCATCCTTAAAGAGTAATTCTGGGCAGATAACATCTTGTATTTTAAGACAACGGACTTCATTTAATCGAAGTCCAGTTCTATAACTCAATAAATACATCAACTTTAAACAACTTAGATGATCCCCCCATTCTGATGCCGTAGGTTCTTGGCTTAAGCTTTCTAATTGTTCCAGCAGCTTGCCAAATAACGAAGGACTCACTAAGCGTGCATTGCAAATTTGTAAATGTTTAAAATTTGAATTCTGTAATACCAATACCTCTGGCGCATCATAGTGCTCTTGGCAAAATTTATGAAAATCTTTCAGACGCCCAAAACGGTATTGTGCGGTTTGATGCATTTTCTTAGAGGTTTTTCCTTTCACTGATTCACGTTGAGTTGCTTTTTCATCACGCTCACTACTGTAGTTCAAGAGCTGCCGATACAAATCTTCATAATCATCACTAGATTGTTGCTTTAAATCTAATTTATTGAGCCAAATTTCAAATATAAATTCTTTACCAAAAGATCCTAAATAGCTTTCAATGGTTGATAATTGAAGTCCTTTATTTTTCAAATGTAATAACCATTGAATTAAGCGTAGTTGCGCCTCGATTAAAAATAGTTCATCAGTATTAGCATCATGCATCTTCTGCTCTAGAGCACTCTGGGTTTCTTTCCAATGACGAATCGTACGCTCTTCTCTGTTCTTCTTTTTATCTAAACGTTCAACTTTTTTAGCTCTACTCTTTTTTTGATCAAACAACATCAACTCGTACGGAATCGTTTGTAATTTACGATGAACTGTAGGAACTTCAATATGTAACTGCTCTTGCTCAAATTGAATAGTTTGATTGACTGGTTCAACGACTTGATCACGCTTGTGACTCCACAGCAAGCTTGATTCAGATGGTCTTAAAGAAACAGTATGAATCTCTTGTTGTAGTACATTACTCAAAAAAACATCTAAACTAAGTTTGGGATTAAATTCAAGTACCATCTGCACATCATTAAATGCACGAAATCCACGGCGTTTAATTTGATATTTTAGATCGCTCAAACTTTTTTTCGAACCAATTTTGCTTAGGCTTTCCAAAATACAGGCTTGTATAGATACTTGCAGACGATATACTTTATGAGTCTCTTTCAATTTTTTCAAATATTGCAAAATTAACTGAGCATATGGATTTAAAAAGACATGCCTCCACTGGTATAACTTTCTCTGTTCTACGTCATTACCATATTGGGAGTTTTCAACACGATAATGCAATAACAATGGATTCGTGATCCTTTTGTAGCCGGAATGATATAAATGTAAACAATTCAAATCTGTATCAAGTTCTATGGCATCCTGCAATTGCTTCTGGATGGCAATCAGATGCTGTTCGTCTGAACAGCCTGAAATATAGATCAAACTTAAGCATAAATTCCCCCATAAACTTTGAGAATCATCCCAATATTCAAGTGATTCTTTCCAATATTGTTTCAACTCATTAAGTACCTGAGCATGTAACTGCCCCTGTTTTAACCGGGACTCCGTACTTTCAATTTTTCGAGGAAGCACAATACGCTTTGTATTTGGAATTAGCTTTATTTTGTATGGTTTTCCATTTAGCTGTGTAAGGTTGAATTGCTTCCTTCTTTTCTTAAATTCATTTTCAGTAAATTGCATCAGCTTGGATTGTTCAGCTCGGCTCAATTTACGACTCAAATATTCAACTCCATCTTTAAGATCATGCCATTTTTCCTTGACCTGCTGATCAATTTTTTGCTGCATATCTTGTGGCAGTACTTCAGGTGAAAAAGGCTGTCTATCTAGCCACTTCTGCACCAAATTCCCCATATCAACAAATAGTTTATCTAGTCGCGGTTTTATTAGTTCTTCAAATTCTTGCATACAACTATTTTCGCTCTAAGTGTTGAATTGATAGAGATTTAATATTCTCTAGAAGCTGCTGACGTACTTGTTGCACATATACATTCGGAATAACGGAAGAATGAGGATGAAACGCCTCGCGGTCGCGTTGGTCATGACCATAAAGGGCCTGAATTAAATTAAATGCTAATGATGGTTTACCCTCTTGCTGCTCATGCATCAAAAAATTCATATCAAAATGGCGTAACCAATTTGAATACATATTTCTGGGAAAAATCTCTCGCATATAGGCATTTACCCAGCTCCTTGATAACGGGATTAACTTAATTTTTTTACTCTGCCACTCTTTGACAGTCATCGGAAGGCTCTCGTTACTAACTAGGACCATTCCAAAAAGATCATTTATAGTAATTTTCTTCTTTACAAAGACTTGTCTAAAAAATAAACCGTATGCTTCAATAATTTGTTCTAAAAAAGTAGTGTAATTTTGCAATGCTTTGATGAAAAAATCAGATAATGGGATAAAGCGACCATCCTTTCTTGCCTTACTATTTTTCTTATCATTCACATATAAAAGCTTGAGTTCAAAACAGTAATCATCCAATTGACCCAACAGACTTTCTTTAGGTCGATTTGTTAAACACAACAAACTAACATGCCACATCCAGCAGGCATATGCATTCAGTTGATTAATGATATGTTTATGTTTTTGAATATTCTCTTCACAGTGCTTATGTAAGTAATTAAATTGCTCTTGTACGAAATTTGGTGCAAGTGCAAGTTGGCTCCCTATCCGACCTATAGATAAAGCAGATCTAATTTTAAATTTTTGTTGCAATATATTAAGTTCTGCTGTGTCTTCATCAAATTGAGCAGAATGCGGTGTAAGCACTGTTTCTAAATAGCAAAGATATGTAGTATCCAGTTGAGCCTTTGGAAGCCCGCCATAAAAAATACCGGGCATATGATGCTGACTATCCCGGCCCGCGATCACATGTGCAAGATATTCATTAAATGTTTCATAACATATATGAAAATATAATTGTGCTTGAAGTTTTTCAACGGTGATCGAACCTACAAACTGATTATCAAGCCATTTCTTAAGCTTGGTATTAATATAAGCTGAAGATATAGATGGATTATCTCCTTGCTCGATGTAGTCAAACCATGCCGCAGGTAGATGTAGTTGATGCGACATCTCTTCATTCCATCGCACATGATTAAGACGCTGTATTTTCTGCTCTGAAATTTTTAAATCTAAATTGAGTAAATATTCCCGTCGTTTTCGTGAACCTTTTTGGATCAAAATTCCATCTTGAATAAGCTCGTTAAAATTCATCAGTGCAACGGGTGATAATCCTGTCAACAGTGATAATAAACATGCAGCAGCTATTGCAGCATCTTTCCAGTTTCCAAATAATTCGGCTCTTAGTACATATACAACTTGCTTCAGTACGTCCGGCGCTAAATAATGAGGATTTGTAATAAATGGAGCATGCCGGCGTTGGCGATGACGCGTGTAATGCGCAACATAATCACTAATTATATGATTAAATTGTTTAGTCTTTTCATCTTCTGAATATAACTCTACTTCAGCGTCTGCAAGCTCAATTTCACCATCTTCATCTTTGTGAAGAGAGGCATCATGAAAACTGATTTTTGCGTTATATCCGACATCTTCTTGCTTACCTGATTTTATTTCACGAAATATTCTGACTTCGTTTTTAGTTGGCCATTGTAAAGCTTTCCGTTCTTTTGACTTACGTTGACGAAGAACAACACTACGATCATCTAGTCGTATAAATATGATCAATAGTGCCGATAAATATTCAATTACTTTTATTTCTTGAAAATCATTAATATTAAAAAGTTGATTACGATCCTCGTTTTTCAAGCTACGTTCGTACATGACATAACGATTTAATAGCTTACTGCATTCTTCAAATAATTCAGCATTACTAGAATGCAGCACATATCGTGATACATAACGCAAGAGATCACAGACCTGTTTTTTCTTATTCTCACCTTTAGGAATTTTTGAAAAATCTTGGTAATGTCGATAAGTTAAAAAACTTGCTTGCAGAATCAGATAACGTTGAGACGTTAAATTTTGCGTATTACTAGTATCAGGAGATGCAAAATAACTTAAACAAGCTAGCAAATAATAATTACCAATTTGCCTCGTACTAGATATATAGCCGTATATCTGTTGCGCCTTCTCATATAGCGCATGAACTTTTTCATACAAATCATCTGATAGATCGAGAAATTGTGTATTCACAACTTCATCACGTAGCAGACAATAATCTTGTTGAAATTCTTCTGCTAACTCTAAAAATCGCTTTTCTCGTTCAGTCATTTGCATATTCATTTTCAATTAAATTTTTATCGAGTTGTATGTGTAAAATTCATTTAAATCCGCACAATTTGGTATGAGTTGATCTTTTATTGAATTTTTTGTCAGCTTAAAAAATCGAGCAAAAAATTT
>RRZU010731974.1_pt1 | contig 21329 bp, 21 predicted proteins | sample 2165561 | NCBI WGS metagenome assembly RRZU01 (sample SAMN10456909, study PRJNA506462) | wastewater metagenome | isolation source: wastewater sludge | place: USA: Moscow, Idaho | reverse complement strand
TAATTTATATAAATCATTGTTACACCTTTATTTTCTGGGTTGACTGTTTTTTTATTTCCAAAAAAGATCATCATCCCTTTCGACAAAAGCTTCTTTGACATGGATCTCATTAATTTTAACCAATTCTTCTTTGGTTGCTATTTTTTGAATTTCAACAAATAAAATGCGTTCCTCAAAACGGATGTGTGCTTCTAGTTCTTCTTCAATTAATCCTAAAGATCTTTCTTGATTAGTGGTTTGTTTGAATAAGCGTTCTAAACGGCGATGCTCTGCAAGCGCTTTTTTTATAAGTTTATTTTCTGCGCCTAATATTGGAAAAACATATTTTTCTTCTAATTCGAAATGGGGTTTTAAATGCGTCTTAAAAAACCAGTCCGTATGTTTTTTGATTCGATTGGATTCAATTTTCTTTGAAAAACCGGTTCGAATTTTCCAACATAATTGCAAAGCTTGGTGATGATCGTGGCTTAAAGGTTGCAGTTCTGGAGCTCTTTTTAATGGCTTACTTGATATCATAGTACATATAAATTTAAAAATTCATCAATACGGATGAAGTAGCCAAAAATAAACAATAAAACATGAATTGTCATAATAAATTGTAGGCAAAAAGACCTTTTCGGCAATTTATCTTTATTTTTAAGCTTAAAATGACCCTGTACCCTGCATTTAATGCAAAAACCACTGTCAAAAATAATAAAAGTGATTTTATAGCAGCCATTTTCTCAATTGGTAAGGTAAACTGGAATCAACAGTTACCGGACAATTTTATTTCATAAGCTAAAAACCCCAAAAGAACTGGTAAAGTCAATATTGTCATTCTGTGCAGTTTCATATTTTTTTAATAACTTAAACAATACTTAACGTGTTTATTTACTAGCGGGTGGCCGGTAATAGCAAAGGTTAATAAAAATTGCACACAACTCTGATTGTGGCGCTTAAAAGATTGACAGTTAACAATGAATGATTGGTTAGTTTAAAAATTTAGTTTGTTTTAAAGTTACTTTTTTATTAGCAAGCCTACTTTTGAATCAACCTCTAAATTGTACCGAAATACTTGATGTAGAGAGATTTTCTTTGTCCAATTCCCTAACAGAAAAACCTAGTTTTCCTAATGTATTTACCCCATTTACAAAATACTGGATATAATAATTTCCCCTATAGTTTTGATGCTCTAAATATTGTATCATATTTTGCATTTGACTCCTGTCAATCAATTCTGAATGTACCGTTGTGCGCACTTCAAACGGGAGCCCGCTCTCAATTAGCAAATGCAATGATTTTTGAAAAGGCAGAAAGAGATTAGATTGAGTAATCTTTTCAAAATGAATTGGCATAGCCTTGTAATCCAAAGCAACATAATCAATTAATTGATTTTGAAGTGCATATTGTAAAGTATCAGGTCGCGAACCATTAGTGTCAATTTTCACCAAAAAACCCATTTTTTTGACCTCAGCTATGAGTTGGATACTGTTTTTATGCAATAAGCATTCGCCACCGCTAAAAACCACTGCGTCTAATAAGTTTTTTCTGGAATGAAGAAAAGCAAGAGCTTTTTCGAATGAAATTGTTCCTTTTCCCTGTACAATTTCAGGATTGTAACAATACAAACACCGCATATTGCAGCCTGCAAACCAAAGAATGCAAGCTGATTTATGCGCATAATCTAATAAAGTAAAAGGTGTTATGCTGTAAATAGGATTACTACCATTTTCCTTCATTGAAATGTGTACGTTGTTTGTGTTCTCCTTTTTTTCCAATATTGAAGCTTTCTACGGGTCTGTGGTAACCCATTACTCTTGTGTACACTAGACATTTGGTTCTCAAATGTTGGTTTTCTTCTAAAATCGGATTGGTTGTTTTCATGTTTTTTAGAGATTTAAGGTTTTGAGGTTAAATTTTTTATAAGGACTAAATTGTTGAATTTAGGGTTTTTTGAATCCAAAAATATTAAAGTCAAAAGTCAGTTGCTCAACTTTAAGCCTTTCCCTTTTTCTAATTACTCAGCTTTAATTTTTTTTCTTCAATTAAAATTTCATCACATTTTGGGCAATATTCGTGTTCACCATTCAAATACCCATGAACAGGACATACGCTGAATACGGGAGTAACGGTGATATACGGTAGTCTGAAATTAGAAATTACTTTCTTTACAAACTGTTTGCAGGCTTCTGGCGAACTGATTTTCTCGCTCATATATAAGTGTAAAACTGTTCCTCCGGTATATTTGCATTGCAATTCGTCTTGCAAGAACAAGGCTTCAAAAGGGTCTTCGGTATGTTCGACCGGAATTTGAGAACTGTTAGTGTAATAAATATTTTCGCCCTGTCCGGATTGTAAAATGTTTGGAAAACGTTTTTTGTCTTCTTTTGCAAAACGGTAGGTGGTTCCTTCTGCAGGTGTAGCTTCCAGATTGTATAAATTCCCGGTTTCTTCTTGAAACTCTTTCATTCGGTTTCTAATGTGCTCCAAGATTTCTGCTGCAAATTCAATTCCTGTCAATGAAGTTATGTCGTCTTTATTCTCGGTAAAATTCGCAATCATTTCATTCATTCCGTTTACACCAATGGTCGAAAAGTGATTTCTGAAATGTTGTAAATAGCGTTTTGTGTACGGATATAAACCTCGGTCGTACATTTCTTGAATAAACACTCTTTTTTTCTCTAAAGTAGATTTCGAAATATATAATAATCGATCTAATTGTGTGAATAATTCGACTTTATTTCCTTTGAATAAATACCCTAAACGCGCCATATTAATTGTTACTACACCAATACTTCCTGTCATTTCGGCACTTCCAAAAAGTCCGTTTCCACGTTTTAATAGCTCTCTTAAGTCCAGTTGTAAACGACAGCACATACTGCGAACTGCATTGGGTTTATATGCATTTTCATTTTCTACTTTAGCTCCTTCCTCATTTAGAATATATTGACTTCCAATGAAATTTTGGAAATAAGAGGAACCAATCTTCGCTGTATTTTCAAAAAGTAAATCTGTATTTTCTCCATCCCAATCAAATTCTTCGGTAATATTTACTGTTGGAATTGGGAAGGTGAACGGCTGTCCATTAGCATCGCCTTCGGTCATTATGGTATAATAAGCTTTGTTGATGATGTTCATTTCCCTTTGAAAATGCTCGTAACGCAAGTCGGTTACTTTTGTAACGCCTCTTTCTTTGGCTCTAGCCAAAATAGTTACATCGGAATTGTTTTCAAAAAAATGTAGGTCATTCTTCGTCGGAATCTGGGTTTTCAAATCATCGGGAACAACCCAGTCTAAAGTAATATTTGTAAAAGGTGATTGTCCCCACCGCGCAGGAACATTCAAATTATACACAAAACTACGAATGGCTTTTAAGACATCTTCAAATGATAAATTATCTTTAAAAACATAAGGCGCTAAATAAGTGTCAAACGAACTGAAGGCTTGTGCTCCAGCCCATTCGCTTTGTAAAATCCCAAGGAAGTTTGCCATTTGTCCCAAAGCTTCTCTAAAATGTGAAGGTGCTTTACTTTCCACGCGTCCGCGAACGCCGTTGAAGCCTTCGTTGAGCAACACTCTTAGGCTCCAGCCAGCACAATATCCCGTCAAACAATCTAAATCATGTATATGGATGTCACCATTGCGATGCGCATAACCTTCTTCTTTTGTATATACTTTGTCAAGCCAGTAATTAGCAATAATTTTACCTGCAACATTGTTGACTAACCCCGCATTAGAATAAGAAGTATTAGCATTGGCATTGATGCGCCAATCGGTTTGTTCGATGTATTCTTCGATGGTTTGCGTACTATCAACGTAAGTGGTGTCTTCGTTTAAACCATCTACATGTTCGCGTTGTAATTTGCGTGTATGCCTGAACAACATAAAGGAACGCATGACTTCGAAATACTGTTTTTCAAAAAGGTTTTTCTCGATTAAATCCTGAATTTCTTCAACAGCCCAAATTTCTTTGGATTGTAAATCTTGAGTGATTTTATCAAAAACACTCTCATCAAATGCTATGGAGACACTTTTAAAACTTTTTTCAATTGCGTCCTGTATTTTAAAAGGTTCAAACGGCTTGTATTCACCGTTTCTTTTGATAACATATTTTTCCATAGCATTTAATGTTTTAAGTGTTATTTTGTGTTACTTATTTGACTCTTGTTCCGCAAATGTTTTTTCTAAAGCCACTGCACTTGGAAACAAAATATTATTTTCCAAGTGGATGTGTTTGTGTAAGTCCTGTTCAAAATCAGACAACATTGCAAAAGTTACACGATAGGTACTGCAAGCATCTGCTGGCGGAGTATAGTTGTTAGTTAGTTCGGCAATTTTTACAAAACGATCGCCCTCGGCTTCATGCTCCTCCATCATCATAGCTATCGGATTATTTACAGTTCCAAATTGTGGTTGTGCAATTGCTTCATCTGTAAGACTTGCTTTTACCATTTTTTTGATAAAAGGAAATAAAATTTGTTCTTCTTTTATCAAGTGTTGCGCTAATTCGCCTGCACAGCCTATAAAAAGCTCGTTGATTTCGAATAATTCAGGATGATTTGCACCATGAACTTTGCACAATTTGTCTAAAAAAGGAAGTATAACTTGTGTTTTTTCCTGTACATAACGGTGATGCGTTTTCTCAATATAGTCTGCTAATAAATCTAACGGCCAAGATTTAAAATCTATAGCACTGTCATTTTTAGTTGATAAAACAGTGTTTAGCTGATCCATTAATTGATCCGTATCGATGTCTTTTTTTTCACAAGCTTCCTCAATTGTTCGATTCCCTTTACAACAAAAATCTATTCCATATTTTGAAAATACTGCCGCTGTTCTAAAATCTTTTGCAACGTATTCTCCGATTGTCATTTTCTCTAAAGTTTGCATAATGTCTGTTTTTGTGTTAAAATTATTTTTACAAAAGTATAAACATTTTCAATAAAAGACAAATTTATCCTTAATTAAATATAAATTTTATTTTTTTTTGTAACTCAATCGCTTACAGTTGGATGTGGTTTTTATTTAATCTTTTTTACTTGATGCAAAATAATAACTTAAAAAAGTATAGAATATGACTTTTATCATGTGCTGTCTTTTTTTTAAGTTATTATTTTACACCAAATAAATAAAGGATATTTTGGTCTTTTATTGAAATTGTAAATTTTTATTAACGAACAAAAACAAATAATTATGCTTTCAAAATCACAAGCAAGAGCATTTTTTTTGGGAGGAACACTGGTCACCTTTTTAATTTTTATAGGGCTGACTATTTATTCATTCATGCCCAGAAATGATCAAACGAACTATGGTAAAATCACTAAAGAGGTAGTGAGAGGAAAAGAACTATGGGAATCCAACAATTGTATGGGTTGTCATAGTATTATGGGTGAAGGAGGCTATTATGCTCCAGAACTGACAAAAGTACTAGATCGCCGCGGCGAAGGTTATGTAAAAGCAGTTCTAATGTCCCCGATTCCGTGGGCACCAAAAGGACGAAAAATGGTTGCTTACAAGATGAGTGAAGCCGATGCTAATGCTATGGTGGCTTACTTTGAGTGGATTAGCAAAATAGATTTGAATGGTTTTGACAGAGTAGTTTCGCCATTAGCTAAAGAAGAATAATTTAACATACACAAAAAGGAACTCGCCATTAAAAACAAGTGTGTTGCAAACAAACACGATTAACTAAAAGGCGTTACCATTTTTGACCATTAACAAATAAAATACATAAAAAGATGAAATATAAATCACAAAAAGTTGCTTATTGGTTTTTTGCACTGTGCATGCTTTTGTTCTCGCTGCAAATTATCTACGGCTTCATCATGGGCTTTGACCGAATAGGAATACAAGGCCTGCATGAAATTATTCCTTTTAATACAGCTAGAGCTGTACATACTAATTTACTAGTTGTGTGGTTACTAACAGGTTTTATGGGAGCCGCTTATTATATTATTCCTGAAGAAGCACAACGCGAATTAATAAGCGTAAAATGGGCTTATGTACAACTGATTTCATTAGCCCTTGTGGGTGTTGTTGCTATTCTAGGATTTCATTTCAATCATTGGGAAGGAAGAAAATTCCTCGAAATTCCTAGAGAATTAGACTATTTAGTAGTTGTTAATGTATTGCTTTTCTTAGGTTTAATTTTAGGTACTTTATTCAAAGGAAAACGTCAAACAACAACTGCATTAATTCTTACCATGGGATTGTTCTTTGCAGCTCTACTATATATCCCTGGAATGATCTGGTTTGATAGCCAAGTAATGGATTCATTCTTCCGTTGGTGGGTTGTTCACTTGTGGGTTGAAGGGGTATGGGAATTAATTATGGGAGGTATTCTTTCGTTCTTATTGATCAAATTAACTGGAGTAGATAGAGAAGTTATCGAGAAATGGTTGTACGTAATTGTTGGTCTTACTTTTCTTTCTGGAGTTCTAGGAACTGGACATCACTACTATTATATTGGAGTAAATAAAATTTGGTTGGTTGTTGGGGGTATATTCTCAGCGTTAGAGCCTTTAGCTTTCTTAGCAATGGCATTATTTGCTGTAAATATGTACAGAAAAGGAGAGAAAAGCCATCCAAATAAAATCGCTTTATTCTGGACTATTGGTTCTGCTATCGTTTCTTTTGTGGGTGCAGGATTACTAGGTTTTGCACATACTTTACCACAAACGAACCTATACACACACGGAACTTTAGTTACGGCAATGCACGGTCATTACGCTTTCTGGGGTGCTTATGCAATGATTGTTTTGGCTATAATAAGTTATGCTTTACCTAACTTGACAGGTCGTAAACGGTACGAAAGCACACAAGGAATGGCTGCTTTTTGGTTATCCAATGTAGGAATGTTAGGAATGACAGTAGCCTTTGGTGTGGCCGGAGTAGCTCAGGTGTATATGGAACGTAAAATGAAAATGGATTTCATGGATGTACAAAACGAAATCAGCATTCACTTTGTAGTGTTGCTTATTTGTGCCACTATGTTTACCACAGGAATTGGACTATTTATATATGATTTCGTTAAATACGGAAGACCTACTGATGAAGCTTTAGAGAGCGACAATCAAGGACATAGAGTAGATGAATATAAAATCGATGGACATAAAATCGAAAATCTAACAGGAACAAGTGAGAAAAAAGGAAAATCAGTGATTTAAAACTGAAACCTTTTTCGTGTAACGGAATACTCAAAATAAAATTTCCAGAATGCTTTAACCACCGTTTTTTAGAAGTGCATTTCCGAAAAAACAATAGTTATCGTGTTCTGGTTTTTTTCTAAAATAAAAAAAATGTTAATAAATACACCCTATTATCATGCCGTAGGCAAAGAAAAAGATGTTTTTGAACATGCCTATAAAAACAAAATTCCTTTTCTATTGAAAGGGCCAACCGGAACTGGAAAATCTCGTTTTATAGAATACATGGCACATCAATTGGATAAAAGAATCATCACAATTAGCTGTCACGAAGAAACTTCTTCAACGGATTTAATTGGACGCTTTATCATCAAAGGTGCCGAAACAGTTTGGCTTGATGGTCCATTAACCACTGCCGTAAAAGAAGGAGCCATTATTTATCTAGATGAAATCGCCGAAGCGCGACCAGATGTTATTGTAGCCATTCACTCTTTGACGGATCACAGAAGGGAATTATTCATAGATAAATTAGGCGAAACCATAAAAGCACATGACGATTTTATGTTGGTTGCGTCTTTTAACCCAGGGTATCAACGCGGATTTAAAGAACTAAAACCATCCACTCGTCAGCGATTTATTGCCGTTTCTTTTGAATATCCAGAAACGAAAACTGAAATTGAAATTTTGGTAAAAGAAACTAATGTTGATCCTGATGTTGCCAAAAAATTGGTAGCGATTGGAAACAAAATCAGGAATCTAACCGAATTGGGTTTGACAGAAACCGTTTCGACTCGACTATTAATTGATGCTGCAAAAATAATTAAAAGTGGTCTTCCAAAACGATTGTCGGTTCATGTGGCGGTGGTTGAACCTCTGTCAGATGATTTACAAACTGTGGAAGCATTGAAGGATTTGTGTGATTTGATGATATAAAGCAAGAAAAAATGGGATTCGAAATAGACGAATATATAGTTGGGAAGTTTTTTAAACACTTGAAAAAGAGTAAAAAAATAAGTCCCGAAATTCTTGCTAGAACAGTCACGCTTACTTCGATTAAACCCCGATTGACTATTTTGGCTAGAGCTTTGACCGGAAATCCAATCGAAATTTTTCCTGCCGAAAGAGAAGGGGGATATAAAAATAATAATTTTTTCCTTCCGATTTCTTTTGCGGAATTATCAACGAAAGAAGATAATCTTACTTTTTATCTTTTCAGAATTTTATACTTAAGTGTACAGCAGCGATTGAATTTGAATTGGACTTTGGAAGAACAAGACCAACCTTTAGCGCTTTCGCAACTAAAAGCATTTGAAACATCTGATGATGTTCTCGCCATTTTATTTGAAGAATTTTCTATCGACAAAAAGTTTCATACCGAAACAAAACAACATTTCATTCAAAAAGGAAATGAAAAAATAGCACCCGATTTCTCTTGGATGTACGGAAAATGGATGCAAAATGAAAAAGAAGTTAAATCCGATTCAGTGCTCGAAAATTTCTCTGATAAAGCTAAAACTGCAAATGAAAATAAGCCGTTAACTACTTTAAAATCAAAAGCTGTTGAGGAAGTGGTCACTGTTGAATTAGATAAAAAACAACAAGAAGATTATGTCTTGCTTCATAATTTTGAAAAAGCGGAAACTGCCGAAGAATTCAATGGAACTTGGCGTGATTTTGATGGTTCTGACGAGCTCGAAGAACATCAGGAAGCTTTAGAAGAATTGAACATGAAATACACCGTTCGGGTTGATGATACGGCACATTCCGTTTATCAATCGGATTTTGTAGAGAATACTACCATCTCCGAAAGTGCCGAAATTGATGCCAATGGTTTCCATCTTACCTATAACGAATGGGATTTCAGCAAACGGATTTATAAGGAAAATTTCTGTAAAGTATATCCTAAATCACAGCAGAAAACTGATTCCCATTACTACAAAAAAACCATTGCAAAAAACGCGTCCACTTTATTAGGCTTACGCAAAATGCTGACCAATGTCAACAACAAAATGCAGCAGCAAAAACGCCAGACGCAAGGTGATGAGTTTGACATTGACGCCATAACGGATTTGTATGTTGACGTGCATTCAAAACGAACACCGTCCGAAAATATATATATATCAAATCGGAAAAAAGAAAAGGATTTATCTATTCTAATTCTTTTGGACATCAGTCTTTCCAGTGATGGCTATGCCGCAGGAAATCGTGTAATTGATGTAGAGAAAGAAGTTTCAATCCTTTTTGGAGAAATCTTAAATGAATTCAATATTGATTTTTGCATTGACAGCTTTTACTCTAAAACACGCAATTTCTCTACTTATTTGACGGTAAAGGATTTTGATGAAAACTGGAATATCGCCAAAAATAAAATTGGAGCGATAGAACCCAATGGCTATACCCGGATTGGTGCGGCTTTACGTCATGCCGGCGCACGACTTGATACCAGAAACACGAAAAACAAATGGGTTATCCTGATTTCTGACGGGAAGCCTAACGATTACGATAAGTATGAAGGTAAATATGGTGTCAACGATGTAAAACAAGCACTTCGCGAACTCAATAACAGGAATATTAATTCCTATGCTTTGGCTATTGAAGCTCAAGCCAAATATTATTTGCCGCAAATGTTTGGGCAAAATCACTATCAAATTTTAACAACACCAGTTGAATTATTACATTCGTTGGTTCATTTGTACGAAAAAATTAAACACCAAAAATAAATATATATTATGAATACTACTAATAATACCACAACCCTTCCCGAAGGCCACCCCGTTCAAGTGTACTTTCAAGAAAAAGGCATCATTAATGCCCTTTTAGAAGAATTAACTGCTACAAATCCTGTTGAAGAAATACAGAAATACACCAATATATTCAATCAGCTTCATACGATTGAGAAACGATTTGCCCGTAAAGAAAACCAGCTTTTTCCGTTTTTGGAAAAGAAAGGCTGGAACGGTCCTTCACAGGGAATGTGGTCGTTTCACGATAATTTGAGAGAGCAATTCCGCTTGATTCAGTACTATCTTAAAATGAATAATTTTGATAAAATTAGCATCAACACTCCTCTTTTGGTTAGTGGAATTGAACGACTGATGGGGGTGGAAGAAACGGTTTTGTTTCCAAATGCTTTGGACCTGCTTACCGAAGCCGATTGGATTGAAATGCGCAAAGGCGAAGAAGAAATAGGCTGGATGCTACCACAAGCTCCTGCTCCGTATCCAAAACAAGAATACATTCACCCAAGTGAAGATTTTACTAAAAGAGAAATGTCTTTTTCGCTCGAAAACACGTCTCATTATGATGAAGGCTATATGACGGTGGAGCAAGTAAATTTACTTTTTAGAACCCTGCCGTTAGATCTTACTTATGTAGATGAAAATGACAAAGTAATTTTCTACAACCGTGGCGAAGAACGTGTATTTCCTAGAAGTGCTGGGATTATTGGCCGTGAAGTGAAATTTTGCCATCCTCCAAAAAGTGTGGACACGGTGCTTAGAATCTTAGAAGAGTTTAGAAAAGGAACTAAAAGCGAATCTTCGTTTTGGATTAACTACAAAGAACGTTTGATTTACATTCGTTATTTTGCGGTTAGAGATGCCAATAAAAACTATAAAGGTGTTATTGAAATGTCACAGGATATTACCGATATCAAAAAAATTGAAGGCGAAAAACGATTATTGGACTGGGAATAATCTCAATATAAAAACTAAAATGGATACTCTTAAAATCAATTACAAAAATCTATACTATCCACCAGGAGGAATTCTGATGTGGATCATTATATTTCTGGAGCTTATCACCTTTGGGATGGCACTTGTGGCATTTGCTTTATATGGAAGTGAGGAGCCAGAATTATTTCATCAATCTCGCCTGCAACTCAATAGTACTTTTGGCGCTATAAATACCGTTTTCCTCTTGACAAGTGGTTTTTTTATGGCTAGTGCAGTACATGAATTTAAAGAGAATAACATAAAAAAATCTTCTTTATATTTTAAATTAACAATGCTTGGCGGGCTATTATTTTTGCTCTTAAAAAGTGTTGAATATTACCATAAAATAGAGTCGGGAATTACATTAGACACCAATGCTTTCTTTGCCTTTTATTGGCTCCTAACTGGATTTCATCTTATTCATGTTATTATGGGACTAGTTATTTTAATCTGGACAAATAATGGAATGATGAAAAAAAATTCCGATACCGAAATTGCAGATGTCGAAGCTTGTGCTGCTTTCTGGCACATGTGCGATTTGATTTGGCTTCTATTGTTTCCTGTTCTCTATTTAATTTATTGAAAATGAAAAAAACACTGCTATTTAGCTACGGATTATTGATTTTATTGACAGTGGTTACTGCTTTAATTTCAAATTTTGTTTCAACTGCCTCACTTGTTGTTGGTTTAGTCATGGGATTGTCCATACTCAAATTCATCTTAGTTTCTTTTGAATTTATGGAACTAAAAAAAGCAAATTCTTTTTGGAAAATAAGCGTGATTTCTGTTTTGCTATTAATCATTGTTCCATTAATTTTGTTGCGAATTGTCTAATAAAAAAAAGTTAAAAAACATGATAAAAATCATGATAGAGGACAAAAACATCTTTTAAATTTACACTATAAATCAAGGCAAAATAAAACCTAATTATTATGATTACTACATTCAATTTTACTCAAAAAAGCAAGTTAATTGCTGTCGGTCTGTTTCTCGCTGTTGGACTATTTTCATGTGTGAAGAAAGAGGAAAAAGACGCTAAATATTATGAAAGTATTAAAGTGGAAGGTCAAAAAATAGCTGAACTGACCGCTCCTCCTTTTGTACCAAAACCAGTTGGTGATCGACCAGCTATGAAGCTTGTTGTTAATATGGAAATTAAAGAACAAGAAGGCGAAATGGTCGATGGTGTGAAATATACCTATTGGACATTTGGCGGATCAGTTCCTGGAAGCTTTATTAGAACAAGAGTTGGTGATGAGGTAGAATTTCATTTGAAAAACCACCCTGATAATAAAATGCCTCATAACATTGATTTACACGCGGTGACAGGGCCAGGTGGTGGAGCTACCTCTTCACTTGTTGCGCCAGGACACGAAAAAGTTTTTAATTTTAAAACATTAAATCCTGGGTTATACGTTTACCATTGCGCAACAGCTCCGGTAGGAATGCACATCGCAAACGGAATGTATGGTTTGATTCTGGTAGAGCCAGAAGGTGGTTTACCTCCGGTTGACAAGGAATACTACGTTATGCAAGGGGATTTTTATACTAAAGGTGCTTATGGAGATCCAGGAAATCAGCCGTTTGATATGAACAAAGCGATCAAAGAACAACCGGATTATGTAGTTTTTAACGGTAGTGTAGGAGCATTGACAGGTGGTAAGTCTCTAACTGCCAAAAAAGGAGAAACAGTACGTATTTATATGGGTAACGGAGGTCCCAACTTAGTATCTTCTTTTCACGCAATTGGCGAAATATTTGACAAAGTGTATGTTGAAGGTGGAGATTTGATTAATACAAATGTTCAAACAACATTGATTCCTGCCGGAGGTGCCGCTATAGTTGAGTTTAAAGTAGATGTTCCTGGAACTTTTATTCTGGTAGATCACTCAATTTTTAGAGCTTTCAACAAAGGAGCCTTAGGTATGTTAAAAGTTGAAGGGGAGGAAAATAAAAAAGTATATTCAGGAACTATTCAAGAAGGGATTTATTTACCTGAAGGAGGAACAATTCAAAACATGCCAAAATTGAATGGAGCTGCAAAACCTACAGGAGCGAAAACAATTGCACAGCAAGTTAGCTCTGGGAAAGCATTGTATGGAAGAACATGTTCAGCTTGTCACCAAACAGAAGGGCAAGGAGTTCCTAACGCCTTCCCTCCATTGGCCAAGTCAGATTACTTGAATGCTAATCCTGACCGTACTATTAATGCTGTATTACACGGGTTAAGTGGTGAAATTACTGTTAACGGTAAAAAATATAATAATGTTATGACAAGTCAAAACCTTAATGACGATGAGGTAGCTGATGTTTTAACCTATGTGTATAACAGTTGGGGAAATAACAAAACAGTTATAACTCCTGCAAAAGTAAAAGCCTTAAGAGCAAAACCTGTTCCAAAAGCTAAAGACATTCATGATTAATATTCAATATACAAGTAACTATAAATAACTAAAAAAAAAATGAAAAAATACATTTTTACAATTGCAATGATAGCATTGGCTTTACAAGGATACAGTCAAAACGCTGATAAAGGGAAAAAAGTCTATAATCAAGTATGTGTCGCTTGTCATCAAGCTACTGGTCTGGGAATTCCTGGCGCTTTCCCTCCGCTAGCAAAGTCAGATTATTTAAACAAAGATGTGAACCGCGCAATCAAAGGAGTGGTTAAAGGGTTAAAAGGTCCAATTACTGTAAATGGTAAAAAGTTTAACACTGAAATGCCTGCTCAAGCATTAAATGACCAACAAGTTGCAGATGTAATGACTTACGTGTATGCAAGCTGGGGTAATAATAAAACCGTTGTGACAACAGCAATGGTTAAAGCCCAAAGAAAATAGTTTATAACGACAAAAAAATTAGCCATGTTAAAAAAGAAAATAGTTGTGTCAATATTTCTATTACTAATAGCAACATCGCTATGGGCTCAAAAAGCTAAAATGGTTACTATAGAAGGGGGAACGTTTGTTCCCTTTTATGGTGCCACAACTAAGAAACCGGTAGAGGTAAAGTCGTTTTATATCGATACACACCCAGTTACTAATGCTGAATTTTTAGCATTTCTAAAGAAATATCCAGAGAACAGTCGTTCTAGAATAAAAGGAATTTTTGCAGATAAAAGTTATCTAGCACAATGGGAAAGCGATTTTAATTACGGAAAGACAAATTTAAGTAATGCACCAGTTACGAATGTTTCCTGGTTTGCTGCCAAAAAATACTGCGAATGTCAAGGAGGACGATTGCCTACCATGGACGAATGGGAATATGTAGCCATGGCTGATGAAAAAAGAATCGATGCGCGTACAAAAGAAAGCTTTAATAGATATATTATGTCTTGGTATGAAAAGCCAAATACCTATGCCAATCCTGTTGGAAAAACATTCAAAAATTATTGGGGTGTTTATGATATGCATGGATTAGTTTGGGAATGGACTTCTGATTTCAACAGTATTTTTCTTTCGGGAGAATCCAGAAAGGATAAAGATACAGACAATAATTTATTTTGTGGAAGCGGTTCAGTAAGTGCAACCGATTTGATGAACTAAGCCGCTTTTATGCGTTATGCTTTTAGAGGAAGTCTTAAGGCAAAATACACCACTAAAAACCTTGGTTTTCGATGTGCACAAGATAAAAAATAGCCCTGAAAAACAAATCAAAACTCATAGAAATGAAATCAAATAACTACCACTCGCATTTTTCAATTCCGATAAAAGAATATTTAAAACAAAAATTCTTTACTACTAAATTGTTTTTTATCCTAGTAGGATCAGTCCTGTTATCGCTGCAATCCTGTAATAATAAAGCCGAAGCCGCAACGGAAAAAGACAAACCTATTTCGGATTTATCTATTTACAATCTTCCTTCAAAATGGACAAACGAAGAAGGTACCGAAATGGAAATGAAAGATATGAAAGGACAAGTATTAGTGATGGTTATGATTTACACTTCTTGTAAGTCAGCTTGTCCAAGACTGGTAGCTGACATGCGAAATATTGAACAAAGAATACCAAACAATATAAAAGATAATGTAAAGTTTGTCATGGTGAGTATCGACCCTACTGTAGACACACCTAAAAGACTAAAAGCATTTGCTATTGAAAATAAAATGGATGACGACCAATGGGTTTTCTTACGCTCAACCGAAGAAAACACCCGCGAGTTTGCAGCAGTTTTAGCAGTAAACTACAAGAAAATAGATCCTATAGACTTTTCACATTCTAATATAATAAGTGTATTTAATGCGGATGGTGAATTAGTCTATCAACAGGAAGGTTTGGGTGTAAATTCAGATCAAACTATAAATAAAATTACCGAAGAAGCTGGAAAGCTAAACTAAGCTACATTTTAGTGTTCTTGGATATCAATTTTTACGAATCCTTTTAAATAAGCAATCTAGGATTGGAACATGCTTTACGCTCGACAGGCATAAAAAAATCAGGATGTTTACAAGTAGATTCTAAAAATATTCTTTTGTAGCAAATCGTTTTTGAATTTAATAAATAGATTACTTTTGTACTGTGAAAAAAATCATATTCATAATTGTACTTATCATGCTTGTAAAACCAGTTCTGCCGGTTTTAGAGTATGTCGTGAATTATGAATATGTTTCAAAAGTACTTTGTATTAATAAGGATAAACCTAAAATGCATTGTAACGGAAAATGTCATCTGATGAAAGAACTGGCCAAAGCTGCTGATGCTGAAAAGCCTCTTTCTTCAGATAAAAAAAGCACTTCTCAAATACTTGATGTACTCATTTTTGAGGAAATTAAATTTTTCGAAGTCGCACCCTTTTGTTTTGGTTCCAAAGAAAAAACAAACGCTTACTATTCTAATTTATACTTTCACTTGAATAGTGCTTCTGTATTTCATCCACCCGCTTTCATTTCTTAAATTTTTGATGCACCTACTGTGCTTTTATTAATCCGTTTTGTGTAATGGATAGATTCTGTTTGCTTTTTTTGGAAATAAATCGTCCAAAAAGGCATGCACATCAATACTTAATATTTAAAATTAAAACCTAAAGAAATGAAATTTAAATTAAAAAACATACTAGCTGGAGTGGCTATAGCGCTTGCATTTTACTCTTGTTCTTCTGACAATGATAGTCCAGTGGTTAATGAATTGGCAGAATTGACCAAAATCAAAGAAATCACAAACACAACCCATACAATCGAATTGTATTCTCGTACGGGAGCTTTAGAACAAGGTTATAACAACATCAGTTTAAGAATTAAAGACAAGGTAAGCGGAGATTATGTGAAAAATGCAACTGTCAATTGGATGCCATTGATGCACATGGCTACAAAGACGCATTCATGTCCAAAATCAGGAGTTGAGAAAATAACGACTGATGGAACTTTATACAAAGGAAATATCGTTTTCCAAATGGCTCAAAATGCCACGGAATATTGGGATTTAAAAATTGATTACACAATTAATGGAGCTGCTTTTACGGCAACTTCTATTATTGATGTTCCAGCTTCGGCTAAACAAAGGGTGACTACTTTTACCGGTGCTGATAATGCCAGATATATTGTAGCTTTTATTGCACCACATCACCCAAAAGTAGCATTGAACGATATCACAGTTGGTGTGTATAAAATGGAAACTATGATGGATTTTCCAATTGTTGATAATTTTAAAGTTAAAATTGATCCAAGAATGCCAAGTATGGGAAATCACGGTTCGCCAAACAATGTTGATTTATCGCAGTCTGCTTCTGACAAATTATATTATGGAAAATTATCATTAACGATGACTGGTTACTGGAAAATCAACTTGCAGCTTTTGAACGAATCCAATGTGATCTTAAAAGGCGAAACCATTACGGATTTAGTTCCTGCAAGTAGTATTTATTTTGAGATAGAATTCTAGTTCTATTTCATTTTCTTAACTAAAAAAGGTCAAAAAATTAAAAGTAAATTCAATAATTCTTTTGGCCTTTTTTTTAATTTTTCTATCATGAAGAAGAAATTATACGGTTTTGTGCTCCTGTTTTTCAGTTCAATAACTCTTTTTGCACAAAACCAAGTAACGGATACTGTCGTACCAAAAACACTAAATGAAGTAATTGTTATTGGAAAAAAAACACAATTATATCAAAAACAAACCAAACCCTTAGCTACCGTAGATGAGTATTTACAGCAGTCTGGAAAAGTTGAAATGATTAAAAGAGGCGGTTATGCGTGGGAACCAATTATTAACAGTATGGCTACCGAAAGAACGGTGATAACCATTGATGGAATGCGTGTTTTTGGGGCTTGTACGGACAAAATGGATCCCATAACGTCTTATGTCGAGGTTTCTAATTTATCAGAAGCTACCATCGCATCTGGGCAGTCAGGCGCTTGTCACGGAGCAACCATCGGCGGATCTATTGATTTAAAAAGAAACCGTAGCGCATTTACAAATTCCGGTTGGGATGTTTCCGTAAATTCTGGTTTTGAAAGCAACAGCAATCAAAAAATTATTGGATCGGCAGTCAATTACGCAAACAGTCGTTTTTATATCGATACTGATTTTATGTATCGCGATGCCGATAATTATAATGCGGGAAACAATCAAGAAGTGCTGTTTTCGCAGTTTAGAAAATTCAATATTGCTGCCACTTCTGGTTTTTCTTTCAATGAAAATAAAATGCTAGAAGCATCTATAATCTATGATAAAGCAACCGATGTGGGTTATCCGGCACTTCCTATGGATGTTTCTTTGGCAGAAGCCGTAATCACTTCCTTGAAATTTGAATATGTTCCAAAGTCTTCTAAAATTGAAAATTGGGAAACTAAAGTTTATTACAATACGATCACGCACATCATGGATGATACTAAACGTCCTTTTGTGCCCATTCACATGGATATGCCAGGCTGGAGCGATACGTATGGATTCTATTCAAAAGCCAAAGGAGTTTTTAAAAGCCATAATTTTATGGTCGATTTGAATTCGTTTTACAACCGTTCCGTTGCTGAAATGACGATGTATCCGAGTGATCCAAATGAAAGTTTGATGTTTATGTTTACCTGGCCGGATGTACGAACACTCTATAACGCCTTGTTTCTGGAAGACAATATCGCTTTGAATAGTCAATCCAGTTTGAGGTTTTCCGCCAGCGTTTCTAATCATTTTAATAAAGTTGCCAATCTGCTAGGACTGGAAAGTTTGATGATTTTTTATCCAAATATGAAAGAAAGCAAAAACAGGATTTTAAAAAGCATTTCGTCCAATTATACATTCGATAAAGATGGTTTTCAATATGGATTTGGACTTGCTTATGGAGAACGCGCTCCATCGGTTTCTGAAGGATATGGATTCTATTTATTCAATAGTTTTGACCGATACGATTATATAGGAAATCCCGAATTAAGAAACGAAAAGTCAGCTGAAGCAAATGCGTTCGTTGGTTACAAAACCAAAAAAATAAGTGCTAAAATCTCGTCTTCCTATTTTCGTATTTCGGATTATATTGTTGGTAAACCAGCTCAGAATTTGATCCCGATGACTATTGGCGCAAGCGGAATAAAAATCTATACAGCGCTAGAGTATGCGACTATGTTTAATACAGATCTGAATGTTGAATACCAGTTAGATACTAATTTTAAGTGGTCAGGACAATTAGTTTATAGCTATGGTCAAGATTATAATAAAGAGAATTTACCATTTATAAGTCCGTTGCGTTATTCTTCTTCGTTACACTATAGACTTAATAAATTCGCAACTGAAATCGCTGTTCAGGGAAATGCAGTTCAAACACAATATAGCCCTTTTTATGGTGAAGATAGAACACCTGATTATGCGGTTTTAAACTTTGCATCAAGTTATTCATTGCTTATTGATAAAAGCAGATGGAATGTAAAAGCAGGAGTAGATAATGTTTTAGACACCTATTATTCTACTTTTTCAGATTGGAATAATATTCCTCGAAAAGGAAGGAATTTCTTTTTGCATATTGGTTTTGCGTTTTAAAAGCAATCTCTCTCAGTTGTAGTTTGTAAAAAGCATAAAAAAAAGGAGCTCCAAATTTGAAGCTCCTTTTTTATAACTATTTTTTGAATAAACTATTCTTTCAATCGACACGCTTTGCTATCGCCATTCACGACAACTTCAGTCAATCCTAAATTGGATAAATTTTTCATGGCTTTGTCCCATTTTTTACCGCTCAATTCTGATTTTATTTTCAAAAGGCTAAATTCCATTTGGTTTTCATTAGTTCTCAAAATATCAATAATTAATTTTTCATCGTCTTCTAATTCAATTATAACTTGTTTCTTTTCCGGTCGCATTTGAGGGAAAAACAACACTTCTTGAATAGAAGCATTATTGGTTAGGAACATCATCAAACGGTCCATTCCTATTCCTAAACCAGATGTTGGCGGCATTCCGTATTCTAACGCTCTCAAGAAATCCTCATCAATAATTCCAGTCGCTTCATCATCTCCTTTTTCGGCCAAACGCATTTGGTCGTCAAAACGTGCCCGTTGGTCAATTGGGTCGTTCAATTCTGAATAGGCATTGGCTACTTCTTTACCACAAACCATCAATTCAAAACGTTCTGTCAATTCTGGATTGTCACGGTGCTCTTTACAAAGTGGTGACATTTCCTTTGGATAGTCAGTAATAAATGTTGGTTGAATGTAGTTTCCTTCACATTTTGCTCCAAAAATTTCATCAATCAATTTTCCTTTACCCATCGTTTTATCAACATCAATTCCCATGCCTTTTGCGGCATCAAAAAGTTCGGTTTCACTTTTACCAGAAATGTCAAAACCAGTAAAATGTTTGATAGAATCAGTCATTGTAACACGAGCATAAGGCGCTTTGAAGTTGATTTTATGATCGCCAAAAGTCGCTTCGCTAGTTCCATTCACGCCAATAGCGCAATGTTCCAATAAATTTTCGGTAAACTCCATCATCCAGTTGTAGTCTTTGTAGGCTACATATATTTCCATAGCAGTAAATTCTGGATTGTGCGTTCTATCCATCCCTTCGTTACGGAAGTTTTTCGAAAACTCATACACCCCATCAAAACCACCAACAATCAATCTTTTTAAATACAATTCGTTGGCAATTCGCATATAAAGCGGAATGTCAAGCGAGTTGTGGTGCGTGATAAAAGGTCGCGCTGCGGCACCACCAGGAATGGGTTGCAAAACAGGCGTTTCTACCTCTAAATATCCTTTGTCATTAAAGAACGAACGCATCGCATTGAACAACTTCGTTCTCTTGATAAAAGTCTCTTTCACGTTTTGGTTCACCGTCAAATCTACATAACGCATTCTGTAGCGTAATTCAGCGTCATTGAAAGCGTCGTGTACTTTTCCGTCTTCATCAACCTTCGGCAAAGGCAACGGACGCAATGTTTTACTCAAGAAAGTAAATTCATCCACACGAATACATTGCGCTCCAACTTTTGTAGTAAACAATTCTCCTTCGATACCAATAAAATCACCCAAATCGGTTAATTTTTTAAATACCTGATTGTATAACGTTTTATCATCGCCCTCACACAACACATCACGGTTCACATATAATTGTATGCGCCCTTCGCTATCTTGTAATTCGGCAAAACAAGCTTTTCCCTGATCTCTTACGCTCATCAAACGCCCAGCTACAATGACCTTCTTACCTTCTTCAAAGCTTTCCTTTATTTGTCTCGAAGTATGATTTACGGAAAAAAGATTAGCGGGATAAGGGTTAATTCCCAAATTGCGTAAGGATTGTAGTTTTTCTCTACGGATAATTTCTTGCTCTGATAATGCCATTTTATTCTGATTTTAAGAGCGCAAAGATACTATATAAGTTGCAAAGTTGCAATGTCATAAAGGGGTAAAGGATTTTAGTTTTTTTGAAGCAGAATATTTCTTTTTCTCAAGACGATTTGTCCCGCTATTCGCTCTATCTTTTTATAAGCTCCCAGCCTTCAAAAGGCTGGAAGCTTATAAAAAGGATGCCGCTGCTATCGGGGCTATGCTAGTCTTTTTTCTTTTTCAAAACACAATTAAAAATAGTGCAAACCATGTATATTTAGAAAACAATTGATACTTTAGGGTGCCTAATAAATAAAACAGACTTTACTGTTTTTAGTGTTGTTTTTGGCAAGTTGTCAAGTCCCAAAAACCCTTCATTAAAACCAATACGGAACTAGAAAAATAGAAATTGTCAAGCTTAGCAACGAACAAAGTTAATGGCAATTGACAGCTTAGAATTATTCTAAAGAAGAAATCTTTCAGGATATAACTTATGCTTTTAAAGGTCTTATCGCGAAATATTCGAATACATTTTCCAGATTACTGGCGTTTTTAAACGAATAGTGAAAATAATAGATGCACTCAACTTGATAGAAGTGTAATTAAAGTCAACTTCATTATTGATTCTCGAAAACTTTGTACCTTTGCGCTCAAAACCTTTGCGCCTCATAAAAAAATGAACAAAACTATCCAGCTTCAAGATTTAGGAACTAAAGATTACAAAGAAACTTGGGAATACCAGGAGGAATT
>RRZU011755671.1_pt1 | contig 21337 bp, 11 predicted proteins | sample 2165561 | NCBI WGS metagenome assembly RRZU01 (sample SAMN10456909, study PRJNA506462) | wastewater metagenome | isolation source: wastewater sludge | place: USA: Moscow, Idaho | reverse complement strand
GTCTTGATCATCCTCATCCTGGTCTACAGGTCCTTCCTGCTACCCATTGCTGTCCTCTCCACCAGCATGTTCGCGCTCTGTGCAGCGCTACTAACCGTGTGGTGGCTAGCGAAGTGGGAAATCCTGGCGCTCAGCGGACAAACCCAAGGCATCCTCTTCATCCTGGTCATCGGCGCAGCCACTGACTATTCGTTGCTCTACGTGGCGCGCTACCGTGAGGAGCTGCGCGTCCACTCAGACAAGTGGGCGGCCACCCAGGGAGCGCTCAAGGGAGCTTTCGAACCGATTCTCGCCTCCGGGGGCACAGTCATTGCTGGCCTCATGTGCCTGCTGCTCAGTGACCTCAAGTCGAACAGCACCCTGGGCCCGGTTGCTTCCATCGGCATCCTTTTTGCTATGGCTTCAGCATTAACCCTGTTGCCCGCCATTCTCTTTGCATTCGGACGGGCAGCATTTTGGCCGCGTGTGCCCAAGTTCGAACCAGTCGTGGTGGCGGCCGAGGGCGGACTGCCGAACCGAGGAATCTGGACGAAACTGGCGGACGTTATCAAGCGGCGCCCCCGAGCAATTTGGGTGACAACCACAATGGTTCTGCTCATCGGGGCGCTGGGAGTCACCCAACTGAATGCGGTCGGGGTCCCACAATCCGACCTCGTCCTCGGACAATCTGAGGCGCGTGATGGTCAAGTCGCCTTGGGCGAGCACTTCCCCGGCGGTTCTGGATCACCGGCGCAAATCATCGTTGACCAGGGTGAGATGCAAGCGGCGGTCGCAACTCTTCTAGCAAACGACGGCATCGACAGTGTTTCGGTCACCGCGGCTGACTCACCCAGCGGAAGCGCGCCCGTGACAGAGGACGGAATCCAACCACTCGGACCACCCGGGACGCCCAGTCCAGAACCAACTGTTGTGAACGGTCAAGTGCTCCTGCAGGGAACACTGACGGATGCGGCGGATTCTGATGCTGCGGGGCAGACCGTTCGTGATATTAGAGCGGAGTTGGAGGCCGCGGCTCCGAGCGCCCTCGTCGGAGGTGTCACCGCAACTGCCGTTGACACCAACCAGGCGTCGATCCACGACCGCAACCTCATCATTCCTGTAGTCCTCGTCGTCATCACTGCAATCTTGATGGTCTTGCTGAGGTCGATTGTTGCGCCAATCTTGTTGATCGCGACAACGGTCCTGTCGTTCGGCACGGCCATGGGGGTTTCTGCAATCATGTTCAACCATGTCTTGGACTTCCCTGGCGCGGACCCAGCTGTGCCGCTGTATGGGTTTATCTTCTTGGTTGCCCTCGGCATTGACTACAACATCTTCCTGATGACTCGAGTTCGGGAGGAGTCGTTGAAACACGGCACACGGCAGGGGATTCTGCGGGGTCTTACCATCACGGGAGGTGTAATTACGTCGGCGGGTCTGGTGCTTGCGGCGACCTTTGCGGCCTTGTCGGTGATCCCGATCCTCTTCCTGGTACAACTGGCGTTCATTGTTGCATTCGGGGTGCTGCTTGACACGTTCGTGGTGCGGACATTGCTCGTTCCCGCCTTGACGTACGACATCGGGCGGGCGATTTGGTGGCCATCAAGGTTGGCAAAGGCGGGAGATGGCGAGGCGCGCACTTAGACGCACCCGCCGCCCCGAACCACCGTTGGCTAAGGTTGGCGGTCCTAGAAGTCCCAGTACTCGTCATGGGCCGCGTGATCACGCGGATCTTCGGGGTTTGCAGCGGTGCCGTGCCCTCTGCGTGCCACTCTGAAACAGGCTCTCATTTCTGCCGCTTTTCGCAGCGCGTGGCACGTTTCTAGGGTAGCCACGCGTGACGCGGGCGGCAACGATTGCCCGACGCACCCTCGCTTCGATAGGAATTTGAGGATCGATTCAGAAGAAGAGCTGCGGGCCGAGCCGCGCGAGGGCGCACGGTACTATGCGACGTCGACGGTGGCCATCATGCCAGCGTCTTCGTGATCAAGGATGTGGCAATGGTAGACGCTGCGCCCCGGGTGACGCGCGAAGTCGACGAGCACCCGCACTCCATCCTGCGCGGGAACATTGATGACGTCGCGCCAAGTGGGTTCACTGACCGGTTGCCCACCCGCTTCGATCACCTGCATCGGCCAAATGTGCAGATGGAAGGGGTGATCCATAGGGGTGGGGTTCGTGATGAGCCACTCCTCGACGGCCCCTGCAGCAACGTGTTGGTCCACTCGGTCCATGTCGAAGGCACGACCGTCGAACCCGAAATCCATCATGCTTCCGCCACCGCCCATCATCATCCCCATTCCCATGGTGAAGGTGATCTCGCGCTGCCGTGCGACGGGCTGCTCGCGCAGATCTCGAACCGACGGTCGTTCTAGTGCCGCGCCCGGCGCAGCAACTTCTTGCCCCGCGACAGTGAGCGTGGCAATGGTCTCGGGACCGGAGAGGTTCTGGCCTCCCATCATTCCCATCCCGCCGCGGTCATAACCCAGCGTCTGAAACTCACCACTCCCAGCGCTCATGCTCACGAGAAGATCGGCGCGATTGCCGGGCGCTAGAAGTACCTCCCGCACTTCCGGAGGAGCCTGCTCGTGGCCGCCGTCGATCCCGAGCAACTCAAGACGTTGCCCAGGCAGGGCCAAGCGAAGGTAGCGCGAGGTGCATGCATTGATCACACGCCAGCGTTCCTGCTCCCCAGGTCGTGCCGACATGTGCGGACGGTGCTGACCATTGACCAACAGGAGATCACCTTCGCGGCCCATCATCACGTCCGCGCCCGAGGCGGCCGCAATCTGTCCGCCAGGAGTCAGTGAAATGTCCGAGACGACGAGCACCCGCTCGCGGCTGATGGGCATGTGGCCATCCTCGACGATCAGCGCACCGTACAAGCCGCCGAATATCTGGTCGGCAACTGAGCCATGCCGGTGAGGGTGATACCAGAACACCCCAGGCGGATGATCCTCTGGCAACGTGAATCGGTAGTCAAAGCTCTGCCCCGGGTCTATCGAGAGGAAAGGGTTGTCACCGTTCCCCGCGGGAGACACCTGTAGTCCGTGCGTATGCAGGTTGGTTGGGGTGTCCAGTTCGTTCCGCAACTGCACCTCGATGGAGTCCCCCGGTCGCACGCGCCAGGTCCGTCCCGGCACCATGCCGCCGTATGTCAGGGCATGCACCTGACGTCCGGCGATGGTCAATTCGCGACGCGCGGCAACGAGGTCGACCTGCAGCAACCCGCCGCTGCTTCGTAACACCTCCGGCTCGATCAGCAGTTCTCCATCGGCCATTGCTCTGCCCCAGGGGAGACCTGTTTGAGAGAGACCGATCCCGCCGATGACGACTCCGAGCCCTCCCAGAGCGCCGAGCTGGAGCGCCTGTCGACGGGTAATGGGTTTCATGCGTCGGGTGCTCGGTCAAGTCGTTGACGTCGCTCGTCGTACTCGGTGGTGTCAATTTCGCCACGGGCATAGCGCTCATCGAGCAACTCGCGAGCCCGGTTGCTCTCGGTGCGATGAGGTGACTGTCGAGGATCGCGTGCAGCAAAGACTCGAACTAGGAGCACAATGAGTACGGTAATTCCCACCAGGAGCAGGATGAGGAAAACCCAGCTCCAGCCCATACCCCACCAACCCATGTGGTCCCAGTTCGGCCCCATTACCCTCACCTCCGAGGTGCTGACTCCGCAAACTCCGGCGGGCAACTGTTGGGGTGGTATCGGCAACTCAGCCGCTGTTCCAGCAATCGTCGAGTGGAGTCTTTGCCTCGATTTTACTTGAGACCCGATTCCCCGACCATGTGTAATTACTGCGGGTGAATCGGGCGCTGGGAAGCTGAAGATGCGTCTGCACCTGATCGAGGTCTCGTACCGAGGTCGTGTCCGCCCGAGACGAACGGATTGCCAGGTGGTACCCCTGGGAGGTATCGCCTCGACATGATTGAATAGCATGTGCAAGTCGAGTTGCGACGTACCGGTCCGGGAGGTGTTGGAGTGTCAGTTCAAGGCGCCCTCCCCTCGGCCCTGTTCGACCTGAAGCCTCGCCGGTTCATCGTCGCCCTGTTCGCGATCGGTGCACTGCTGCTGTGTGCCCTCCTCATGCACGCCTTCGAGCATGGACAGAACCATGAGACCACGCCGACCGCGGCATCCTTGGTGCATGTCGCGGCTGCCGCGGGGAACCAATCATCGCCGGTCTCCGCCGGTCACGGCACCCAATCGTCAGTTGCGCAATCTGGTGGAGTCGCGGATCATGGCGACGCGTGTGGCGCAGGCTGTGGCGGACACGACGCGATACAGCTCGCCTGCATGCTCGCATTTCTGACGAGCCTCGTGTTCTTCGCCCTCTACCTCACCCGCCTGTTGGCAACGAATGACAGGCTTCGTGAGCGCGCGATGGACACCATCGTGAGCGCTCGGGCTGGACCTCGCCCAATGACGCCGTCACCACAGGAACTCTCCATCAGTCGGACTTGATCGGTCCGTCGACGCTGCGCACATGCGCACCGCCTCGATTCGCCGACCCAAAAATTCTCCGACACATTGGAACGACTCTTGAAACTCCGAACATTCTTCGTTATCCCTGCCATCCTCACGGCAAGCCTGGTCTTGGCCGGATGCACGGCTGGCTCCGGCGCGTCCGCGCCGCCACAATCAACAACTTCGTCATCCGTGACTGAAGACTTCAACTCCGCTGACGTGATGTTCGCGCAGATGATGGTGCCCCACCACGTACAGGCCGTGGAGATGTCCGACGTGATCCTCGCGAAGGAGGGGATCGATCCTCGCGTCGTCACCCTTGCCGAAGAGATCAAGGCGGCGCAGCAGCCTGAAATCGACGCGCTCAACGGCATGATCGAAGCGTGGGGGATGCCACCGGCCGCGACGGATGGCATGGATATGGGGCATGGCGGCCACATGGACGGCATGATGACCGAGGAAGACATGGCCGCACTCGACGCCGCGACAGGCACAGAAGCGAGCCGACTGTTCCTTGAACAGATGATCGTTCATCACGAGGGGGCAGTGGAAATGGCGCAACTTCAGGTTGACTCCGGGGTGAACCCGGATGCGGTGACCATGGCCCAGGCCATCATCGACGCTCAGAACGTCGAGATCGAGACCATGCGCGAAATCCTCCAGAGCCTGTAGCTCCCCGCTCGGTGCGGGTGACGTTGCTTCCAGTCACGCCCGCACCGAGTCCCACCCCTACTTTGACTTCTGCTGTGCTCCTTGTGGTCGACCCGCGAGGAGCACAGCGTAATCAACCTTGAAAGACGTGACATGAAACGACCAACCATCCTCGCCGCAGCCGCAGCAGTCCTTGCCCTCGTGCTGGTCGGGTGCTCCGCCCCTGACACGAACCCTGACCCGGCAGGGGCCGATCTGCTCGCCGAGCACGGCCTCACCGACATGTCAGCGGTTGACATTATCGACAGCCTCGACAGAATGCCCGTGAGCGATCGCCCCGCAGACTTGATCGCATCCGTGCAGCCTGAAGCACTCGTTCTCACCGACAATGTCCGAGAAGTAACCATGGACATGCCGGACGATGTCACATACTTGTCAATCGCCCCATACGTCGAGCAGACCCATGAGTGCTATTACCACAGCCTCACGACCTGCCGCGGTGAGCTGTCGGGACAGGACATCGAAGTACGCATCGTTGACGACACAACCAGCGAAGTGATCGTCGCAGAGTCGACGACGACATTCGATAACGGATTCGCTGGATTCTGGGTTCCTCGTAGTCTGCAGGGAACGATCGAAGTGACATACGGCGGCCGATCCGGCACCACGCCGTTCTCTACCACAGGCGATGCGGCAACCTGCATCACAACGCTTCAGCTCACATGAAACGACGTGCCGCCGACCCTTATCGGCCACACCTCTCTCGCATCCATCGGGCCGACGTCTGAATCGCGACGTAGCCAGCCATAGACGGGAACTGCAATGAACCAACAACCAGGCCACGACCATCACGACCATCACGGCCACCACCCCTCCAATGGCCACAACCACGGCCGACCGGACACGCCGATCGAGCACGCCGCTCATGACGATCACGCCGTTCAACATTCGAGTGAACATGCACACCACGGCATGCACACCGAGACCGTCACCGCGGGCAGCCCGGATCCCCAGGTGGGTCACGATGCCCACGCGGGTCACGGAAGCGGTTCGCAGGGACATGATTCCCATGCTGATCATGATCCGGGCGCCCATGCCGGGCACAGCGTGGCCATGTTCCGGAACCGCTTCTGGGTGACACTTGTCCTTTCAATACCCGTGGTCGCGTTCAGCCCCATGATCGCGATGATCTTCGGCTACCACCTGCCCGAAACTGGGTGGACGACATGGATCGCGCCTGTCCTGGGCACAGTGATTTTCTTCTACGGCGGCATGCCGTTCCTCAAGGGCGCGTGGCGGGAGATCAAGCTCCGGCAGCCCGGGATGATGCTGCTCATCGCGATGGCGATCACGGTGGCGTTCCTCGCGTCTTGGGCCACGTCGCTCGGCGCCGGTCTCGATCTTGACTTCTGGTGGGAACTCGCCCTGCTGGTTGTCATCATGCTGCTCGGGCACTGGCTTGAAATGCGAGCACTCGGCGGTGCGTCAAGCGCCCTCGACGCACTCGCTGCGCTGCTTCCCGATACCGCCGAGCTGGTTCGTGAAGACGGGGCCGTGGAACAAGTCCCAAGTATCGACGTCAATGCCGGAGACCTCGTGCTTGTACGTGCCGGAGGACGCGTTCCCGCCGACGGAACCGTCGAGTCGGGATTCGCAGACATGGACGAATCTATGATCACGGGCGAATCGACAACCGTTTCCCGAGCCGTTGGCGATACCGTCACCGCGGGCACCGTCGCCACCGACTCAGCGATCCAAGTGCGGGTGACCGCAGTCGGCGAGAACACGGCGCTGGCTGGCATCCGTCGGCTCGTGGCGGACGCGCAGGCATCCTCCACTCGCGCCCAGGCGCTCGCCGACCGTGCAGCGGCACTGTTGTTCTACTTCGCCGTGGGTGCGGCCGTGATCACCGCAGTGGTGTGGCTCATCGTCGGCAGCCCCGCCGACGCCATTACCCGCACGGTGACGGTGCTGATCATCGCCTGCCCGCACGCGCTCGGGCTCGCGATTCCATTGGTGATCTCGATCGCGACAGAACGGGCCGCCCGCGCTGGCGTGCTGGTGAAGGATCGGCTGGCGCTTGAGCGCATGCGCACCGTCGACGTGGTCATGTTCGACAAGACCGGCACGCTCACCGAGGGCCGCCACGCCGTCACCGCAGCCGCAGCCGTTCCTGGCACCGACCCGCAGCGCGTGTTCCGACTGGCTGCCGCGGCGGAATCACCGAGCGAGCACCCCGTCGCTCGCGCGATCGTCGCATGGGCAAACGAGCACAGCGACGGCTTGCCCATTCCATCGGTTACCGAGTTCCGCTCGGAGCCAGGTGTCGGCGTGTCAGGAACCGTCGAGGGTGTCGAGGTTCGCGTTGGTGGCCCTCGGCTCCTCGCCGCGCTCGACCTGTCCGTGCCCGAAGGAATCCAGGCCGAGGTCACCGAGTGGGAATCGACCGGGTCGAGCGTCCTGTTCGCGGTTATCGAGGGCCGCATCGAGGGTGCGTTCTCGCTCAAGGACGTCATTCGCCCCGAATCGCGTGCCGCCATTGACGAAATGCACCGTCGTGGGATCCGGGTTGGCATGATCACCGGTGACGCACAACAGGTCGCGGACGCGGTCGCAGCCGATCTCGGCATCGACGAAGTGTTCGCGGGGGTTCTCCCCGGAGACAAGTCCGCCAAGGTCGCTGAACTGCAGGAACGTGGCTTCAAGGTCGCGATGGTTGGCGACGGTGTGAACGACGCCCCTGCTCTTGCCCGTGCAGATGTGGGTGTTGCAATCGGCGCGGGTACCGACGTTGCGATCGAGTCGGCAGGCATCGTCCTGGTGTCGAACGACCCGCGCGCCGTGCTGAGCGCGATCGAGCTTTCACACGCCTCCTACCGGAAGATGGTGCAAAACCTCGTGTGGGCAACCGCCTACAACGTGATCTCGGTACCGCTGGCCGCGGGCGTGCTCGCTCCCATCGGCTTCAACCTGCCCCCGGCCGCCGCGGCAGTGTTGATGTCGCTGTCCACGATCATCGTTGCCCTGAACGCCCAGCTACTGCGCCGCCACGAATTGGATCCGGAGAAACTGGCGCCGTTGCACACTGCCTAGCAGTACCCAAGCGCTGACTGACCAAGCAGGCTCAGCGCTCGCTCGGAGCGAGATGTCCCGCCCGACGAGCGCGGGGCTTGCGGTTCCCAGACGAAGTTCGCGATGTCGCGAGAGGTAACCAGTTCAGCGGCCCTTCCACCAACAGTGGGCATAGAACTCATAGGCTTTCGTGTCGGATTGACTTATTTACCTGCGCAATCAAGAATATAAGCATGTATGCAGATGATGCTCCTATCTCACCGCAGCACCCGTATGTGGAGCTCGCTGTCGAGGTGTTCGCAATGCTGGCGGATGCCACCCGTGTGCGGATCGTGCTCGCCTTACAAGACGGCGAACTGTCGGTTGGTGAGCTTGTCGAGATCGTGGGGCGCGCGCCAGCAGGGGTGTCGCAGCATTTGGCGAAGCTCCGCATGGCGCGAATTGTCGAGACTCGCCAGGAGGGGCAGCGGGTGTTTTATCGGTTGGCGAATGAGCACGTGATTCGATTAGTGACCGACGCGATTCATCAGGCCGAGCATGCAATTGACGCGGATCCCGCGCACCACCGGTCGAAGCACCCAGGTGCGGTCGAGGATCGCGAAGGTCGTCGTGCTTGAAGTACTCAAGAATCCGACCTACGCGAAGCTGTTCTCTGCCCAGATCATTGCCCTGCTCGGCACAGGCCTACTCACGGTGGCGCTGGGGTTGTTGGCATTCGATATCGCCGGTGGCGACGCGGGAGTGATCCTGGGTACGGCGCTGACGATCAAGATGGTCGCCTATGTGGCAGTGTCGCCGGTCATCACTGCCTTGACTGCCCGGCTCCCCCAGAAGACGGTACTCATCGTTTCCGACGTGGTTCGTGCGGCCGTCGCGGTGGGGCTGCCGTTCGTGACGGAAGCGTGGCAGATCTACATTCTGATCTTCCTGTTGCAGTCGGCATCGGCGACGTTCACGCCAGCATTCCAGGCCGTGATCCCTGAAGTGCTGCCCGACGAACGCCAGTACACGCGTGCCTTGTCACTGTCGAGGCTCGCCTACGACCTGGAATCGCTGCTGAGCCCGATGCTCGCGGCCGCGTTGCTCACCGTGATGACCTACAACAACTTGTTCGTCGGAACGATCATCGGATTCGTTATCTCGACCGTGCTGGTCACCATCACAGCATTCCCGCAGATCACGCCCGCCCCACCCGCACCGTTCTTTGCAGAGCTGACCCGCGGTGTACGTGCGTTCTGGCGTAGCACAGAGTTGCGTGCCCTTCTCGCGTTGAACCTCACCGTCGCAGCATCGACCGCGATGGTCATCGTGAACACCGTCGTGCTCGTGCAGGGTCAGCTCGGCCGCACGCAAGCCGATGTTGCGCTCTTGTTGGCCGCATACGGGGCCGGGTCGATGGTCGTCGCACTCATCGCTCCGGAGTTGCTCGATACATTCTCGGACCGTGGGGTGATGCTGCTCGGTGCGCTACTGATTCCGGTCGGCTTGATGGGTGCGGCCTCACTCATCGGCATGGCGCCTCCCACGGACATGTGGATGGGCCTGTTCGGGATCTGGGCGATCCTTGGTGCCGCAACGTCGTTGATCCTGACGCCGTCGGCTCGGCTACTTCGACGGAACTCGGATGAGACGAACAGGCCAGCCGTGTTCGCCGCGCAGTTCTCGCTGTCGCACGCTTGCTTCATGATTACCTACCCGCTCGCGGGAACGCTCGGCGCGGCGCTGGGCTTGAGCTGGACCGCTGTGATCCTCGCCGGTATCGGCGCGGTAGCCACCACGTTCGCGTTCGCACTCTGGAGGTCGCGTACGCCGGTGGCCGACCACACCCTGAGGTAGCGCCGCCGACGAACTCGCGACAACAACGCGGTCCTCCAGATCGCCCAGCCGCGCTTCAGCCAGCAGAGTGGTTCGGTACTGAGCTAGGCGGCTCGAAGATTTTCAAACCCATCACTGGGAGCACCCACTACCTCAACCCCAGCCCGCGAGCTTCGAGCGTAGCAACGGGATTCGGGGCGCGGCGCGACCGGCCCAGATTCTCGATCTCAAGTCGAGCCGCTTCGGCTCGGACTCGGTCGATCTTCTGGACGGTCCCGTCGGATGGTGCACCGAGCGCGGAGTTGGCAGTGATCTGATAGCGGTCTCGGTAGGCGGCGACCACGAACGCTGCTCGACGCCAGACGGTGGCGCGCTGCGGGTCCGCGGGCTCGCCGCCAAGAGCCGCAATCCACGGCGCCGAGTCAGCGAGGGCCGCAACGAGCACCGCGTCCGCTCGCGCTTCGATCAGGTGACGGCGCTCCGCCAGAGCCTTTTCCATCTCTAGGCTCATAGCGCCAGTTGCCTCGGGGATGAGCCCGGCGATCAGCCTGGGCACCGACTGCCTACGGGCCGAGCGCGCTGGCCTCGCAGTAGCCACAGCGACTCGATGGCGGAGCACTGCGGCAATATCATCGGCATCGCCGAAACCACGAGCGTGGACGAGTCGAGGAAGCAGGACCTCCAGGTCGTGATGGTTGGCTTCGGCTCGGCGCAGTTCAGCGGTCAACGGTCCAAAAGCATCCGAGTCGATGACTTCGTCAGCCTGTTCTGCGTTGAGGCCCGATGTCCGCACCAGGGATGCCCAACGGTCGCGTTGCGCGGCAGCAGCGATCGTTTCGTACTCGGCAGCAAGCTGCGCGATCGTGCCCCAGGATTCTTGCTCAGCGGCCATCGTTTCGTGTGCGGAGAGTTCGGCGCCGACGTGCTGGAGCACGCCGTAGAGCACGCTGCGCCCGGTGGCTTCACTGTTGTCCCCCGGATGTGGTCCCGCGTGAGACGAATCCGGCTTGTCGACTGCGACATAAGCAACGTTGGCGGTACGGCCCCTTGTCATGGCCACGTAGAACGTCTCGCGAGTCATCGCCGAATCGACGAGCACGTGCGCTGTATCGGTGGTGAGGCCTTGCGCCCGGAAGGAAGTGACGGCATAGCCAAGTTCGACATGCTCAGCGACGTAGGCCGCTGGCAAGAGGACAGCGGATCCCCGGGAGCGTCCTTCTCGTCGAACGAGCATTGAGCCGTCGCTTCGAACATCGGCGACCTTCCAACGGTCACCGTTGCGCACCCAGCTCCGCCCGGCCCGCAAGCGTCGGTCGTTACGTCGAGTGATCACGATGTCGCCGGACGCTGCGTGGGTGCCATCGTGCAGCTCTGACTCTCGCGCACCTCGGACGGTGCCGTCGAGGATCAGGTCGGTTCGCGCACGGTTATTGAGCGCGGTGACGGATTCGTTCGAGTCAGCGACGAGCACCGCCGCACGCCCCGCGATCAGGTCGGCGCGCCACGCGGCGTAGGCGGCATCGACCATAGCTTCGGTATCGCCTTCAAAGATGCGCCCATGCTCGGCGTAGGTGTCGATGACTTCTGTGTGGCCGTGGCGGAGATCGAGGGAGGCGCGTTTCTCCCACTCGTGCGTGAAGCGGTGAACATCGACGAGTTCGGCGACGTCATCGCGGTCGTGCGCGAGGAGCCCGAACGCTCCACCCGCGTCAACCGCTTGCAGCTGCGCGAAGTCTCCGACGAGCAGCACCTTTGCTCCCGCCGTGGCGGCAAGCTGGGTGATGCGGTCAAGTGAGAGTGTTCCTGCAAGCGAGGCCTCGTCGATGATGACGAGCTGCCCAGCCTGGAACGTCTCCCCAGTTTGGAGATGGGTCTGCCACCACTTCGCTGTGTTTTCCGTTGCGATCCCAAGGTCGTCGGCGAGTACCTGGGCCGCGCTTGAAGATGGCGCGAGCCCGACGACAGATCCCTGACCGTACTTCTTCTCCCACGCTCGCCGCAGTGCGCTCATCGCGGTTGTCTTTCCTGCACCCGCCGGGCCGACCAGAAGGTCGATCACCCTCCCAGAGACCGCAATAGCTATCAGCGCGGATGCTTGGTCCGCAGCCAGCATCCGGCCCTCACGGTCAGGCTTCCGCACGATGCGTTCGACCATCGTCAATGCGACAGTCGGCGCCGTCGTTTCGCGCGCGAGCAGCAGCAGGCGGCCTTCAGCATCGAGCAGTTCACCCGACGAGAACACCGTGGAGTTCTTCGGGCGGAACACCGACGACTCATCGCTCCTGCGGAAGACGGCGGGGCTCGATGCCAGTTCGGGCGGCGTGAGCCTGAGCGAAACGGCCTCGGCAGCATCCACGACCAAGCCGACGATGGCTTCACGGTCTCGCGTGCTCGCGAACCGGTACCCCATCGTCTGTCGGGCGGCCTCAGCCGTGAGGTTCCAGCGCCGCCAGGTCGCCCGCTTCTCTCCAACCGCTGCGACAACGCTCTGTCCAAGCCGCTGGACGACATCGAGCGGCACGTCATCGGCCCGCAAAAGCAGCGGATCGTCGTTCGCGGTGACTCGTCGCGCCCAGTTCGTGGCATCCTCTCCAAGCATCGTTCCAGCTCGCTCTCGCCACTGAGAGGTGAGTTCGGCAAGCGAATGAATCTGCTTCTCCGGCCTCGTGGCGAGCGTCGCCTGGGCCCGCAGTTTGATGATCGTCGTGCTTGATGGTTGCCTGCCGTGCTTCGCCGCGTACGCCGCGATGAGACGGTCCTTCTCCTCGTCGATGTGACGCGAACGAGATGAGAACTCGGTCACGAGTTCTGGCGGGACTTGCGCGATCGCCAACGCCGGGTTCCGGTCGCGTCCCCTGTCGCGGGCTTCCCATGCGACGCCGAAGAGACGGGTCAGGTGATCCGCGAACACGGCCTCGTGAAGCTCCGAAAGTGCCACCGTCGCCGCATGCATTGGGCGGCTATCCAGGCTGCGCCACTTGTTGTCGAGCACGGTCTGAACCTTGTTGCTGATGACGACGTGCGTGTGGAGGTGAGGGTCGCCCGCGCGTGAGTCGTAATGGTCGTACGCTGTCGCGATCAGCCCGCGCACGTCGACCTGCGCGACGGCACCGTCCCCGGGGGTTGCACCGGCGCGCGTGGCTGCAACCTCACGCTCCATGAACGCAACCACCTCCGCAACCGCAGCATGATGAGCATCGACGAGGAGCGATTGCGTTCCCGCGTCGGCGACGGCCCACAACACCGACGCCGACTTCGGGATCGAGAAGGTGTAGTCATACCCCGCAACAGCTCGACGCGTGCCGCGTTCCGCCTCTTCGGCCTCGATCGCCGCGACTGCTCGACCGCGAGCAGTCGCGGTCAGACCAGGATCAAGCGCGGCAACACGATCAGCGACGCGTTCGGCCTTCGGCTTGTACTGCGGGTAGGCGCGGCCCAACGGTTGTCCGGTGAGCGGATCTCGACCCATTCCGATCAGAAGCTGAAGCTGCGCCTCGGTGACTTCGTCGCCTTCTTCGAGCTGCCCACCGCCCAGCACCGCTATTCCAGTGCCCATCCAGCGTCCGGGAGGGGTTCCATCGGCGTTGTAGTAGCGCGTCAGCGGCGTGGACAGGCTGCGGTCTCCATCCCCGGCGGCGACGGTGCGCAGCAGGTACTTATAGCCGTCGCCAGCCGACATCAACCGCATCGATACCGTCACCGCTGCTCACCTTCCCTCCATCACAGGGGAGGTGGACAAGGTGCTTCAAGACTCAGTCGTGAGGAGTCGCGACCTCGATCTGCCAGACGCGTGGGCGCTCGAACAGCTGCGCATCTAGCTCGGCTTCGTCAGCTTGAGGACTGGCTTCCGTTCTAGGAGTTCTTCATACTTCTCGGCTGTTTCTAGGGCCGCGACCATCCGAGCGACCAACACAGGGCGGTAAAGGTACTGACCAAACGCCGGGGAATACAGGCAGAACCCGTCGGATTTCGGCAGCTGTTCCTTCGAACCGCTCCTCGCCGGACCGATCTCCCATTTCTTTCTGACCTTCGTGAAATCGTTCACCCCAAACTCAAAAGGTATGGCCGCTTTCACAGCGGCGGCCGCAGCGCTCGGGAGTACTTCGTCGCCATGAGCAGCATCACGGTACTTCTCGGCAACGATCACACTGCCCTCTTGACCAACAAGATCACGTAACTCAGCCTCTGAGAGTTCATCTTGGCGGACGAAGTTGAGCGCCAAATCGGCTTCAGTCTTGGGACCTTTCATTGGGAGCAAGAGCAGCCGGTAGGCGTAGCGCTCGTCGCGTCGTACGCCTTCGGTGAGTCCGCTCTGATACTCAGTAATGTAGGCCGACACTGCCTGTGGCAGACCCCGACGCAACTCCCTCTGCTCCTCGTATCGGGTAGGGCTGAGCGACTGAACGAAGACCGGGAACTTCAACTCGCTCCCGAGCGTCTCGCTTGCTCCGAAACGGCGCACAAGCTCGGCTTCAAAGTTGATTATGCATGCATGCGCCTCAGGTGCCGATACTGCTAGGACGGAATCTTGGAACCTGTGTTCGACGTGATTGCGCAGACCAACAAAGAACTCTACGTTCGCTCGAATCGGGTCGTTTTCCTTGAACTCAGACTTCAGACACTGCATCAGATCCCAGGTCTTCTTGGAGCCATCGGGGTTCCGCCTGAACGTTCGCCGTTTGTCATTCTCGCGATAGTAGATCTCGGCCTTCCGGCGCATACGGTCAGCGTGTATAAGGTTCTGCCAGGCGAGGTGGATGTGGACGATGAAATCTGCGAAGTTCCGCCGGTCGCCGGGGCGGTTATAAAAGTCGATAGCGACAAGGGCCTGGCGTCGAGCTTCCTCGAGTGTGTACCTCCACGTGGGCGGGCGGGCCATCGAGAGTCAGTCCTCCCGTTCGGAGCAGGACTCAACGATGTGTCGAACCAGCCGTCGTCGCGCATCAAGCAGGACCTTCGAGTCGAGGCAGCTCATTAGAGCCCCTGGCCCGAGAACAACGTGCCCTCGTCGTCCCTTATTTTTGGAGGTTGGCGCATCCAGACAGGCGGCTGAGGCAGACTGGAGGCGGTGATGAGGGGACCGTCGAGAATACGCTCGAGTGCGGTGATGACCACAGGCTGAAGCGCAATCGTGCCTCGAAGCGCTGCAACGATCTCGCGGAGTTCTTCACTCCATTCGGGCAACCAGGCTTCGGGACGGATCGCGTCGAGCGGTGACTTGCTCGATCCTGCTCTGCCTGTTGCTTTCGCCATGCGGTAGCCGATCCACTTCGGGATGACCTCCATCCCGCTAACGGCGAACTGGTAGACCTCCCTGGAGACACCGCCAAGTGCACCATCGGCGACGCGCAGCGTCGACTCTGCCGCATCGTAGGCGAGATCGGACTTGGATATCGGGAGCCGAGATGGTTCGGCGTTCCAAGCAATGCCGGACGTATCGAGAGGCACCGTAGTGAATCGCTCCCCGAATGTTTGTAGCGCGATCAATCGCTCACCCAGGTCGGCAGTCTCTGAGAACAGAGATGGATCGGCTGTCATGGGAATTCGAGGGCCGGGCGTCTCGAGTTCCGTATGCCAACGAGAGGTGTAGTCGGTACCAGCCAGAATCGCGAATGTGTATGCGAAGAGCCTCTCCGGAGTTGTCGTGGGGGCGGCGGTGTCAATCTCTCTGTGTGCTCTCGTGATCCAATCGAGCAAGGCAACATCCACATTCGGCGTTCCCTTCGCATCCCGATAAAGCGGGATAATATCCTTCCCTCCACGACCCGCGAAGTAATGGAAGTCAGGTACTGCCGTTGTGAGGGTCGCTCCCGGGCCTGATCCCAAAGGGTTCGTTATCGAGGACGTCATAAATATCTGCTTTGGAGTCACTGACCACCACAGAGACGGACTCTCTGTCTTCGCCCAGCGCGGATCATCGAACGCCCACTGTCTGTCAAAGGATCGGTAGCCGTACCGGACGATAGTGGGTGGGGACGCGCCGACGGGCTCGTCTACGAGTTTGCCAAGGCCGGAAACCTTCGTATTGATGTTTCGTCCTGTTTTGGAAGCGTTGAAGCAAATCGCCCTGTCTGTCGCATCCTTGGTCGAGACAAAGCGCTGCCATCGTTGTTGAAGCACTTCCTTGCTTGGGGCAACCGGTGCCGTACGACCGAACTGGCAGCCCGGTTGTTGCCACGGGAACAGATCAGTGACCGCCGGAAAACTGCTCCAAGACGCTGCACCGGTTGAGGGAATGAGCGGTGCGAACCACTCCGCATCTACCTCGGTCCACTCGATCGCTTCGCCGTTCGTAATTCTGGCCAACATCGCGAGTTTGTCCTGCCGGGTGCCCTGAACTCGACGATATCGCGCAGCAGCAGGTTTGCCACGGTTCGCCTTGCCCTTACGAGTCAAGGTGACGATGGCTACCGGGGTTTGGATATCGAATATGTTCTCTTCCTTGCGCGCGCCACGACCCGCTCCCCCAAGGTCAAGCACAGTAATCTCATCGGCTACCTCTCGTGCGAGACGGCGAAGTCCAAGGAATCCAGGGCCCGCTAACCACGATGAAGAGGTGATCATCGACACAACGGCCGGGCCATCATTTTCTTCCATGACTTTCCAAATAGCCCAGCGCCAGAAGTAGACATACATGTCATTGAGACTCTTCGTGTGGCTGAAGATGACATGCGCCTTGGCGTCATCGAGAATGTCGTCGAACAGCGAACGCCCACCCGCCTGCACTGGAGCGGAGACGAATCCAGCCTTGCTACTCGCATCGCGGTCGTACGGCGGGTTCCCCATGAGTACAGTGAAATGCCGATCGTACTTTACACGGTTCGCCAGCAGTCCCTCGTGCCCGATCGGGTCATCGATGCCCTCCAAGCCGCTCACCCGCCGTACCCCGAGAGTGTCGCCAAGGTAGATGGGTAGACGGAACTTCTCTCGAAGTGAGGCAGGTAGCTCAAGGGATACTTTGAGGTGGCTCACTGCGTAGGACGCAAGCGAGATCTCGATCGCCGAGGCCTGACGGAGTGCGACATCTACAGCCCCATCCCCAGCGTTCTTCTTCGCCCGCTCGAGCCATTCGATCAAAAACGTGCCGGTGCCATTCGCCGGGTCGAACATCGAGACCACAGCATCGCCGGGGCTGACGTTCGTCGGCATTGCAATTTCTGGGTGTTCCTCGATGTAGTCGGTCCATGTCGTCGAGTCAGCCACACCCAGCGGCAATCCGAACGACTTGAGTGCGTCATCGACAGTCTTGACGATGTAACGGACAACCGGCTTGGGGGTGTAGAACGCTCCCAGGTCTTTGCGTTGCTGCGGGTCGTACTGGGCCAGGAACTCCTCGTAGAAGTAGACCACGGGGTCGTCACGCTGGTTGTCGGAACCAAAGTCGGCAAGGAGTTCATCGACGTCAGTGTCAGCGAGTTGCTGAGCAAGGTCTGCGAGCCCAAGTTCATCGACATCGATGATGTCGTCGGTCTCGTCGCGGAAGCGCGAGTAGATGGTGTCGAGAAACTGGTTGTCGAATTTGATGACTGATAGCGACTTGTCTGCCTTGAAATCGTCGGGGTGTGCGATGCGTGCGGTAAGGAGGCCGTAGACCATCGTCTGCGCGTACACATCCGCGAAGCGTTCATGCGTGATGTCGCCGATGAGCTTCTCCTGCACGTTGCGGTACAGCGAGCGCATTGGGCCATCGGTCGTTTCGACGGTAAGTAGCCCGTTCACCTCATCGCGCACGTCCTGCGCAACCTCAGCCATGCGACGCGAGAGCACTTTCGCACTCTTGATGCCCTCCCGGTATCCTGTGAAGCCCGCGCCTGCTGTCGGGTCAGTGACAACTCGTGGCCCTTCATCACTCGTCCACTGCAGTTCCTCCAGGGCACGACGGGCCAACAAATCCAGGCGCGTGTCAGTTGGGCTATCGCTCCAGCTGAGCACCCGGAGAACACGCTTGCCGTCCTTCTCCTGAAAGTTCACAACATGCACGAAGGGCTGACTGCCGTCAGCGTGGCAGAAGAACAGCAGGTCGTCTAGCTTCCAGGTCGGAAGCTTGCCCCCGCCCTTGCCGCGCTTACTTGTCACAAGCCGTTGAACGACGCGCCGCACAGCGCCGATAGGCAACTGACCCCCTTCGAACCGCAGGTAGAACGCGCCAAACTTCTGTCTCGACGTGAGCGGGGGGATCTGAGAGATTCCCGCGAGCCGGGCCACTTCGCTTGAGTCGAGGTGTAGCTCCTCCGGGGACCAGTCAATGAGGACATCATCGGGCTCAAGCGCCGTGTCATAGATCGGCCATTCAAACCCTTCATGCAGCAGCGCCAACAGGTCCACAGTGGACTTGGGCGCGGCCTTGAGAAGGGTGCGCAGGCGCGCAGCGTCTACAGTCATACGATCTCCATCCAGCACAGTGTCTCAGGGGTCGGAGCATCCAGCGGGAGCTGGACTTCTTTGCGAAGCCGCTTCGTCTCCGCGCGTTCGAACTCCCGCAGAGCGGTACGGACGGCACCTCGTTCGGTGAAGTTCGCGGCTGGTGTATTGACTGAGGCATGAATGCCGTGGTCAATCGTCAGCGGCCCACGTTCTATCTCCTCGTCGGTCTTCACCGCCCATTCCACGCGCCCAGGGGTGAGGCTCCAGCTGGACTCATTGTCGTCGTCACTCTTCGTGAGTGTCGGCACACGGCGGCAGATGAAGACACCCTTCGGCGTGCCCTTCTTGGAAACGGAAATCCCGTCGGGCAGGCGCTCAGTTCTCGCCTCCAGGTCGGGGTCTGCCTTAGCGAGTTCGAGCCACTTCAGGCGCAGTTCTTCTAACGGTGATACGTCGCCAATGTAATCGTCCTTGAACGCTTGGAACACCTTCACGTCGTCGAAGATGTCAGACGCATCAAGCAGTTTGCCACCTGGAATTCCAAGGGTCTTGGAGATCATGAGAGTCTTGCCCTCAACGCGGCCCACAAGTTGAAGCAGCGTGTTGATCTCGTCTGGCGGAAGGAAGTTGCGAATCTGGATCTTGCCGCGCGTGGACTTGGCCTTCGGACGCTCCTTTATAAGTTCGGCTTCAATTGCAGGGTTCATTCGCCGGTCCACGCGACCGATGCGTTGCATGAGGCGCACCGGGTTCCAGTGAATGTCGTAGTTGACCAACAAGGTGCCGTCCTGCAGGTTCACGCCTTCGCTGAGCACGTCTGTCGAAATGAGCACACGTAGAGGTGTCTGGGTAGTCCGTTCCTGCTGGCTGACTTTGTTGTAGAACGGGGCGAAGCGTTTGATCATGGCGTAGCGGTCGCCTTTGCGACCGCCGTCGATGCGGTCGACGTCTGTGAGGCCTGCCTTTAGGAGTTCCTCGTGGAGGTAACGGGCAGTGTCTGCGAACTCGGTGAACACAATCACCGGCTGATTCTGGAATTCCTTGGTGAACACCATTGAATCCAGCGCTTGTTTCTCGGACTTGGACGGCCCCATCAGCAATGTACGCAGTTTTGCAAACTTGTCGTCCAACCCTGCGCCACCCAGCACCAGGCTCATGAATCTGGCGAGCTGATCGAGGTCGTCGAAGGCCGCGTCAATCATGTCGCCAAGCCGGTAACTACCGCCGACAAGGTTGTAGTCGAGCTCTTCGAGTTCTTCCTCAGTGAGATCTTCTTCGTGCCAGCCTTCCTCAATGGTAGAACGGTAGGTGTCGTGGATCGCTTGAAGTGTCGGTTCATTCACCGCACGCCACGCTGCGAGCCGTGACTCCCTGTTTTCATCGCCCTTGACGTTTACGTCAAGCCACTTGAGTATTTTCGCAGACAAGTCGAGACATGAACCTGCGAATGCCGCAAGGCTTGATTCGAAACGCTTGAGGAAGATGGTGCGAATAAGCGCGACCACTTGCCGCTGGCGATTCTCCAGCCGGGTATCGACGTCAGGGTCGGTGGAGAACGCCAACGGATAGTACATCGGCAGCATGAACAGCGGGTCCGCGCGACTGAAGGCCGCCTGAATCTCAGCGAACAGTGGCGAATACAACAACCCGAGGGAATACGGGACTGCGCGGGGAATCTGCGGGTCTGGGAAGACCACCTCAGCGCCTCCGACAACCTTCGCACTCTCCACCGCGTACCTGCGGGAGTTCTGGTGAATGATCGACTGGAACAGCTTGTCCTCGGCCATGATCTGATCGATCGTTGCATGGTCGGGCACTGCTTCCTTGAACGGCTTTTCGAGGTTCACGATGTACTGGCGCAAGCTGTTTACACCAATGCTCGCGAAGTGGTCGTCAGCGTCGACGCCGGTGAACAGCTCAACCTGGTGAACAAGGTCGAAGAATGTGTTGTTGATCGGGGTTGCCGTTAGCAGAAACACCGTCTTGCCTTTGCAGATCTCTTGCATTCGCCACCATCGCGACCCCCACGGGTTCTCCTCGGACGGCGACTTGCCGTGGTTACGGAAGTTGTGCGCCTCGTCGATAATGATGACGTCAGCGCGTTTCGCCAGGTGTTCGATCTCTGCGGCGCCCCGTAGGGTTGTGAGGTCAGTGTGGGCCTTGACGATGACGTTTGAGAACTGACCACCGTAGAGGTCAGGAAGCCGATCCTTGATCTCCGGGTTCCATACGGCGTCCTGACCAGTCTTGGTGGCCATAATGAGCACATTCTTGCGACGCCGTACGGCGTAATACTCAGTGAGCATCAGCCCTACAAAGGTCTTGCCGAGACCGACACCGTCGGTGAGAAGCCCACCACCCCAAAGCCTCGACATCTCTACCAGCGAGTGGAACGCCTCCCGCTGATAGGGGGCGAGTTGCGGGTAGATGAGTGACTCGGACTCCTCCCATGTCTTGTCGGTCTGATCTGCATCCGCCGTGAGCGCGTGTAAGGCTTTGGTGTATACCTCGAAGGGGGTAAACGTGCGCACGTTGTGGTCGAGCACTGCGAGGAGTTCTGGGTTCACTGCGGAGGCGGTCTGCCAGTGCTCCTCGTACCATGACTGCAGTTCCACAACCTCGGGCCCCTGGAAGCGTACGTTCAACTCGACGTTCTGCGTAAGTCCGGGGCGAGTGAAGTTTGACGACCCAACAAGCGCCGCAGATCCGACGACGCGGTGGCGGCCGTGAGTGATGTACGCCTTCGCGTGGAACTTCTTTGACTTGTAGACGCGGATCTCGATCTTCCCCGACCGAATCGCGTCGACCACACCTTCGACGCCGGTGAGGAATGCGTCACCGGACTGCCGCTCAACCTTGATTGACGAGTCGAGCGCCGCCGCGATCGCGTCCGCGGTAGTGCGACTTGTCTCGCCTCCGATCAGCAGGCGGATGCGATCCACTTTCTGCCAGGCACCGTCGAGGGCAAGAAACGCACCGATCTCGAAG
>RRZU010954860.1_pt1 | contig 21338 bp, 23 predicted proteins | sample 2165561 | NCBI WGS metagenome assembly RRZU01 (sample SAMN10456909, study PRJNA506462) | wastewater metagenome | isolation source: wastewater sludge | place: USA: Moscow, Idaho | reverse complement strand
GGTCTCCAGGCCGGCGATCATCCGCAGCGTCGTCGTCTTGCCACAGCCCGACGGGCCGAGGAGGGAGATGAGCTCGCCGGGGCGGATCTCCATGTCCATGCCCTTGACGGCCTCGAACGTCTCGCGCCCGCGGCTGGAGTAGACCTTGCGGACTCCTGTGATCGTCAGGCCCTGCGGTTCCGTCGTCCCGGACCCGCGGGTCTGCGTCGCTGCGCTGCTCACTGCTGTGCCTCCTGAAGCATCGGTGCGGCGCCGGGGCCAGTGGCCGACCCGAGCCGCAGCCCTTCCTGCCCATCACCCGACTCTCCGTCGAAGATGTGGACGTTCGCGAGGTTGATCTGGACGCCGACCGTGTCACCTTCGGCGGGGGCGTGGTCGCTGTCCTCGACGACGATGAGCTGCTGCCCGTCGACGTGGATGTCGAGCTCGACCTGCCGCCCGAGCCGCTCGGCGAGGAAGACGTCGCCGGACAGGGCATACCACCCGGAGGCGCTGGCCTGATCGCCGTGGCCCCGGTGACCCCGGTCGAGCTCGAGGTCGGCCGGGCGCATACCGAGCCGCACCTTCTGCCCTTCGCGCACGTCGACGCCGGCGGTCACCCGGATCCGACCCTGGGTGCCGAGGAAGCGGATCTCGCCGCCCTGGACGACACCGTCGAGCAGGTTCATCTCCGGCAGGCCCAGCGACCTCGCGACGAACGTGTCGACCGGTCGGCGCCACACCTCATCGGGGGTGCTGACCTGGACGAACTTGCCGTCGCGCAGGATCGCGATGCGATCCCCGAGCGCGAGCGCCTCTTGGTAGTCGTGCGTCACGTAGACCGTCGTCGTGCTCGAGCTCTGCGCGATCTGCTTGAGCTCGGCGCGCATCTGCGCCCGCAGCTTCGCGTCGAGGTGGCTCAGCGGCTCATCGAGCAGGTAGATGTCGGCGGGGCGCACGAGCACCCGGCCGAGCGCGGTGCGCTGACGCTGACCGTTCGACAGCTCCCGCGGCAGTCGCTGCTGGAGGTGGTTGATCCCCAGCGTCGTCGTCACGGTGTCGATCCGCTGCTTCTGATCGGCGTCGCTGAAGCTGCCCGAGCGCCCCGACTTCAGCGGCGACGCGAGGTTCTGCGCCACCGTCTTCTGCGGGTAGAGTGCGTAGCTCTCGAAGGCCATCGCGACGTTGCGGTGGTAGGGCTCGACACCGGTCATGTCGACCCCGTTGATGCTCACCTGCCCCGCGTCGATGTCGACCAGGCCCGCGATCGACTTCAGCGTCGTCGTCTTGCCGGCTCCCGAGGGGCCGAGGATGACGAAGAACTCACCGTCGCCGATGTCGAGATCCATGCTCTCGAGCGCCACCGTCTTGCCGTACGTCTTGCGCACTCCGCGCATCGACAGGGTGCCCATCAGCCCTTCACCGCCCCGAAGCTCAGGCCCTGGACGAGGTACCGCTGGATCGTCAGGGCGAGGATGAGTGGCGGCAGCGCTCCGATGAGCGCCGCGGCCGCCGTGAGGTTGTAGTACGCCTGGCCGCCGCCGAGGAACTTCGTGATCGCGACGGTGACCGTCGAGGCCGCGGTGTCGGTGAGGATGAGCGGGAAGACGTAGTTGTTCCACGCGAAGATGAACGACAGCAGGGCCGCCGCCGCGATGCCGGGCCGCACGAGCGGCAGCGCGACCATCGTGAACGCCTGCCGACGGGTGTAGCCGTCGAGCAGCGCGGCCTGCTCCAGGTCCTCGGGCATGTCCTCGAAATACGACCGCAGGATCCACACGATGAGCGGCATCGTGACGAGCTGGAGCACCCAGATCATGCCGAAGACCGTGTCGAAGAGGCCGAACTGGTCGTAGATGACGAAGAGCGGCACGATGACCATGAGCTCGGGGGCGAAGCGGAAGGACAGCATGTTGAACATGAGGTCCTCGCTGCCCTTGAACTTCCAGCGTCCTGCCGCGTACGCCGCGGGGATACCGATGACGAGCGAGACGAGCACCGCGCCAACGCAATTGACGATGCTCATGAGGATCGCCGTCTTGAAGTCGACGCTCGTCAGGTCGGTGCCGCGCTGGGAGAGCACAGTCCCGAAGTTCTCCAGCGTGGGGCTGAAGGCGAAGTAGGTGCTCGTCTGCTGCGCGTCGTTCTTCAGGGCGAGCAGGAGCATCCACAGGATCGGGAACAGCGCGAAGATGAACCACGCGACGATCGCGATATCGGCGAAGACGGCACCGGCGGTGAATCGCTTCTGGCCGGGCTTGAGTTCGGTTGCCATCGGTGTCAGTCCTCCGCTCCGGCGGCGCGCTTCTGGGCCTTGCCCAGGACGCCGACGAGGTACTTGGCCGTGATGAAGACGAGGATCCACAGCAGGAACATGTACGTGCTGCCGCGGCTGAAGTTCTGGAAGATGATCGAGTCCTCGTAGGCACCGATCTGCAGGGTGCGGGTCGCCAGACCGGGCCCGCCTGCGGTGAGGACGAAGATGTGGTCGAACGCCTTGAGGCAGTCCATGAAGCGGAAGATCACCGCGACGAGGATGTAGGGCCACATCATCGGCAGCATGAGCCGACGGAACATGTACCACCAGCTCGCGCCGTCGACGTCGGAGGCCTCGGGCCGCCGCCCGGGGGCAGCTGGCGTCTCGCCCCTAAGACGTCTCCACACAATTGTCCAGAACGTTTGTTCAGCACTTTTGCCCGGTGATTTCCTGGTGATGTAGTGGAATTCGGACCTCCCTGCACCTGCCTGAGGCGGCATAATCGGGGTCGGCAACGCGTGAGCGGCACCAGCAGGGGAGGCACATGACGCAGTCCGAGGAGGGCGGGGCTCTGCGCTTCGCCGACGACCTCCTCGTGCGGGCGGCGACCCTCTATTACCTGCAGGATGCGACGCAGGCCCAGGTCGCGGCAGCCCTCGGCACGAGCCGACCGACCGTGAGCCGCCTGCTCGCCGAGGCACGGGCCCGGGGCATAGTCCACATCGAGGTCCGCGATCCAGGCAGTACCGACGACGCGGAGCTGCAGCACCGCCTCGCCGAAACCCTCGGGCTCGTCCGGGCGTGGATCACCTCCGCGAGCGGGCCGCAGCCGAGCGGAGCGGTCCTCGCCCCGGCCGTCACCGAGGCACTGCGCGACGCAGGCCTGCGCCGCGGGGACGCGGTCCTCATCTCCTCGGGAGCGACGATCTACGCCGTCGCTCAGCAGAATCTGCCGGCCCTTCCCGGAGTCGTCATGGCGCCGACCGTCGGCGGTCAGGACGAGCCGGAGGCCTACTACCAGACCAACGAGATCACCCGTCAGTTCGCGGCGAAGTGTCAGGCCCAGCCGATGTTCCTCTACGCGCCCGCGATGCCCGGCCCGGAGCTGCACGACCATCTCGTCGCCGACCCCTCGGTCACCCCGGTGCTCCAGCTGTGGCGCCGAGCGCGCTGCGCGGTCCTCGGCATCGGCGGGCCGCCCGCGACCCGCACCTCCCTCCCCTCGGTGCTGCCGACCGACCCCGAGTTCCTGCGCGTCGCCGCGGGCGACGTCGCCTCCCGGCCCTTCGACGCAGCGGGGCAGCCCCTGGAGTTCCCCGGCAGCGATCGGCTCGTGGCCATCGAGCTCGCCGCGCTGCGGCACATCCCCTCGACGATCGGCGTCGCCGTCGGCCGTGAGAAGGTGCGCAGCATCCTCGCCGCGGCCCGCGCCGGCTATATCAACCGGCTCGTCACCGACCGCGACACGGCCCAGGCGCTGCTCGATGCGAGCGACGCGCATCCCGAGGAGTCCCTCGAGGGGTAGCCTCACCTGCCATGACGCAGCCGACGCAGCCTTCTCGCTTCCGCCTCGACGGGCGGACCGCCCTGGTGACCGGGGGCTCGCGCGGCATCGGTGCCGCCGTCGCCCACGGGCTCGCCGCGGCGGGCGCCGACCTCGTCCTCACGGCCCGCCACGAGGCCGACCTCCAGGCGCTCGCGGCCCGGCTGAGCGAGGAGCACGGGGTGCGGGCGGCGACGCTCACCGCTGACCTCGCCGCGCCGGACGCCGCCGCCGAGCTCGCGCGGCGCGCCTGGGAGCTCGGGCGGGTCGACATCCTCGTCAACAACGCCGGTATCTCGATCCCGGCCCTGGCCACCGACGTCACCGGGCCGGACTACGACGCGGTCATGGCCGTCAACCTGCGCACCCCGAGCCTTCTCGCGGCCGATCTCGGTGGCCGGATGGCCGACGCGGGCGGAGGGCGGATCGTCAACATCGCCTCGGTCGCCGGCCTGCGCGCACTGAGGGAGCACTACACGTACTGCATGAGTAAGGCGGCGCTCGTCATGGCGGCCAAGGTGCTCGCGCTCGAGCTCGGGCCGCGCGGGGTGCGCGTCAACAGCGTGTGCCCGACCGTCGTCCTCACCGACATGGGCACCCAGGTGTGGGGCGACCCGGTGAAGTCCGCCCCGATGCTCGGGCGAATCCCCGGCGGCCACTTCGCGCAGCCGGAGGATGTCGCGGACGCCGTCGTCTACCTCGCCTCCCCCGCCGCCGACATGCTCAACGGCACCGAGCTCGTGCTCGACTGCGGCTTCAGCGCGAACTGACGCCCCCCCCCGCACACGGCGCGCGCCGCTCACAACACCCGCGAGATGAGCTGCGCGTCGGGGCTGACCTGCGCGATCGCCGCGGTGAGCTGGGCGAGCACCTCGTCGGCGCGCGCCGGCGCGTCGCCGGGCTCGATGTCGAGGACGTCGCAGATGAAGACGGCGTCCCGGGTGTCTTCGGTCAGCCGGGTGCGGTAGCACTGGCGCCAGTTCCACCGGCGGCACGTCACCCCGGCGTCGTCGCGCCACACGACCTCGCCGGGGCTCGGGTGCTCGATCGTCTCCTCACCCGAGGCGAGCGTGCCGAAGTCCTCCTCCCCGCTCGCGCGGACGAGCTGGAGCGGCCCGACGTAGGCGGCGACGTTCTCGCCGCCGAGCGGGGTCTGGGTGCGGATCGACACCGCGTTGTAGGCGTCGGCGAGCCGATTGATCCGCGGCAGCCCGTCCTCGAGGCGACGTAGGAGCGCCTCGGCGCTGTTGCGGGTCCGCTGCGGCTTGGCACCGAACGCGCGGAACGCCTCGCGCCACCCGACCATGTGCGGCAGCTCCTCGACGGGGCGGTCCCCGACGGCCTCGCGCGCCGCGGCCTCGGCGTCGGCGAGGAGCCGCTCGCTCACCTCGTCGGATGCGCCTGGCGTCAGACCCTCGGCGACGACGAGCACCGCCCGATAGTCCGGGCGCAGGGCCCGCACCTCCTCGCTGATCCTCGCCTGCGCCAGCCAGTCCGCATATCCGCTGCTCATCGTGTCCTCGTCTCGCCTGCCCAGCACCGTCGCTGGGCACGATAGGCGATCCGCTGGGGTGATTCGCGCACGAGGCGCGCGGCCGTGATTGGCTGGCCGCATGAGTGCACCACAGATCGAGACGACCCGGATCGTGCTGGCACACCGCCCGCACGGCGAGCCCACGGAGCACGACCTGCCGATGGAGACGGCCACGCTGTCGGCACCCGAGCCCGGCCAGGCCCTCCTCGAGATGCTCTACCTCTCGCTCGACCCCTACATGCGCGGGCGGATGAGCGACGCGAAGTCCTACGCCGCGCCGGTCGAGATCGGGCAGACGATGGTCGGCGGCACCGTCTCGCGCGTGCTGGAGTGCCCCGGCGGCGAATTCGCGCCCGGCGACATCGTGCTCGGCTACGGCGGATGGCAGACCCGCTCGGTCGAGGGCGTGGCGCACCTGCGCCGGCTCGATCCGCAGGCCGCTCCGATCCAGACCGCGCTCGGCGTGCTCGGGATGCCCGGCTTCACCGCCTACTCCGGGCTCCTGACGATCGGGCAGCCGAAGCCGGGTGAGACCGTCGTCGTCGCGGCGGCGACCGGCCCCGTCGGCTCGGCCGTCGGGCAGATCGCGCGGATCAAGGGGGCACGGGCCGTCGGGATCGCAGGCGGCGCCGAGAAGGTCGGGCTCCTGGGAGACTTCGGCTTCGACGCCGCGATCGACCGTCGCAGCGAGCGCTTCAAGGCCGACCTGGCCGCGGCGACGCCTGACGGGATCGATGTCTACTTCGAGAATGTCGGCGGCCCGGTCTTCGACGCGGCCCTCCCCCCGGCTCAACCCCTTCGCCCGCGTGCCCGTGTGCGGCCTCGTCTCGGGGTACAACGCGACGAGCCTGCCCAAGGGGCCCGACCGCACGGGCCTGCTCATGGGCCAGATCCTCAGCAAGAGCCTCACGGTCCGGGGCTTCATCCAGACCGAGTTCGTCCAGGCGCAGTTCGCCGACTTCCAGCGGGACATGTCGGGCTGGATCGCCGACGGCCGCGTCCGCTACGTCGAGGACGTCGTCGACGGGCTCGAGCACGCGGTCGAGGCGTTCCGCGGGCTCCTGCGCGGCGACAACCTCGGCAAGCTCCTCATCCGCGTCGCCGAATAACGCCAGCTCGAATAAACACGGCCTTGTCCTCATGAATTAACAAAGGTAGGCTGAGAGGTTCCTTCTGGACCTTCGGGCAAGGATCGAGGTGCGTCATGAACACGGCAATGGTGCCGAGGCACCATGACGAGGAACAGCCCAGAGTGGAAACCCGACCGCTCCCGGTCGGCGCGGTCGACTGGGAGGACACCCTGCGCCGACACACGATGGGGACCGACATCCAGCTCAACGCGGTCTTCGTGGAGCAGGTCGGGCCGCAGACGGCGCAGCGATTCGTCGATGCGCTCATCCGGGTCGGCGCCCGCTATCGCCACCGCGAGCGGGCCGAGATCGCCGCCGCACTCGCGCGGGAGTTCGCCGACATCGGCGTCGAGGTCGGCCCGACGGAGGTCGACAGCTTCGCCGACGAGATCTCCCGCTCCGAGGCGGTCACGGCTCACGTGTGAGCGGCCTCCTGCATTGAGGCGAGGGCGTGGACCTGCGGTTTCGTCGCGGGGTAGAGCTCCTCGAAGACGGTGAAGAGCTGCTCGTAGGCCTCCTGCGCCTCGGGTCGCGGCTCGACGACGGAGGCGATCCGCGCCCAGTCGGTGTCGGCCTGGAGGAGTCCCGTGCCGATGCCGGCCAGGAGCGCGTCACCGTAACTCGCGCCGATGGTCTGCTCGGGGATCTCCTGGGGCCGCCCGGTCACGTCGCTGACGATCTGGGTCCACAGCCCGCCCTGGGTGCCGCCGCCGACGGCGACGAGCCGGCTGATCGGCGCCTCCTCGTCGGAGAGGAAGTCGATGATCTGCCGGATGCCGTAGGCGATGCCCTCGTAGCCGGCGCGGAAGAGGTGGCCCCGGCCGTGCCGCAGGCTGAGCCCGGCAATGACGCCGCGCGCCTGCGGGTCGAGGATCGGGGTCCGCTCCCCCGCGAAATACGGCAGCATGACGAGCCCGTCCGAGCCGGGCGGCACGGCGGCGGCCTCGGCGACGAGGGTCTCGAAGGGCGCGCCGCCGGTGAGGTCCTGGAGCCACGTCGTGAGCGAGCCCGACGTCGCCATGCCGGCGGCGAGCGTGTATTGCCCCTCCTCCAGGCCGTTCGTCGTCCACAGGAGCGGGTGCGAGCGGAACGTCTCGAGGACCTGGACGAAGAACATCGTCGAGCCGTACATGAGCATGAGGTCACCCGGTCGCCGCACCCCGGCCGAGAACGCCTCGGACCACGCGTCGACCGAGCCGATGCTCACCGGCGTCCCCACACACAGTCCTGTGGCGTCGGCAGCCGCCTCGTGGACGGCACCGACGACCTCGGCCGCCCACGCGAGCCGCGGCATCTCCAGGTGCTCGCCGATCTCCCCGGCCCAGTCGTGGGCCCAGTCGCGGGCGTGGATGTCGTAGAGGGGGTCGGACTGGCTCGCGCTGTGGTGGTCGAGCACGTATTCGCCGGTCAGCTTGGCGACGACATAGGAGTTGGAGTTGTACCAGCGGCGTGAGCGGGCCCAGACCTCCGGTTCGTTGCGGGCGACCCAGGCCATCTTCGGGCCGACGGCCTGGGTGCTCAAGGCGGTGCCACAGCGCTCGATGATCGCCTCGGCGCCGTAGCGCTCGGTGAGCTCCTCGATCTCGCGGGTGGCGCGCATGTCGATGCCGTAGAGGATGGCCGGGCGAGTCGGCTCGATCGCGTCGTCGGCCAGGAGCAGGCACGGCCCGACCCCGCTGACGCACAGCCCCTTGATCGCGGCGGCGTCGACCTGGCCGGTGAGCTCCCGGGCCACCTCGACGAGGTCGCCCCACCACACGCTGCGCGCATCGACCTCGGCCCAGCCCGGGCGCGGCAGGCTCATCGCGTGCTTGCGGACCGCGGTCGCGAGGATCCGGCCCTCGGCCGTCGTGACGACGCCCTTCGTGCTCGCCGTGCCCATGTCGATGCCCATCAGCAGGTCGTCCACGTCGCCTCCATCGCTGGTGCTCGCGCCTCGTCGCGCGCCTGTCGGGCGTCATCCTGCCAGCACCCCCGTCCCGGCGCAGCGCCTCGGGTGTCAGGATCGGGCCATGACCGATGCGCCGGATCCCGCCCGTAGCCCTGCCGCGCCGGCGGAGTACCTCATGTTCGTCCACGGCGCCGGCGGGTCGCCCCTGTCGTGGGAGGAGCAGGTCTCGACGTTGCCGCCGCAACTGCCGGCGCGGGCCCCCTGGCTGCGCGGGCTGCGCCCCGGGAGCTCGGACCGCTTCGCCCTGAGCGATGCCGCGGGCGAGATCCTCATGACGGCGCAGCTCGAGGGCATCGAGCGGGTCGCGCTCGTCGGGCACGGCCTCGGGGCGATGGTGGCGATCCAGTGCGCGCTCGACCGGCCGGAGGCGGTGTCGCATCTCGTGCTCGTCGCGGGGCAGGCGCGCCCGCCGAAGGCCGCGATGACGATGCAGCGCTGGGCCCTCAAGCTCGTGCCCGCCCGCCGCCTCGCCGACCGGGGGGTGAGCAAGGACAAGCTGCTCGAGGCGCTGCAGGACGGCGGTCAGTTCGACGCGCAGGGGTCGTTGTCGCAGGTCGCGTGCCCGACGCTCGTCGTGTGCGGGGCGCGGGATCGGGTCGGCCTGCCGGCGAGCAAGCTCTTCGCCGCACAGATCCCGGGCGCCCGGCTCGAGATCCTGGAGGGGGTGGGGCACGACGTGATGCGCGAGGCCCCCGAGAAGTTCAACGCCCTCCTCTTCGACGCCCTGGGCCACCCCCGCTCCTGACATGCGACGACGCCCGCCCCGCATCGGGGGCGGGCGTCGATTCGTCGTATCGGGAGCGGGTCAGCTGCGCTCGGTCCAGGCGCTGAAGTAGCGCCGCGTCTCCGGGGAGTTCATCACCTCGAGCGTGTACGCGTTGTACTTCGCGAGGAGCTTCTTGACAGTCTTCATGCGATCAGCCCTTGGCAGTGGGTGAACCGCTCGGACGCCATCTCCGAAGCCAGCCACGCTGCCTACTGCCCGAGCGGGGAGGAGCACGAGGGCTCCATAGAGTGCAATCGACACCCGAGGCATCGATCTTCCCTCATCACCTGTGATGCGAGTCACACCGTGGTGTGGCGGGGGTCCGTCCGTGGGCGCCAGACGACGAGCGCCTGGGAGTGCGCCGGCGGTCGGGAGGGGCGCTGCCCGGCGCGGACGGCGACGACGTCACCGGAGCGCCCGGCCGCGAAGACGCGCCGGCTCTGCTCGGCGGCCGCCCGGGCCCGCGCGAGCTGGGTCTCGAGCTCGGTGACCCGCCCCTGGAGCGCGTCGACCTGGTTCTCCAGCTCGAGGATCCGCTGGATGCCGGCGAGGCTCACGCCCTCGGCCTGCGAGAGCCGCTGCACCTCGCGGAGGCGGGCGACGTCTCGCGAGGAGTAGCGTCGCCCGCCGCCGCGGGTGCGGGAGGGGATGACGAGGCCGAGTCGGTCGTACTGACGCAGCGTCTGGGCGTGCATGCCGGCGAGCTGCGCGGCGACCGAGATGACGTAGACCGGGGCGTCGTCGTCGGGGCTGAACCCCGACGCGCCCGAGGGGCGGCCCGACCTCGACATCACGATCAGTCCGCCTTGGCCTTGCGGAAGACGTCGGCGCGCGGGTCGTGCCCGCCGTCGGCGCGCTGCAGGGTCTCGACCGCGGCGCGCGCGGCGTCGTCGAGGCGCTGCGGCACCTGCACGAGGACGCGCGCGAGCAGGTCGCCCGCGCCGTCCTTCTTCGGCACGCCGCGACCCTTGACGCGCAGCGTGCGGCCCGAGGGGGTGCCGGGCGCGATCTTCACCTTGACGCTGCTGCCGTCGAGCGTGGGCACCGGCACCGTCGCGCCGAGGGCCGCCTCGGCGAAGGTGACGGGCAGGTCGACGACGAGGTTGTCGCCGTCGCGCCCGAAGACCGAGTGCGGCTTGACCGAGATCTTCAGGAGCAGGTCGCCCGCCGGGGCGCCGGCCTGCAGGCCGGGCTCGCCCTTGCCGGCGAGGCGGATCGTCGCGCCGTCCTTGACGCCAGGGGGGATGCGGGTCGTGATCGGCTTGCCGCCGACGCCGTTGACGCGGACGGTGTCGCCCATGACGGCCTGGCGGAAGTTCATCGTCGCGGTGGCGTGCACGTCGCGGCCCTTGCGCGGGGGGCGACGGGGACCGCCGGCACCGCCGGCCGGTCCGCCGAAGCCGCCCTGCTGCCCGGTCGCCTGACCGAACATCGAGAGCAGATCCTCCAGGTCGGGGGCATCGCCGGCGTAGGCCTGGCCGCCGCCCCCGCCGTACTGGCCGTAGGCGGCACCGGGCCCGCCCGCACCGAAGCGCGGATTGGGCTGCGCGCCACCCTGACCGAAGAGGTTGGAGAAGACGTCCTCGAAGCCGGGTCCACCCGCGCCCCCGGGGCCGCCCGCGGTGAAGCGGGGGCCGCCGGAGCGCATCGCGCGGATCGCGTCGTACTGCTGGCGCTCCTTCGGATCCGACAGGACGGCATACGCCTCGCCGATCTCCTTGAAGCGCTTCTCGGCCGACGCGTCCCCCGGCTTGCTGTCGGGGTGGTACGTGCGGGCGAGCTTGCGATACGCCTTCTTGATGGCGTCGGCGTCAGCGGTGGACGAGACGCCGAGCGTGGCGTAGAAGTCCTTCTCGAACCAGTCTTGACCGGCCATTGCTCCTCCTTCGCTGAGCGCTGAGTGGGATGGGGGCGGCGATCGCCGAGCGCCTAGGCAGGATCGGCGACGGCCACGAGGGCCGGTCGGACGACGCGCTCACCGAGCGTGTAACCCGGCTGCATCACCTGGACGACGGTCGTGCCCGTCGTGCCGGGCGCGAGCTCGGCCTGCACGTGCATGACGGCCTCGTGGACGGTCGGGTCGAACGCGTCGCCCGGCTGCCCGAAGCGCTCGAGGCCCTGCTTGCCGAGGATGCCCTCGAGCTTCTCGGCGATCTTGGCGAAGGGGCCGGTCTCGAGCTCGCCGTGCTGGCGGGCCAGCTGGATCTCATCCAGGACCGGGAGCATCGACTCGATGACGGAGGCGACGGCGCGGTCGCGCTCGACGTGGCGGTCGCGGTCGACGCGGCGCTTGTAGTTGACGTATTCGGCCTGCAGGCGCTGCAGGTCGGCCAGCCGCTCGGCGGCGAGCTGGGTGTCGGGGTGCTCGCCGGCGGCGGTGGCCTCCGGTGCGCGCTCGGCGGCCTCTGGTGCAGGCGCTGCGGGCGCTGCGGGGTCGTGCATCGGGTCCTCCTCCGGCCGGCTCGGCTCGGGTGCGGGTGGGTGGGTCGGCGTGCTCTTGGCCGCGTCCGCATAGGCGGCGCGGGCGGCATTCGCCGAGGCCTGACCGGTGGCAGGCGAGGTGGGGGGCCCGCTCGGGGTGACGCCCCCCTCGGCGCCGGGCCAGCTGCCGGGCACGCCGGACTGGGGGTCCTCGAGGTGATCTGCCTCGCCGGGACGGGCGTGACGGCCCTGGTAGGGGGCGTCCTGACGGCCGGGAAGCTGATCGCCGACCGCTCCGGCGAAGGCGTCGTCGCCGTCGGAGTCGGGGCGGATGTCGTTGCTCATGCTCGCGTCCTCCTGCGGGTTGGCTCCTCGTGCTGCCTTTCGGCAGCGGGGCCGCCGGCCGTAGCCGGCGACCCCGCGGTGAAGCCTTGCGTCACTTCTTGCTCTGGTCGTCGTCGTCCACGACCTCGGCGTCGACGACGTCGTCGTCCTCCGCCTTGCCGGAGTCGGCACCGGGGGCGTCCGTGCCGCCCGCCGGGCCCTCGCCCGGAGCGCCCTCGCCGGCCTGCTGCTCGGCCTGGGCCGCGGCGTACATCGCCGAACCCATCGCCTGGCTGACCTCGTTGAGCTTGGTGACCTTGTCGTTGAGGTCGCTCGCCGAGACGGCGTCGTCACCGGTCTTGGCCAGCGCGGCCTTGAGGTCGTCGAGGGCCTCGGTGACCGGCTTCTTCGTGTCGTCCGGCACCTTGTCGCCGTTGTCGGCGAGGAACTTCTCGGTCGAGTAGGCGACCTGCTCGGCCGTGTTGCGGGCCTCGGCCTCCTCGCGACGCTTCTTGTCCTCCTCGGCGTGCGCCTCGGCCTCCTTGACCATGCGCTCGATCTCCTCCTTCGGCAGCGCGGAGCCACCGGAGATCGTCATCGACTGCTCCTTGCCCGTGCCGCGGTCCTTCGCGGAGACGTGCACGATGCCGTTGGCGTCGATGTCGAAGGTGACCTCGACCTGCGGCACACCGCGCGGCGCGGGAGCGATGCCGGTGAGCTCGAAGGTGCCGAGCGGCTTGTTCGCGCTGGCCAGCTCGCGCTCGCCCTGGAAGACCTGGATGAGCACCGACGGCTGGTTGTCGTCCGCGGTCGTGAAGACCTCAGAGCGCTTCGTCGGGATCGCCGTGTTGCGCTCGATGAGCTTGGTCATCAGGCCGCCCTTGGTCTCGATGCCGAGGGACAGGGGGGTGACGTCGATGAGGAGCACGTCCTTGCGCTCACCCTTGAGGACGCCGGCCTGCAGGCTCGCGCCGACGGCGACGACCTCGTCCGGGTTGACGCCCTTGTTGGGCTCCTTGCCGCCGGTCAGCTCTTTGACGAGGTTCGTCACGGCCGGCATGCGGGTCGAGCCACCGACGAGCACGATGTGGTCGATGTCGCCGACGGAGATGCCCGCGTCCTTGATGACCTGGTGGAAGGGCGCCTTGCAGCGGTCCAGGAGGTCCTGGGTCATCTTCTCGAACTGCGCGCGGGTGATCGTCTCGTCGAGGTGGATCGGGCCGTTCTCGCTCATCGAGAGGTACTGCAGCGAGATGTTGGTGCTCGTCGCGGTGGAGAGCTCCTTCTTGGCCTGCTCCGCGGCGTCGCGCAGACGCTGCATCGCGATCTTGTCGTTGGCCAGGTCGACGCCGGTGTTGTTCTTCACCGTCGTGAGCAGGTGCTTGACGATCCGGTCGTCCCAGTCGTCGCCCCCGAGCTTGTTGTCACCGTGGGTCGCGCGGACCTGGATCGTGGAGAAGCCGTCCTCCGGGTCCTTGCCGACCTCGAGGAGGGAGACGTCGAACGTGCCGCCACCGAGGTCGAAGACGAGGATGAGCTCGTCCTCCTTGCCCTTGTCCAGGCCGTAGGCCAGGGCCGCCGCGGTGGGCTCGTTGACGATGCGCAGGACGTTGAGGCCCGCGATCTCGCCGGCCTCCTTCGTGGCCTGACGCTCGGCGTCGTCGAAGTACGCCGGCACGGTGATGACCGCGTCGGTGACGGGCTCACCGAGGTAGGCCTCCGCGTCGCGCTTGAGCTTCATCAGCGTGCGCGCGCTGATCTCCTGGGCGGAGTACGTCTTGCCGTCGATGTCGCCCGACTTCCAGTCGGTGCCGATGTGGCGCTTGACCGAGCGGATGGTGCGGTCGACGTTGGTGACGGCCTGACGCTTGGCGATCTCGCCGACGAGGACCTCGCCGTTCTTGCTGAAGGCGACGACGGAGGGAGTGGTGCGGCCGCCTTCGGCGTTCGCGATGATCGTCGGCTCGTTGCCCTCGAGGACAGAGACGGCCGAGTTGGTGGTGCCGAGGTCGATGCCTACTGCACGAGCCATGTGGTGGTGCTCCTTCATGCTGGGGTTCTGATGTCAGGTGTGCCGGCGCCGTGAGCGCGATGCCACGCGGTCGGGGCTGACCCGTTTGCCCGTAATGGGCACGTGTCGTGGACCCGGTCGCGAGGCACCTCGCCCGGCCGAAGCCGGCTTGATGCTGCTGGGCTCAACCTTGCGTCGGGCTCCGGAGTGTGTCAATCCGAGGCTCCGCAAAGTTGCGCACACCTGGCTCAACTCTTGCGTGCATGGGTTCATTCCCGGCTTGGGCCAGATCCGCGGTCGCGATGCGCTGGCTCCCTGTCGGCGGCACCTTCTCGCGTCCCGGAGCGTGCGCGGGGCTGCCAGACATGTCCGCGACCGACTCCTCGCCGTGCGAGCTCGCCGCTGCGCTCTGAGTAGCGATGTCGATCGGAAAGTTTATGGTGGGCCCAATGGATGAACTTTTCCGGCAGAGGGGTCTGCGTGGCTGAATACAAGAGGGCCTTCCAGCAGCCCGACCCCCGGGGCCACGATCGGTGGAGCATCCAGGGCGGTGACTATCAGTGGTACCTGCCGGATCGGTTGAGCGGCAAGCAGCTTCGCCTGACGAGGCCAGCAGCGGACCGCCTGGCGGCCGTCACAGAGCAGGTGACCCAGCTGGGCCGCCGATTCCAGGAGCGCCCGCTGCCGGCGCTCTACGCCACACTGCTGCGATCGGAGAGCATCGCGTCCTCGCGGATCGAGGGGGTCAGGGAGGACCCGACCGCCGTACTTCTCGCCGCGCTCGACGATGACGCCCAACCGGAACATTCGGCCGCGCGCATGATCAACCGCAACATCGACGCGGTGCGCCAGGCGGTCGAGGCGCTCGCCACCAGACAGCGGTGGTCGGCGACCGACATCGACGAGTTGCACCACACCCTGCTGCCTGCCCATCCCGTCGGATTCCGCAACCGCTTGGTGTGGATCAGCGGCAGCTCACCGGTGCGTGCGAAGTACGTGGCCCCCCACCCCGAGCACGTCACCGACCTCGTCGAGGACCTCGTCACCTATCTGGACAGCAGCGAGGATCCCCCGCTGGTCCAGGCCGCCCTTTCGCACGCCCAACTGGAGACGATTCACCCGTGGACGGACGGCAACGGCCGCGCCGGACGCGCGCTGATCCAGGCCGTGTTGGCGCGCTCGGGACTCGTCAGCGGAGGGGTGCTGCCCGTTTCGGTGATCTTCGGGCATCGCGATTCCGGGTACGTATCGGCACTCAACGCATTTCGCTACGACCCTTCGCGAGGCGAGCCGGCCGACGCCGCTCGAGAGGCTTTCGTGTCCTTCTTCCTCGAGGCGACGTCTGACGCAGTCGTCGTGGCATCCGATCTCATGGCCGAAGTCGAAGGCATCGAAGCGTCATGGGCGGAGAAGACGGCCGATGTGCGAGCCCACTCTGCCCAGCACCGTCTCCTTGAGCTTCTGGCGGATCGACCTGTCCTCACCATCCCGTACGCGCTCGATCAGGCGGAGTACACGGACTCCCAGGGGGCACGGCGCACGTACTCGCGGGCCGCTATCGGCAAGGCCTTCCAGGCGCTCGCGGCCAAGCGAATCGTCGAGCGCATGCCGACCCGCGACGGTCGGCTCCTCGTCTATCGCGCCCCCGAGATCATGGACCTCCTCGTCCTGACCGAGCGGCGCCTGGGGTCGGTCGACCTCGACACTGTGACATCGCCACTGTCCAAGCAATCGCGCCGCCGAGCCCCGGATCTGCCGCCACACCTGCGCCGCTCGACCTGAAGTGGCGCCCCGGAAAGTTCAACACCACGGGTGTCATGCGACTTTCGATGCAGCAAGGAGCGGTGACTCTCGACCTCTTCGACCTCATGGCCAGCTACTTGGTCTCGTTGGGATGGCGCGTGTGCACGTCGATGAGATGCACGGTGCGGCCGTCGATGTAGAACCAGATCCGCGCGCCGTCGGCCAGCTTGTGCTGCCACCGAGTGTGGGTCTCGCCGGCGTGGCCCACCTGGGCGAGATCCCCTTTCAAGGGGTAGTTGGTGGAGGTCCGGTGATCGGGATGACGGGTGAGGAAGTCCCAGGCATCGGTGACGGCGTTGCGCTGCGTTGCCAACACGTCACGCCACCCGACCTGCGCTTGCCTCGTGGCGAAGACGACGGCGAACTCGCTCTTCTTGACGGGACGGGGAACCGCTTGCCCGCGCTTGCTCATCCGCGAGGATCCGCCACGACCTCGGCCACATCGAGCCACTCCAACTCGTCGTCCGGGGTGTAGCCGGCCGCGATTGCCTCGGCCGTCGCGACCCAGGCGTGCAACGTCGCCAGGAGCTGGTCGTAGCGGGCGACCGCGGCACACCCCCGGGCGACATCGACGATCTCCGTCGCGAAGGTCCGTTGGTCGTCCGGCGTCAGCAGGGCCAACCACGGAAACGGTGTGCGCAGCCGCTCGACGAAAGGAACCGCATCCGAGGCCAGGGACGCCGCGACGATCGCTGACGCTAACTCCAGACCTCTGCGATCGTCGTCGGCTTGGCTGGCCCTGGTCAGCACCAGCGCGTCTCCGTCACGACGGGTGATCAGCACCGGACCCTTGTCGGCGGCCTCGAACACCTCGCGGCTGTTGCGGGACAACTCGGAGGATCGGACGGTGCGACTGATGGTGACCATACCCCATCTTCTGAACGTGTTCAGAATCTGTCAACTGTCGATGCCCCACGGCCCGCGCGCCGGCACCGTCAGCCGAGGCGCGGGTCGAGGCCGTACTGGTGCGGGACGCCGAGGTTCTCGCGCAGCGTGCTGCCGACGTAGTCCTGCGGGTAGACGCCGCGCTCGTGCAGGAGAGGCACGACCTGGTCGACGAAGGCGGGCAGTCCGTCCTCGTAGATGTCGGGCATGATCCAGAAGCCGTCGGCGGCGCCGGCCTCGAGCCATTCCTGCAGGTGGTCCGCGTGGCGCTCGGGCGGGCCGACGACCGTGGGGTGGTAGTCGATGACGCCGTGGGCGAGGATGTCGCGCACCGACCAGCCCTCGCGCGCCACCGCGAGCGCGACCGACGAGCGCGGATCCAGCGGCGAGGCGTGGGCCGCAGCAAGCTCGGCGGCCGTGAGGGGTTCGTCGAACCGGGCCGGGTCGAGCCGGAGCCCGAGCATCGCGCCCAGGTGCGGGATGCGCGACTCCAGCACGTCACCGGAGAGGGCGATGCGCCGATCCAGTCCCTTGCGCACGGTGGGAGCGACGGTCGTCATGAGGCCGGTGAAGTACTTGATCTCGTCAGGATCGCGCCCCGCCGCCCGGGCCGCCTCGCGCACCATCTCGCGCTGGGCACGCCCCTCCTCGATGGTCCAACACCTCGGCGATGAAGCCGCTGGCGTAGCGGCCCGCGAGTTCGAGCATGTGCGGGCTCGGGCCGCCCGCACTGAAGACGACCGGCTGGCCCTGCTCCGACGGCGGAATCGGCAGCGGACCCCGCGAGGCCACGTACTGCCCCTGCAGGTTGACGGGCCGCAGCTTCGCCGGGTCGAGGTACTGCCCCGTGGCGGCATCCTTGACCCAGGCGTCCTGTTCCCAACTCCCCCACAGGGCCTGCACGATCTGGATCGTCTCGTGCGCGCGCTGGTAGCGCTCCGACCGGTCGGCGACACCCTGGCCGTAGTTGGCGGCGACGGTGGGGTCGCTCGTCGTGACCGCGTTCCAGCCGGCCCGCCCGTGACCGATCGCGTCGAGGGCCTTGAGCTGGCGCGCGGTGTTGAACGGCTCCGGGAACGTCGTCGGCCCGGTCGCGACGAGGCCGATGCGGCTCGTGGCCTGCGCGATGGCGGTCAGGGCCGTGATCGGCTCCATGACCGATGGCACGCCCGTGTGCTCGACATCGCCACGGACGCCCGGGAAGTCGGGGACGAACAGGAAGGAGAAGCCACCCCGCTCGGCGGTCTGGGCGTAGCGGATGTTGGCCTCGATGTCGGCGTAGTTGTCGGGGTTCACCCCGGGGGCTCGCCACGCCTCGGGCAGGGTGCCGTAGCCCGAGCCGAGCATGAGGCCGAGGATCGCGTGCGTGTTCGTCATGGGGTTTCTTTGATGTTCGCGGGGGTGTCAGAAGGGCGCTATGGGGAGGGTCAGACGTCGCGGTGCAGCCGGCGCAGGGTGCTGCCGAAGAAGACGAGCGGATGCTGATCCGGATCGCGGCGCAGGGCCAGCACGCGGAGAAGGGTGAGGACGTGGTCGCCGGCGTCGATCTCGCGCTCGGGCTCCACGGCGAAGGTGGCCAGGGCCTTCTCGAGCACGACCGCGCCGTGCAGATCGGTGAGCGGCACCTCGGCGAACCGCTCGGCCGACGGCCTAGCGAGCCGGCTCATGAGGTGGGCGCTCTCCTCGGACAGCAGGCTGATGCCCCAGCGCGGGGCGCGTTGCAGCAGCGGCCAGGTCGTCGACGTCCGGGCGAAGGCGAGGGAGACCAGCGGCGGCTCGAGCGACACCGAGGAGAACGAGTTCACCGACATGCCGACGGCGCGCCCGTCGACGCGGGCCGTGACGACGGCGATGCCGGTGGGAAATCCGGCGAGCGCGGAGCGCAGCTGCATCGGGGAGGGCTCGGTGACCCCATGGATCCCGTCGACAGCGTCGGCGGCGACGGCGGCGTCGCGGGCCGGGCTCAGGGTGGGCGCGGTTGTCTTCACCAGGATCCTTCCGTCATCATGAGGAGACGCTCTCCGCTTCTTTTCAGCCCTACAACACGGAGACATTCTCCATTTACCAACCCAGGATGGTGGATCATGCCGACCCCGCCCGATCAGGCCGCACCTCGACCGACGCGCACAGACGCGAGGCGCAACCGCGCCCTCATCGTCGAGGTCGCCGAGCGGATGTTCGCGCAGGAGGGCGTCGACGTGTCGATGGACTCGATCGCGAAGAGCGCCGGCGTGGGGGCCGGGACGCTGTACCGCCACTTCCCGAACCGGGAGTGCCTCATCGCCGCCGTCCTGGAGGCCCACGGCCCGAACCTCATCGAGGAGGCGGTCGCCATCGACCGCGCCGGGGTCGCGCCCGACGAGGCCCTCGACCGCTGGGTGGCCGCCCTCGGCGAGTGGATGTGCGCCTACGACGGCCTGCCCGAGCCGGTCCGGGCCGCCCTGAGCGACGGCGGATCCCCTCTCGTGGCGACTTGCAAACAGCTCATCGACACGACCGAGCGCTTCCTCGACGCCGCCCAGCGCAGCGGCCACGCCCGAGCGGACATCCGGGGTCGCGACCTGTACGTCGGCGCCCTTGGCGCGGCCTGGGCGGCGGGCATGCCGTCGGCCGACGGCACCACCCGCGAGAGCGCGCCCCAGCTCCTGCGTCAGGGCTGGCAGCGGTAGTCCCCGCCAGCCCTCCCCCAGTCGCACTTGCGAAGGGGAGAAGCTCTCCGTATCGTCGGAAGCGGAAAGTCTCTCCGGAATCGCCAGGAGGGCCCGACCCCCCGAGAGTGGTTCGAGGCCGGGTGACCGACGGCTTCATCCCCGTGCCGGACGACCAGCACGACAGCATCGACCTTCTCGGCGACCTCGTCGTCCCGGTCCTGCGGGAGCGCGGCCTGCGCCCGGAGACCTACGCCGGGACGACCCTGCGCGACCACCTCGGCCTGCCCGACCAGCTCGGCCGCGACCCCCGCGTGGCGTGAACGCGACCGACCACGAGACACCACCGAAAGGCAGCTCATGAAGATCGGATTGCTCGGCGCCGGAAACATCGGAAGCACCCTGGCCCGGCGGCTCGCCACCGCGGGCCACGACGTCGTGGTCGCGAACTCCCGCGGCCCGGAGACCATCGACCCCGACATCCTCACCACCGGTGCCCGCGCGGTCACCGCCGAGGACGCGGTCGCCGACGTCGACGTCCTCATCCTGTCGATCCCGCTGAAGTCGATTCCCCGTATCGCCGGGTTGGTCTCGTCGGTACCGGCGGAGACGGTCGTCATCGACACGTCGAACTACTATCCCGGCCGCGACGGCGCGATCGAGGCGATCGACGCAGGTCAGACCGAGAGCGAGTGGGTCGTCGACCAGCTCGGGCGGCCCGTCGTCAAGGCCTGGAACGCCGTGCTCAGTGACGTCTTCGCGACCGGGGACCGTCCCGCCGGGCACCCCGAGCGCATCGGCATCCCGATCGCCGGGGACGACGCGCACGCCAAGGAGGTCGCCGCCGGCCTCATGAACGACTCGGGGTTCGATGCCGTCGACGCCGGCTCGATCGCGGAGTCCTGGCGCCCGCAGCCGGCCTCCCCCGTGTACTGCACCGCGTTGCGGGCCGAGCAGATCCCGCCGGCGCTCGAGGCGGCGAAGCGAGACCGCCTCCCTGCACTTCGTGACCTCGCCGGCGACGTCATCATGGAGCGGGCCCAGCACGCGAGCATCGATGTCGACTTCCTGCTGCGCCTCAACCGCCTGCTCTACATGTGATCGACCGACGCGGCACCTCCTCACCACGAGGCGCCGCGTCCACCCACCCTCACCGTCCCGATCACCGAAGGGATCAACATGTCCGTGTCCGTTCCCCTGTCACTGCTCGACCTCGCTCGGGTCGTGCCCGGCGACGCCGGCCCGGCCGACGCGATCGCCCGCTCGGTGCGTAACGCGCAGCTCGCCGACGAGCTCGGCTATCACCGGTTGTGGTTCTCCGAGCACCACAACACGCGCAGCATCATCTCCTCGGCGACGACGCTGATGATCCAGCACGTCGCGGCGCAGACCTCCCGCATCCGGGTCGGGGCGGGCGGGATCATGCTGCCGAACCATTCGCCGCTCGTCGTCGCCGAGCAGTTCGGGATGCTCGAGGCGCTCTACCCGGGCCGCATCGACCTCGGGCTGGGGCGCGCCCCCGGCACCGACATGCCGACCGTGCGCGCGCTGCGCCGGACCGGGCGGGAGGCCGAGCAGTTCCCCCAGGACGTCGTCGAGCTCCACGGCCTGCTGAGCGACGAGTCCCCGCTGGCCGGGGTCGAGGCCTACCCGGGCACCGGCAGCCACGTGCCGCTCTACATCCTCGGCTCCTCGATGTTCGGAGCCCAGCTCGCGGCCCAGCTCGGGCTGCCCTACGCCTTCGCCTCGCACTTCGCGCCGACGATGCTGCGGGAGGCCGCGCAGACCTACCGCGACCGCTTCGACCCGACCGGCCCGCTCGCCCCCGAGGGCGCGACCCCGCACTTTATCGCGGCCGTGAACGTCATCGCGACCGACGACGCCGACACCGCGCGCGACCTGCTGCGGCGGGCGCAGGTGCAGTGGCTCAAGGCGTTCTTCGGGCGGCAGCAGTCGATCAGCGACGAGCAGGCCGAGGCGCTCCTGCCCCACCCGCAGGCCCAGCACGTGCTCGCGATGCTCGACCGGACCGTGGCCGGCACCCAATCGGACGTCGTCGCCGGCCTCGAAGACCTCATCGCCGAGG
>RRZU010285328.1_pt1 | contig 21344 bp, 14 predicted proteins | sample 2165561 | NCBI WGS metagenome assembly RRZU01 (sample SAMN10456909, study PRJNA506462) | wastewater metagenome | isolation source: wastewater sludge | place: USA: Moscow, Idaho | reverse complement strand
TATATGAACCCTAAGTTTTTTCGTACATTAGAGAAGAAGTTAGCGAAAGAGCAACGTATATTGTCCAGACGTAAGAAAGGTTCTTCTAATTGGCATAAGCAACGAATTAAGGTCTCCCGACTACACGAAAAGATAACTAACGCAAGAACAGATTACTTACATAAAATCTCTACTGATATTGTCAAAAACCACGACATTATTGGTATTGAAGATTTGTCTGTAAGTAATATGTTAAGGAATCGCAAATTAGCGAAAGCCATCAGTGAAGTTAGTTGGTATCAATTCCGTACCATGCTTGAATACAAAGCAAAATGGTATGGTAAGCAAGTTGTAACAGTTGCTAAGAATTTCCCTTCTAGCCAATTATGTTCACAATGTAGCTACCGTAATAAAGACGTTAAAAATCTGAATCTTCGTAAATGGGAGTGTCCTTCGTGTGGGACACATCACGATAGGGATATTAACGCAGGAAAAAATCTTAAAAATGAAACGATAAGACTTCTAACCGTAGGGACTACGGGGATAGCCTAGTAATGTTAAGCCCGTTAGGGTTTATGACTTAGGAATCTCCCACTTCAAACAAACCGTAAGGTTGTTAAGTGGTGAGTAGTTCAAAAAGAATATAATGATAGGGAGAATCATTGTATGCAAAAGAAAAAGTTAGAGCAAATCGTGTATGAATATATAGTTACACAAATTGATCAAAATGAATTGTTTCAACGTGAGCACATTACGGAGCAATATATTGCTAACCAATTAGAAATTAGCCGGACACCTGTAAGAAGTGCTTTTAATAGGCTAGTAGAAGATAATTATTTAGAAAATGTAAAAAATGTAGGTGTTCGAGTCAAAATTCGTGCACTCACTAAAAAAGACTTTCAAGAACGAGTCGATTTATTTGAACGACTCTTTAACCATTATATATTTGATTTAGAAAAGAAAGAAACAATATTTGATACTGAAAGACTTGACCAGATTCAAATGGAGTTAAAAAAGGAAATTCACTTAGAAAATCAGCTGTTTGAAGAAACGGAATGTGAATTTTGGGAAGAAGTTTTGAAATATAGTACAAATAAATATTCCAAAAGAATACTTATTCAGACAATCAAACAGGTTCTGCGAGACAAAGGCGACGTTTATCAAGTCCTGCAAGAAAGTCGAAATCTAAAAATTGATCACTTTAAAAATATAATGACTCAATTAGAAGAGAAGAAATACCCCTTAGTTCGAAGAGAAGTTCGTATTTTGATGAATAAATTAAAGTTAAATGTCCTTGAGTCTGGACTTACTTATAAATAATCGAATAAAGTTATGCTAAAGCAAGTCTACACTGATAAAATAGCATAACTTTTTCTGTGTTTATAAAGAGGGTTCTAGGATGAAAAGTAGGATGAAAAGTATAATGAAAAGTAGAATGAAAAGCTGATTTTATGTATACTATAGGAACGAAAAAGTAGCTTGAAAGGAATTGATAGAATTGACACCACCTAATACAATCACGGCAGGATTAAACCCTATGCAAAAAGAAGCAGTGGTGACAACTGAAGGACCGCTATTAATAATGGCCGGAGCAGGCTCTGGTAAAACACGTGTATTAACACACCGTATTGCTTATTTAATACATGAAAAGAAAGTGAATCCCTGGAATATTTTAGCGATTACTTTTACCAATAAAGCCGCAAACGAAATGAAAGAACGTGTAAATAACCTGGTAACTGACGGGGGAGAAGATGTTTGGGTATCTACTTTCCACTCGATGTGTGTTCGAATATTACGTCGTGAAATTGATCATATTGGGTATGACTCAAACTTTACAATTGCGGGATCAAGCGAACAAAATACACTCATGAGACGTGTGTTGAAGGCTTTAAATATTGATCCAAAAAAGTACCCTCCACGTGCAATCCTTGCTGAAATAAGCAACGCTAAAAACTTACTAATGACAGAGAAGGCTTATGAAAACCAAGCCTATAATTTTTGGCAGCAAACAGTAGCTAAAGCCTATAAAATGTACCAAGCGGAACTGCGTCGTTCTGAGACGGTTGATTTTGATGACTTAATTATGCTGACTGTTCGATTATTCGAAGAACATCCGCAAGTTTTGTCTTACTATCAAAATAAATTTCATTACATTCACGTTGATGAATATCAAGATACGAATCATGCGCAATATCGATTGGTGCATTTGCTAGCAGAGCGATTTAAAAATGTTTGTGTAGTAGGTGATGCGGATCAAAGTATTTATGGCTGGCGTGGCGCTGATATGCAAAATATTTTAGATTTTGAAAAGGATTATCCGGACGCTCAAACGATTATGCTTGAGCAAAATTATCGCTCAACTAAAAATATCCTTAAAGCAGCTAATGCGGTGATTGAAAACAATATAAACCGTCAAGACAAAAATTTATGGACAGATAATGTCCACGGCGATAAAATTACGGTATATTTTGCAAATGATGAGTACGATGAAACCGAATATGTAGCCAATAAAATCGCAGAGTTCATGCGAGAAGATTCTTCATTAACCTTTGATGACTTTGCTATCTTATACCGCACAAATGCTTTATCTCGTGTTATGGAAGACACATTAAAAAAACGGCAATTGCCTTATCAAATTGTAGGTGGGACAGGATATTACGAAAGAAAAGAAATTTTAGACTTAGTAGCTTATTTAACCTTAATTGTAAATCCAGCAGATAATTTAAGTTTTCTTCGGATTGTTAATGAGCCTAAACGATCGATCGGTGCTTCAACAATTGCTAAATTAACTGAATTTGCAAATTTTAACAATATGTCCTTATATGAAGCGGCATTAAATGCTCAGATGACCAATTTGTCGGCACGTGCAGCAAATAATTTAGAAGAGTTTGCTCTGATGATACGTGACTTCCGTAAAATGACTGAGTTTTTAACAATGACTGATTTAGTGGAAACTATTTTAGATAAAACAGGTTATATAGAAGCATTACGGAAAGAAAAAAGTCTAGAGGCCGAATCACGAATAGAGAACTTGGAAGAGTTTTACTCTGTCACTCAAATTTTCGATAACAGTGAAGTCGAAGATAAAACATTGCTTTCCTTTTTAACAGACTTATCGCTACTTGCACCAACAGATGAAATTGAAGAACAAACATCAGAAGTTACTTTGATGACCTTGCATTCAGCAAAAGGGTTAGAGTTTCCTATCGTTTTCATTATCGGAGTGGAAAAAAACATATTCCCATTAATTCGTCAAGATTCTGACGAAGATGATTTGGAGGAAGAACGCCGTCTAGCTTACGTAGGTATTACACGAGCAGAAAAAAATCTGTTTTTAACAAGTGCGTCATCCAGACTACTTTATGGTCGTAGACAATATAATCCGAAATCGCCATTTATTGAAGAACTAGATGAATCCGTCAGTGAAATTGATCATGGTGCAGGCCGTCCAACTTATGCGACAGGGAACTATGGAGATGCCTTTAAAAAACGCACGACAATAGGAACGATTAAGAAAACATCCGCTGTGAAAAAAAGTCCAAAGCGCGTCGTAAAAAATGCTGGCGTGGGAGCTGAAAAAGTCGACTGGAAAGTCGGTGACAAAGTGACACATAAGAAGTGGGGAATCGGAACAATCGTCCAAATTAAAGGAGAAAAACAAGACATGCAACTAAATATTGCTTTTCCTAATGACGGTATAAAGCAATTATTAGCATCCTTTGCTCCAATTGAAAAAATCATTTCAGAAAATGAATAAAAGAGGGGTTAAAAATGACTGAATCGATGAATTTTGAAGAAGCAAGAAGTCGAGTAAATGAGCTAGTTTCTGAGTTAAATGAGCATAGTTATAATTATTATGTTTTAGATGCGCCGACGATTTCTGATGCAGAATATGATCATTTGTATCGGGAACTGCTAGAGCTAGAACAGGCCTATCCTGAACTCGTCACCCCCGATTCTCCGACGCAACGTGTAGGAGATGCTTTAATATCTGGCTACAATAAAGTGGAACATTCGAGTCAGATGTTATCTTTGGATAATGCCTTTAACATTGAAGAGCTTGAAGCTTTTGATCGTCGGGTTCGTCAACAAGTAGATTCTGCTTTTGATTATTATGCTGAATTAAAAATTGATGGCTTAGCAATAGCTTTAACCTATGAAGACGGGCGTTTAATTCGAGCTGCGACTCGGGGAGATGGTCAGGTAGGAGAAGATGTTACCGAGAATGTCCGTGCGATTTCTGCTATTCCTCTTCGTTTACGTGAAAATATTACAGCAGATATTCGGGGTGAAATATACATGCCGAAAGAAAGTTTTGCTAAACTAAACAAAGAACGTGAAGAAGAGGGACTGGCTATTTTTGCAAATCCTAGAAATGCCGCCGCTGGAACATTAAGAAACTTGAATCCACAAATTACAGCGTCTAGAAATTTGAATGGGTTCTTTTATACCTTAGTGAATCCTGAAAATTATGGGATTGAATCACAAGAAGAAGCTTTAAAACAAATGAATAAATGGGGCTTAAGAACCAATCCAAAGGGGAGAAGTTGTGATACAATTGACGAAATTGTATCTTTTATCAATGAAGTAGAAGAAATGCGTCATGATTTACCTTATGACATTGACGGTGTAGTAATTAAAGTGAATGCACTAGAAGTACAAGAATTAGTCGGGATGACAGTTAAAGCACCACGTTGGGCAATTGCTTATAAGTTTAAAGCAGAAGAAGGAGAAACAATTCTTCGAGCGATTGAATGGACCGTGGGAAGAACGGGCGTTGTTACGCCAACGGCAATCATGGATCCAATCATTGTAGCAGGTTCTACTGTTCAGCGAGCTAGTTTACACAATGTCGATTTAATTCAAGAAAAAGATGTTCGAGTTGGAGATACAGTCATCATCCATAAAGCTGGGGATATTATCCCAGAGGTTTTAAGAGTCGTTTTAGAGGAACGATCAGAAGATAGCGAACCTTATGAAATTCCCATGACTTGTCCAGCTTGTGAGAGTGAATTAACTCATTTAGAAGACGAAGTTGCTTTACGCTGTATTAACCCAGCATGTCCAGCACAAGCATCTGAGCGAGTCATTCATTTCGCTTCAAGAAATGCGATGAACATTGATGGATTAGGCGAACAAAGAGTTCGTCAATTATTTGAAGCAGGTTTAATTTCAAACGTTGTTGATTTATACGATTTAAAAGCTGAAGAACTTTTGAAGATGGAACGAATGGGTGAAAAGTCATCCGAAAATCTTTTACAAGCCATTGAAAATTCAAAAACAAATTCGTTAGAACGACTTCTTTTTGGGTTAGGCATTCGCCATGTGGGGTCAAATACAGCTCGGTTACTAGCGCAACAGTTCAAGACTATTTCTGAATTAATAGATGCTGAATTTGAAGAAGTATTAGCTATTGAAGGAATTGGTGAAATCATTGCTGAAAGTGTGGTTTCCTTTTTTGAAAATGAAGAGGCTCTTGAGTTGATAAACCAGCTAAAAGAAAGACATGTGAATATGGACTTCCTTCAAGGGACTGAGACAGTTGATGCAGAATTGGCTTCAAAATTTTCAAAAAAAGTTATAGTCCTAACGGGAACACTGGAACATTTTAATCGTAAAGAGTTAAAAAGTGAGCTTGAATTACTTGGCGCAAAAGTAACGGGTAGCGTATCTGGGAATACAGATTTACTGATTGCTGGTGAAAATGCTGGAAGTAAATTAACAAAAGCACAAGAATTAGAAATAGAAATTTGGAATGAAGAACACCTACTCAATGAATTAGGTATGAAAGCAGGAAGTGAGCAAAATTAAATGAAGAAAAGAAGTCAAATGATCTTATTAATAACCCTCTTGCTTGTTTTGGTAGGTTGTAATGTAGCTCCAGACACTCCAGGAGAAGCAACACCCAATCAATCAGGATCAAACGAAAGTCAAACCAATGTAGTCAGTCAAAATAAACTAGGTGATGGGTTTTACCGTCCGATACTCACACAAGATGAAACCTATCAGACGAGTAATAGTCGTGGAATAACTTTAAAACTCAATTCAGGATTAAATATTGCCCTATTTGAAAAAGATTTAATTCGATTGTCGCAAGAGTCATTTCCCACTTCAGAATATTTTATTAAAGAAGGACAAATGTTATCTAGTGAGACGGTTAATGATTGGTTAAGTCGATCCTCCTCAGCAAACTTAGAAGAGGAAGTTCGAGAAGAGCTGGCAAAAGAGGCGGAAGAATCTGAAGTCGAATTTTCCGAAGAGGAAATCACTGCAGAAATTAATAAACGAAGACTAGCCGAAGGTTTAAATCCACCCCAATCGGGTAGTGGGGATGATCGAGTACCAAATTATTTAAACTCCATTTTAGAGCTTGATTTTTACCATGAATCAGACTTAAATGCGGATATACCGGCTGGCATTAGTCTTGGTTTAGCAATGAATACTGTTGACTATTATGCAGATGAAGATTATACACGTTTTGAGCAAGATATTTCGCCAGAAGTAGCTTTACAACAAGGGCAAGACATGGCCAATGAAATTATCTGGCGGATGCGTCAAATGGAAGGCTTAGAGAATCTACCTATTCAAATTAGTATCTATGAGCAATCTTCTAGAGATGACTTGGGAGGTGGCGTTTATGTGATGATTGGAGAAAGCTTAAATGGATCAACTTCCATTGATAATTGGGAAACATTGGATGAAGAGCGATTGATTTTCCCATTAGAAGGAAGTAATTCTGCTGAAGGGAATGCTTTTGCTAACTTCAAGTCAGAAATCGAGTCTTTTTTTCCAAATTTAAGTGGAGTCACAGGTCGTGCGCATTATATAGATGAACAGCTAGTGAGTCTATCAATCAGTGTCATGACGCAATTTTACGGTGAACAAGAGATAATCTCTTTTACTCAATATTTAAATCAAGCGGCGTTAACTTACTTACCGATGGCGTTAGATGTTGAAATAATCGTCGAGTCTCCTGGTAATATCGAAGCATTTTTAAAGAAAAGTCAAACAGAAACAGAATATTTTTCGTATGTATTTGATTAAGATTTAGGTGTTTTGTGAGATAATACAAATTAGGTTAATATTAAGAGAAAAGGTGAGAAAATGATAGTAGATGAACAATTAGTCAGTGAAATTGGTTCAGTTATGAAGCTAGAATTTACTGAAGCACAAATGAGCACAATTGTAGCTGAAATTAATAATACAATAACAATGTTTGAAGAGTTACAAAAATTAGATACTGAAGGTGTAGAAGGTACTTTTTATGGTACCTTAACAAATAAAGCGCGCTTACGAAAAGATGAAGCGGTAAGAAATGAAAAAGAAGTAGCAGCACTTCTTGAAAATGCACCAGCAACAAAAGATACATTTATCGAAGTACCAGCGATTTTAGAAGATGGAGAGGGTGGGGCTTAATGGAGTTACATAAAAAAACAGTTGAAGAGTTACACGAATTATTAGTAAATAAAGAACTAACCGTTCAAGAACTTGTAGAGTCTACATTTGATCGCATTCTTCAAGTCGAAGACAAAGTTGGAGCATTCATTTCATATGATAAAGAGTATGCAATGGAACAAGCCAAGTTAGTCGATGAACGAGGCGTAAATCCAAATAACGTTCTTGATGGGATTCCAGTGGCTGTAAAAGACAATATCGTCACAAAAGATTTTAAAACAACAGCTGCCTCAATCATGCTTGAGGACTTTGTATCGGTTTATGACGCAACGGTTGTTAAAAAACTTCAAGATGCAGGTATGATTATTGTGGGTAAAGTAAACCTCGATGAGTTTGCGATGGGTGGAACAACTGAAAACTCTACCCTTCAACAAACAAGAAACCCATGGGACACAACACGTGTTGCAGGTGGTTCGTCAGGTGGATCAGCAGCAGCAGTTGCCGCTGGGATGGTACCAGTTTCTTTAGGAACAGATACAGGTGGTTCGATTCGTCAGCCAGCTTCGTATACAAACTTAGTTGGGATTAAGCCAACCTATGGAACTGTTTCACGTTATGGTGTCATAGCTTTTGCATCTAGTTTAGATCAAGTCGGTCCAATGACTCGAACAGTAAAAGATAATGCCTTAATGTTGAATGCAATTAGTGGCTTAGATGAAAATGATGGCACTTCGGCAGATATCGATATTGACTATACAGAAAAGATTGGTCAAGAGATTAAAGGTCTAAAAATTGGAGTACCTACAGAGTTATTTGATGAGGATGAAGTAACGACTGGTGTAATAGAAGCCGCTCGAAATGCAGTGGATAAATTAAAAGAACTGGGAGCAGAAGTTATTGATGTGAGTCTTCCAGATCTTAAGTACGGTATTCCAGCTTATTACGCGATTTCATCCGCAGAAGCTTCAAGTAACCTGCAACGTTTCGATGGAATTCGTTACGGTTACCGTTCTAAAAATGCAAAAACTTTAGATGAATTATATGTTAAATCACGTTCTGAAGGTTTTGGAACAGAAGTGAAAAAACGAATTGTTTTAGGTGGTATTGCATTAAGTGAGCAATATTACGATAAACTTTATGGTCAAGCCACTAAAGCCCGAACAGTTTTAATCAATGAATACGAAGAAATCTTTAAAAAAGTAGATATTATGGTAGGACCAACAACTGTCTCTACAGCACCTTTAATTGGCGAAACAGTTGAAGCAGATGCGATTGAAACTTATTACGGGGATATTTTAACGAACATTTCAAACTTGACGGGTTCTCCATCTTTAAATATTCCAGTTGGCTTTTCTAAAGATATGCCAGTGGGGATGCAACTAATTGGGAATCACTTTGATGAGCCGACGTTATATCAAGTAGGCTATGCCTTAGAGCAAGCAACAGATGCTCACAAGCAATTTCCTGAAATTAAAGGAGGAGTCAAGTAATGAATTTTGAAACAGTTATAGGTATAGAGGTACACGTTGAACTAAAAACCAATTCAAAGATGTTTTCAGATGCACCAGCAGGTTTTGGGGCTGAACCTAATTCAAATACGAATGCCACAGACTGGGGTTATCCAGGTGTCCTTCCACGTCCTAATGAAACAGGGATTGAATTAGCAACGAAAGCTGCCTTAGCATTAAATTGTGAAATTAATCAACATACGTATTTCGACCGTAAAAATTATATTTATCCGGATAATCCAAAAGCTTATCAAATTACTCAAGACAAACATCCCATTGGGAAAAATGGACATATTGAAATTGAAGTCGAAGGTGAAAAGAAAACCATTCGCATTGAACGCGTTCATTTAGAAGAGGATGCGGGTAAAAATATTCATGGAGACGCTGGACACTCTTATGTGGACTTAAACCGCCAAGGAACGCCTTTACTTGAAATAGTATCGGAAGCAGATATTCGTTCACCTGAAGAAGCTTATGCTTTTTTAGAAACGTTAAAACAAATCATCCAATTTACAGGTGTGTCCGACGTAAAAATGGAAGAAGGGTCAATGCGTGCAGATGCCAATATCTCACTTCGTCCTTACGGGCAAGAAGAATTTGGTGTGAAGACAGAGTTGAAAAACTTAAACTCATTTAATAATGTTCGCCGTGGTTTAACTTATGAACAAGGCCGTCAAGAACGTTTATTATTAAGTGGTGAAGAACCTCTTCAAGAAACACGTCGTTATAACGACACCACGCGTGAATCTGAATTAATGCGTGTCAAAGAAGGCGCGGATGACTACCGTTACTTCCCTGAACCTGATATTTTACCTTTTGAAATTACAGATGAAAAAATTGAACAATTACGAGCAGAATTACCAGAAATGCCAAAAGAACGTCGTAAACGCTATGTTTCTGAGTTAGGAATTCCAGAATATGATGCCGAAGTTTTAACTGATACGGTTGAATTATCTGATTTCTTTGATCAAACGGTTGAACATGGCGCGGATGCAAAACAAGCTTCAAACTGGCTCATGGGTGAAGTATCTGCTTACTTAAACAGTGAACAAGTAGGTATTAATGAAACAACATTATCACCTAAAGCGTTAGCTGAGATGATTTCTTTAATTGATGATCAAACGATTTCTTCGAAAATTGCGAAGCGAGTATTTACGGAGTTAACAAAAGCAGAAGTCGAAGATGTACGTGCACTCGTTGAAGAAAAAGGCTGGGCACAACTAAGTGATCCAAAACAATTACTACCGATTATTTCAGAAGTACTAGATAATAATCCGCAGTCTGTCGAAGACTTTAAAGGTGGTAAAAAACAAGCTCAAGGTTATTTAATTGGCCAGATTATGAAAGAAACACGAGGGCAAGCGAATCCAGGTGTGGTCAATAAATTACTTGGGCAAGAATTAGGTAAACGTTAATCCTCAAATATTTGCAGGATTAGTTGATGTGGGGGAGAAAGATTAATGAATAAACGAGCGCGCATTATATATAACCCAAGCTCAGGTCGAGAAGCAGTAAAACGCGTCTTACCGGATATTTTACGGGTCTATGAAAATGTTGGATATGAGACAAGTGCATTTGAAACAACACCAGAGCCTCTTTCGGCAAAGCATGAGGCCGCTAGGTGTTGTGATGCGGGTTTCGATTTAATCGTGGCAGCAGGTGGGGATGGGACTGTTCATGAAGTAATTAATGGAACTAGTGAAAAAGAACATCGACCAGCTGTTGCAATTATTCCTGCGGGTACAACGAATGATTATGCACGAGTGCTACAAATACCGCGTGACAATCTAATTAAGGCAGCTCGATTGATTGAAAATAAAGAGTCAATCTATATGGATATTGGAAAAGTTTGTGTGGAAAATGAAAGCAAATATTATGTCAATATTGCTGCTTTAGGAAATTTAGCGGAAATTACATTCGATGTTTCGATTCAATTAAAAACATTATTTGGCTACTTAGCCTATGTGATTAAAGGTGCTGAGTTGTTGCCGCAAGTTCGTTCGGTTCCCCTTCATATTAAATATGAAGGAGGAGAGTATGAGGGTGGTGCCTCACTGGTTTTTGTTGCTTTATCAAGTACCGTAGGCGGTTTTAATAAGATTGTACCTAATAAGGTATTAGGTGATGGAAAGTTTTCCCTAATCATAGTTAAAACGGCTAGCGTTTTTGAGCTTATGCAACTTGCTCGAAAATTATTAATTGATGGGTCTCATTTAGATAGCCCAAACGTCATTCACAAACAGACAAGTTTTGTTGATATTGATGTGTTAGATGATTCGAATTTAATGATTAATTTAGATGGTGAATATGGGGGAGATGCTCCAGTTCATTTTGAAAATTTAAACCATCATATTGAAGTCATCGCAAATCTCTCACCGATAGATTTAGAAATTAAAGATCTTTCAAAGGAAGAACGTGAGAAATTAGAGTCGACATTTTCTGCTAAGATTGACTCGATGAATGAACTTGTTGAAACTGTTGATGAAAATAATGGATAGAGGAATAGATGAAAGGGTACGAAGTATTCGTACCTTTTTGTTTTATATGAATGAGGAGAAAGCAAATGAGTAAAAGAGAATGGCCGATAAAAAATGGCGAGATTATTGAAGTAAAGATTACAGATTTATCTCATAAAGGATTAGGGGTTGCTCATGTGGACGGGTTCCCTATTATGATAGAAAATGCTCTGCCAAACGAACATGTTCGAGTAAAGATTAATCATGTAGGAAAGCGGATGGGTCACGGTGAAGTACTAGAAATACTCCAAGAAAGTCCATACCGAGTAGAGATAGTAGATGCTGTTCATCTACAAAGCGGTACGATGCCTCTACAGCATTTGTCTTATCCTAAACAATTAGAATTTAAACAAAAACAAGTCGAGAAACTTTTATCAAAAATAGGCGGTTTAAATAATATTCCAGTTTTGGAAACAATTGGGATGAATGAGCCTTTCGGTTACAGAAATAAAGCTCAAATTCCAGTGCGTGAAATAGATGGTCAATTAACAACTGGCTTTTATCGAAAGGGTTCACATGATTTAATTCCAATGGAGGATTTTTTAATTCAAGACCCTAAAATTGATGAAGCGATCGTTATCGTGAGAGATATTTTGAGAGAATATAATTTCGAGGCATATAATGAGAAAAATCATACAGGCGATATTCGACATATTATTGTTAGAAGAGGTCACGTAACAGAAGAACTTATGATTGTCCTTGTTACTCGCACATTCGCACTCCCTCATGCAGAAGAAATAATTGCTGAAATTACAAAAAGATTACCTAAAGTAGTAAGTATCGTTCAAAATATTAATTCAGAAAAGACAAATGTTATTTTAGGTAAACAAGCTATGGTAAGATTTGGACAAGATTATTATACAGACGAATTAATAGGACACACATTTAAAATTTCGCATCAATCTTTCTACCAAGTCAATAGTGTACAGACTGAAAAACTGTACTCGGTAGCCGTAGAGTATGCGGACCTTTCTGGAAACGAAAAAGTAGTCGATGCTTATTCTGGAATTGGAACTATGACATTAGCCCTAGCGGAAGAAGCAAAAGAAGTGCATGGTGTAGAAATAGTCTCCCAAGCCATTGAGAATGCCAAAGAGAATGCAGCAGCAAATGGAATAGAAAATGTCACCTTTGAAGTAGGAGATGCTGGAGACTGGTTAGTTAGAAAAGCTAAAGAAGGATTAACTGTCGACGTAGTTGTGGTCGATCCTCCAAGAAAAGGATTAGCTTTAGCTTTTATAGACGCTGTGTTAACAATGAAACCTGAACGAATGGTTTATGTAAGTTGTAACCCAAGTACTCTAGCTCGCGATTTAAAACTCTTTCACGAAGGTGGATACAAAGTAGAAAAAGTTCAACCCGTAGACATGTTCCCGCAAACTCATCATATCGAATGCGTAATAGGAATGCAAAGGAAAGATATGTAGAAATCCTTAATTTCCAACACTTTACGAGGTATGTTACTTTTACTAAAGATGGTGATGATTTTAGAAATAAGGAATTGAGAAATAAAATTGAAGTATCAGTAGTTTTAGATATGGAGTGTGTAGATATGTTGATAGATGATTAAATGTAAGCGGTGAATAGCTGAGTACCTACCGGTACACAATTCCTCCTGTTAAACTTGAGACATCTCAAATACACAGGAGGTTTTTAAATTGAATAAAAAACAGGACATTGTCCCTGTCCAATTACAAGATGAGAAACGATCCATCCACTCTCGGTATAGAAAACAACATCCACAAAAGTTAGTGGCTCGATTAAAGGATGGAAATTCAGAACTTTTTATTTATGAAGGAATCCAGGAAGAGATGCTTCGGGTTCTCCTTTCGGAGTTGGCTGTCTATGAAAATCATTGATTTTACAACGGTCGAGAACATCTTTATTGTTTGCGGGAAAACCGATATGCGTCGCCAAATTGATGGACTAGCTGCAACAATTATTCAAGAGTATGATATGAATGTGTACGATGACGCATTATTTCTTTTTTGTGGCGGTAAGAAAGACCGTTTCAAAGCTTTATACTGGGAAGGTGACGGTTTTATTCTTCTCTATAAACGATTAGAGAATGGGAAATTAAAATGGCCCCGGGATCAGGAAGAAGTTAAAAAATTAACTTCACAACAATTAAGATGGCTTCTAGAAGGGTTATCCATAGACCAAAAAGTAACGATCCAGCCTGCGGCTGAAGGATACATTGTATAAAAGACGAGATAGAAGATGATAAAAAAATCATTTTCTATCTCGTCTTTTACGCTCGGATATAGTAAAATATTCTTACTGATTAAAGGAGGCAAAAAGATGTCTGAAAGAAGCGAACAGCAGTATGATGAAATTATCAAAAAACTCAACGAATTACTCGAACAAAACAAAGTCTTAGCACAACAAAACGCTCAAAAAGATGATGAAATTGCCTTACTGAAAGAACAAAATAATTATTTGATGCGCAAATTATTCGGCTCAAAAAAGGAAACGATTATGGATCCTAATCAAGGGAGCCTTTTTGACGATCAACTTTTTAGCCAACCAGAGCAAACTGGAGAGCAAAGCGATGAAGAAGTCATCATTGAAAAGTATACTCGTCGCAAAAAAAGAAAAGGTCTAAAAGAAGAACAATTAAAACATCTACCAACGGTAGATCATATTCATGAGGTGGCGTCTTGTACGTGTCCAAACTGCCGGGAGTCTATGAAAGAAGTTTCTACTTCATTAGTGCGACAAGAAGTAAGATTTATTCCAGCACGTATGGAAAATCATCGTCACTTTCAAAAGACTTATGCCTGTTCAAACTGTGAGAAAACAGGAACTCATACCCCATTTATAAAATCAGAAGTACCAAAACTTCCATTAAACAACACAGCTGCATCAGCTTCTTTGATAGCCGAGACAATGTATCAAAAGTTTGAACAAAAAGTTCCCGCTTATCGACAGGAAGCCCATTGGGCTTTATTAGGGTATCCTATTCCTCGACATAATATAACGAACTGGCACATCAAGTCTTCGGAGTATTATTTTGAGGATCTTGTTTCAGAAATGAAAAAGGAACTGGTACGCTCAGAAGTTCTTCATGCCGATGAAACAACCTTTAAAGTACTGGCGGATACAGAACGTCAGAAGTCTTATATGTGGTTGTTCAGTACAGGTAAATATACCAAGAAGCCTATACATATTTATAAACTGGGACCTTCCAGAGGGGCAGAGGTACCGAAGGCCTTTCTAGCGGACTATCAAGGTTACTTACATAGTGATGGTTTTTCTGCTTATAACAAGCTTGAAAAAATTACCTCTGTTGCATGTCTGGCACATATTCGGCGCTACTTTTATGACGCACGGCCCAAGAAGTACGCACCAGATAGTCCCGCTCATCAAGGCGTGGAGCTCTGTAATGAATTATTCGCACTGGATAAAAGCTTCGCTGATTTATCCATTCAAGAGAGATATGATTTACGGTTAACACATCTAAAACCAAAATTAGAGAAGTTTTTTGACTGGTGTGAATCACTATCTGTTTTGGTTAAAACAAAACTTGGCACGGCTATTTCTTATGCGCTGAAACAAAAAGAGCGCATGATGAATGTATTGAAAGACGGCCGGTTAGTGTTGTCGAATAACTTGGCCGAACGAGGAATCAAAACCCTAGTCATCGGCAGAAAAAATTATTTGTTTTCTGCTTCGTTTAAAGGGGCGCAATCAAATGCGACGATCTTAAGCCTTGTCGAAACAGCGAAAGCCAACGGCTTACATCCACGAAAATACTTAGAATATTTATTAACTCACCTACCAAATCGAAAAAACACACCTCTGGAGGCTTATTTACCATGGGCTCCAAAGGTGCAAGTTGAATGTAGCATATAAATTGTATTGATCTTTGGGCTTCTCTTAGTATAGAGAGGTCATTTTTTATTTCTAGGGGTCTAACTATTCATCGCTTACGATTAAATCAAGATATTTTGAGCTTATCCGATAATTAAAATTGAATATGAAAACAAAAAGTTGTTTGCTCTAAAAGTTTAGGGCAGACAACTTTTTTGTAAAGGTAAAATTAAAGATGTTTCATAAGCTATTTTTAGGCTAAGGGCATATAAAACTATTAACTAATTTATTATTATGCCGATATATTAATTAATATATTGTTACCTGAATAATTCATACTTCTAAATTTTTCGATTAAAAATACATTTTTTGTCGTAATTTTGCTTTGGTTCTAAAATTTATATGTTTTTTGAGATTTTACAGATCATTTTTATCGAGATTCGATTTTTAAAGGCTAACCACTTATTTTTGGGCATATGGATTTATTATGGCAAATTCAGCAGTAGATGTAGAAACTTGTCTTTTTTGGAGAAGATTTTCAGCTATAGGTTGGACAACTGTCTATGCTACCCTTCTACATGTACTTATGATTTTAACAGACAGGGATAAGAATTTTAAGAAGATATATTACCCTCTGATATATCTTCCAGCAGCTATCTGCCTATATGTATTTGCTATATCAGATAGACTATCAAGAGGTCAATATAATCTAATTAAGGGTGTAAATGGTTGGGTCAATATATCAGTAAATAATAGCTGGGATTTTTTCTTCTATGCCTACTATATTTCCTATCTTAGTCTAGGGCTTATTCTTCTTTTAAGATGGAGAAAGGAAAATAAGGATAAGGCAATAAAAAGTCAGGCTTCTATAACACTTTATTCAATAATCATTACGGGGGTTTTAGGAACAACTACGGATATAATTATAAATATGTTTTTAGAAAATCCAATCCCACAAATGGCTCCTGTTTTTAACTTAATCCCTATTGTAAGCCTTCTTCATTCGGCCAAGAAAAATAGTTATATGAGGGAAATGGTAGAAGGCAGAGAGGGTTTGATTTTAACTGCAACTACGAGAATGAAACTTTATTTTTATTTGTCTTTTTTATTTTTAGCAGGGGGGATAATAACTACATCTACTTATTTTCTTCCTAAGTTTGCTATTAGTCCAGAAAGTCTAAAAGACACAATAAATGTGAGTCTCTTACTATATTTAATTGGAATTCTTATTATTTTTATTCAGTTTATCAAAAAGGAAAAAACTAGAGATACTTTAGTTATAGTTATTATGCTTGCTAGCATACCTTTTATTAACTTTATGTTTATAGACTACGGAGCAATTACTGTATGGGTTTTTCCTATTATACTTATGCTCCTATCTCTTGTATTTAATTCGCAAATGGTTCTTTTATCTATAACAATAGTAAGTATAATAACCCAATTTTTTATATTTTTAAATGTAAAATCAGATATTATTAAGATGGATAGATTTGATTATTTTCTTAGGATGGGAATCTTCTTAACAGCCTATGGGATAGGAGTTGTAATCAATAGAATTTATGTAAATCGTTTAAAGGAAAGTATGAAAAAGACAGAGTCACAAAAACTTATTTCGGAAGTTTCCTATGAATTTGTTACAGCAGATAAGGAAAATATAGATGAAAAAATTATAAAACTTTTGGAGGATATAGGGGAACATTTTAAAATAGATAGAAGTTATATTTGCCTTCTTAATTTTAGTGAAAATAAGATATCAAATAACTATGAATGGTGTAGAGAAAATATTGATTCAATAGTAAGAGAGAATGAAGAATTATCTTTTGATTATTTACCTTGGTGGCTAAAGGAATTAAAAGATAAGGGTCTTATTAATATAAAAGATACAAATGATATAGGCAATAGACTAATCAATGAAGAAGATCCATTCTTGGGTAAGGATACTAAATCAATAATAGCTATTCCCATGGAAACCAGTCTTGGACTTATGGGTTTTGCAAGATTTGACTCTGTTAATAATCATAAAAGTTGGGAAGAGGAAGATATTGATTTATTAAAAATCCTAGTAAACATCTTATTAGATGGACTTGTAAAGATACAATCAGAAAAGGAAATAGAGTATATGGCTTATTATGACCATCTAACAGGTCTTGCCAATAGGACACTTTTTACAGATAGATTAAGACAAGCTATAGAGGTAGCAAAAAGGAATGAAAAATTTATAGCAGTTATTTTTATGGATCTTGATGGCTTTAAAATGATTAATGATACTATGGGTCATTCTGGTGGAGACGAAATATTAAAAATGGTAGCTAATAACTTAACTAGAGTATTGAGAAAAACTGACACCGTTGCAAGATTTGGTGGAGATGAATTTTTAATGCTAGTAAATAATATAGAAGATGCAAATAGCATTAAGGAAGTAGCAGACAAAATAATGGGGACTTTTAGTCAACCCTTAATGATAGAAGAACATGAATTTTTCGTAACCGGAAGTGCAGGAGTTGCAGTCTACCCAGTAGATGGAGAAGATACTGAAACCCTTATAAAAAATGCAGATATAGCCATGTATAGGGCTAAGGCAAATGGAAAAAACAAATATGTTCTATGTACTGAAAACATGAAAGAAGAAGTTAAAAAGAATATGGTCCTTTCTAATCATCTTTTTAGGGCTATAGATAGAAATGAATTAACTGTATACTATCAACCTCAAATTTGTATTGAAACAGGCACAATAATAGGTCTTGAAGCTCTTTTAAGATGGAAACACCCAGAATTTGGACAAGTGCCTCCTGGTGTCTTTATCCCCCTTGCTGAAAAAAATGGAGCTATTAATGAAATTGGCGAATGGGTTTTAAAGATAGCTTGTAGTCAAAATAAGAAATGGCAGGACATGGGTCTACTTCATGCAAGGGTGGGAGTTAATTTATCAGTAATCCAATTTAATGATCCTTTAATCGTAGAAAAGATAGAAAAAATAATAAAGGAAACTGGAATAGAAGCTAGATATTTAGATTTAGAAATTACCGAAAGTGTAGCAGTTAAGCAAAATACTAATGTTATAGAAATATTAAATAGATTGAAAAAGCTAGGAATTTCTATATCAATTGATGATTTTGGAACTGAATATTCATCTTTAAGTAGGCTTAAGGTGCTTCCAATAGATAGGATAAAGATAGATATGCAGTTTATACATGGAATAGAAGGAAGTCCTAAAGACCAAGCAATAACAAAAATAATAATTAATTTAGCTAAAAGTTTAGAACTTGACGTCATAGCAGAAGGTGTTGAAACAAAGGGGCAAATGGAGTTTTTGAACCAAAGAATGTGTGATGAAGCCCAGGGCTATTACTACTATAAGCCTATGCCAGCCGAAGAATTGGAAAAGATATTAATAAAAGATAAATAGTATGACTAAAGTCCTACTAAATATAATAATAAATGGAGGAAATCAAATGGAAAATGAGAAAAAAAAGAAATTTAGCTTTAAAAGAAAATCAAGCAGAGGTACTATTAAAACCAATTTAGTTATGCTTCCACTCTTTTTGGTATTTATTGCCTTATCAGCAATAGCCCTTATTTCTTCTTATAGCATAAGTAAAGTTATTACAGAAGATATGGTGGATTTTGGAGAAGAGTCAGCCTTACAGGTGGTAAAAAGAATGGATGAACATGAATCTTTTTTAGAAGTTATAGACCTATTAGTTGAAGAAAGGATGAAGGCTGTAGGAAACACAATTAACCTTAGCAAGGAGGATATAAGCAATCAATTGTTAAAGGAACTGGCCCTAGCTAATGATATTAATGAAATGAACTGGTTTAGTCCAGAAGGAGAAATCATCTATTCAAATGATGAAAACTTATTAGGTTGGAAACCAGAAACTGGACATATTGTAAATGAATTTATAGCAAGTGGAGATAAGGAATTAATTGAGGATATAAGACAAAGTTCTATAACAGGAGAATATATTAAATATGGTTACTTAAAAAATTCCGACGGTAGTATTATAAATATTGGACTACCTGCTGATGAGATTTACGAATTAACTGAAAGATTTAGTTATCAGGGAATTGTAGATGATTTAATACTGAATGAAGACATAGCTTATGCCATGATAATGGATAAAGAAGGGGGAGTAATTGCTAGTAGCCTACCAGAACAAACAGGTTTATCCTATGCTGAAAATGAGGGTGTTAGGTCTGCTGCTATAGAAGGAGAAATTCATTCACAACAAATCTACTATGAACCAATTGATGACAAGGTGCTTAATGTTAACTATCCTGTCATAGTAGATGATGAACATAAGGGTGGTATTTCCATTGCCTACTATACAGACGGTATTAGAGAAGGTATAAGGGCAAGTGTTATGGGAATTGCCATAGCAGGCACTATAGCCTTTATAGTACTAGCATTTTTATCTATAAGATCATCTTATGCCATCATAAGGATTATAAATAGGCTACAAAATCATATAGACATAATGGCTTCAGGAGACTTTTCTACAGATATTGAAGAAGAATTATTAGAAGAAAATAATGAGTTGGGAGAAATATCATCAGCTCTCAATACCATGAAGATAGCTATAAGAGGTATTATTAGAGATGTGCTTGATACATCAGAAACATTAGCAGCATCCTCAGAGGAACTTACTGCAACCAGTCAACAATCCTCTGTAGCAGCAGAGGAAGTTGCAAGAGTAACTGAGGATATAGCTAATGGTGCAATAGATCAAGCAAAAGATACCGAACAAGGTGCGGTTGCTATATTAGACCTTGGTAATCTAGTAGTCCAGAATAAAAATGCAATTAATGACTTAAATATTTCAACAGAAAATGTTAACAATTTAAAAAATGAAGGATTAGAAGAAGTTTCTAAACTTGTAGAAAATACTAACCTTAATAATCAAGCTGCAGAACAAATCCATCAAGTAATTATAAATGCAGATCAAAGTGCCAAAAATATTGCCAATGCTAGTGAAATGATAAAAAGTATAGCCGATCAAACAAATTTACTTGCCTTAAATGCAGCCATTGAGGCAGCAAGGGCTGGGGAAGAAGGAAGAGGTTTTGCTGTTGTAGCAGACGAAATAAGACAATTAGCAGAGGAATCAAATAAATTTACTGAGGAAATAAGTAATATTATAGGGCAATTAACATCTCAAACTTCAACCGCTGTTAAAACGATGGAGGAAGTAGGAGTAATAACAGCTTCTCAAACAGAGAGCGTAAACATGAGTAATGAAAAATTTCAAGGTATAGCAACTGCCCTAGAAGAAATGAAATCAGTAATAGATATTGTTACTGACTCTAGTGAAAAGATGGAAGTTAAAAAGGAAGATATCATAGTAATAATAGAAAACCTATCTGCAATTTCAGAAGAAAATGCAGCAGGAGCAGAAGAAGCGTCCGCATCTATTCAAGAACAGACAGCTGGTATAATAGAAATAGCTAACTCCAGTGAGGCCTTATCTAAATTAGCGGAGGAAATGAATACAAAGATGCTAGATTTTAAAATATAGGATAGAAAAAAGCTAAGGTTATTTATAGTTAAATAATAGGGTAGTGAATGTTAGGGAAAATAGAAGGTGCCATAGATTGATCGACAGTCAAAAAATAGAAATATGAGGGAAGAAAAAATATTTATATCGATGAGTTTTTACAAAATAACTTGACAGGATAAAGGGTAAGAAAATCTACCCAATACAATGAATAAATTTGTATTGGGTAGATTTTGAGGTTATATTATAAACTCATCAATGAATTAATATGATATTATGTATAAAAGTTGTTGTTGCAAGACCAGATATTCCCCTTCAAAATTATAAGGTAACTATACTTATAGGGAATTAAATGAGCAACAAAGACCCTCTATCGTAAAATTTACCTTGAAGATGAAAATCAAAAAATCATATGTTTCGTCTTTTAAAACAAAATATCAAAAAGACAATCAAGATAAGGATTATTTGAATTTACCCAAAATTTTACGGTTTCATAGATAATAACAAAAGCCCGAGGTATTCACATGTGGAAAACATGGAAGCCTCGGGCTTTTAAACTATCCACAGCATAAATCTGTGGACTATTTGCGTCCTGTTGCATGGTGTGTAAAATGGTCGAGTAGTGCCATCAAGGAAGC
>RRZU010285403.1_pt1 | contig 21347 bp, 16 predicted proteins | sample 2165561 | NCBI WGS metagenome assembly RRZU01 (sample SAMN10456909, study PRJNA506462) | wastewater metagenome | isolation source: wastewater sludge | place: USA: Moscow, Idaho | reverse complement strand
TAGCGACCAGGCTGTCGTGGCCACCGTCGACGAACTGAAACTCCTCTCGAGGCCCTGTTCGACCAGCAAGGAGATTGCTCAGGTCGGCGCGATCTCGGCCAACGCCGATGCGGACATCGGAGACATCATTGCCAGGGCGATGGACAAGGTTGGCAAGGAAGGGGTGATCACCGTCGAAGACGGCAAATCCCTGAACAACGAACTCGACGTCGTCGAGGGCATGCAGTTCGATCGTGGCTACCTGAGCCCCTACTTCATCAACAACAACGAGAAGCAGAATGCGATCCTCGAAAACCCGTATATCCTGATCTTCGACAAGAAAATCTCGAACATCCGTGATTTGCTGCCGATTCTCGAACAGGTCGCCAAGTCCAGCCGCCCGCTGTTGATCGTCGCCGAAGATGTCGATGGAGAAGCGCTCGCCACCCTGGTCGTTAACAATATCCGCGGCATCCTCAAAACTTGCGCCGTCAAGGCGCCAGGCTTTGGTGACCGCCGCAAGGCGATGCTCGAAGACATTGCGATCCTGAGCGGCGGCCAGGTGATTGCAGAAGAAGTCGGCCTGACCCTGGAGAAAGCCACCCTGGCCGACCTCGGCCAGGCCAAGCGCATCGAAATCGGGAAGGAAAACACCACGATCATCGACGGCGCCGGAGTCAGCGGCAACATCGAGGCACGCGTCAAGCAGATTCGTGCGCAGATCGAGACCGCCACCAGCGACTACGACAAGGAGAAGCTGCAGGAGCGGGTCGCCAAACTCGCAGGTGGCGTTGCCTTGATCAAGGTTGGTGCCGCTACCGAAGTCGAGATGAAGGAGAAGAAGGCACGCGTCGAGGACGCGCTACACGCCACTCGTGCCGCGGTCGAAGAAGGAATCGTTCCTGGCGGCGGCGTCGCCCTGCTGCGTGCCCGTGTGGCGCTCGCGTCGCTCAAGGGCGACAACCACGACCAGGACGCCGGTATCAAAATCGTTTTGCGCGCGATGGAGCAGCCGCTGCGCGAGATCGTCGCCAACGCTGGCGACGAACCCTCTGTAGTGGTCAATGCCGTGCTTCAGGGTACTGGCAATTTCGGCTACAACGCCGCCACTGGTGAGTACGGCGACCTGGTTGAAATGGGTGTTCTCGATCCGACCAAGGTCACGCGCACGGCACTGCAAAACGCAGCATCGATCGCCGGCTTGATGCTCACCACGGACTGCCTGGTCGCCGAGCTGGCTGAGGAAAAGCCGCCCATGGGCGGCGCCGGTATGGGCGGTATGGGCGGTATGGGCGGCATGGGTGGTATGGACATGTAATGTCCGCAGGAGCCATGCCCATTCAAAAAGAAACCCCGCTTCGGCGGGGTTTCTTTTGAAGTGGAGACGATTAGCGTTCCTTGCTCTCCAACGCCGATTGGTTGATATCAATCTTGTAGCGCAGGCGCAACCCGGCGAGGTAGGCAGCGAAATCCTCTTGGCCAAGGATCGTGCTGTACTCGCGCTGCAAGGCCTTGCGCCGGTTGTCGTCAACCTTTGCCGGATGACTGACCGTCATGATCTTGTAAAGCATGTAGTTCCCATCGCCCACATCAGCACCCACGTAGGCTGGCAGCTTATGGACGTCGGCTCGAAAAATTGCCTTCAGCGCCGCTGCCGGTAGCTGGCGATCATCCTGTCGGGAAACTTTCCTCACCGACACCCAGGCAAGCTTGTCTTCCGTCGCCCCCTGCTGCAACTCGCGGAGTTTGGACTCGCCCGCTGCACGGGCCAGTGCCGCTTCTTTCTCAACCTTGAGCAATGCTTCAATATCAGTCTTGACGGTCGCCAGGGGCTTCGTGGTCGCTGGCCGGTATTCAATCACCCGTGCCGCCAGGAGGGTGTTGGGAGCAATCTCGACCACTTCGGTATTACGTTTGTTTTTCAGCGATTCTTCCGAAAAAACCGAGGCGAGAACCTTCTGGTTGCCGAGCTGGCCCAGGCCAGTCAATAAATCCGGGGATGGGTTGCGCGGCAACCAGCCGGATTGCTGGATTTTCAGTTTGAATTTCTCCGCGGCCGGCTGCAGGCTGTCCGGCTGCTCATAGACCATGTTGCTGAAGGCCTCGGCGGCTTCAGCAAACTGTCGCGAAGCCGTTTGCCGCCGCAGCTCATCTTCGATCTCCGGGCGCACGTCAGCAAGCAAACGCTGCTTGCCCGGCTTGATCCCTGTCAGCCTGATGATGTGAAAACCGAATTCGGACTGTACCAGACCGGAAAGTTCATTCTCCCGCAGTTTGAACACCGTATCCTCAAACGGCTTGACCATCATACCGCGGCCAAAAAAACCAAGATCGCCCCCTTTTTCGGCAGATCCAGGGTCCTGTGAATATTGTCTGGCCAGCTCGGCAAATCTTGCCGGCGACTTCTGGGCCTCCATCAGCACCTCTTCTGCCCTGGCCCGGGCTTTTTCCTGGTCCACATCACCGCCAGTCAGGATCAGGATATGACTTGCTCGCCTCTCTTCAGCCTGTTGGTAACGATCCTTGTGGCTCTCGTACCAGGCTGCCACTTCGCCATCGCCGGGCTTGAGCTGCGCCAGCAATCCTTCCAGAGACAGGACCAGGTACTCGACCTTGGCCTGTTCCGTCACTTCAAAGCGCTTCAGGTTCTGTTCATAGTATTTCTCGATGTCCGGCGCAGTAATGTTCACCTGACCTGCAAACTGCTCCGGAGCGATTCGCCACTCGGCAATCTGTCGCTCTTCGGCCTGTATGCGCAGCAGTTTGTCGATCACCGTGCTGCTAGCAATGCCGGAATCTCCCAGTGCACCGACCAATTGCTGCAGTGTGAGATCCTGTCGAAGCTGTGCCTCGAACTGCGCTTGCGACATGCCTTGGGCGGCAAGCGCCGTCTGATAGCGGGACATCGAAAATTGACCGTTTTCCTGCAAGGCAGGAATTTTGCTGATGACTTCCCGAAGCAGTTCATCACCGGCACCAAGCCGTCCCTTTGCTGTCTCGAGAAGCAAAAGGCGCTGATCCACCAGCGAATTGAGAACTGCAAGCTTTGCTGCCGGGGTATTCATCAACTCTGGACGAAAACTGGCACCCAACACCTGCCGCATGCGGTCCTGCTGAGCTCGCCAAGCCTGGTCGAACTGCGGCATGGTAATCTTGGAGTCACCAACACTGGCCAGATCGGCACCCGCCCCGGTGTTGCGTACGTAGGAGTCGACGCCCCAGAAGGCAAAGGGCAAAGTGATCAAGGCAAGGAATATCTGGACAACTCTCTTGTTGTTGCGAACAGCGTCAAAGAACATGAGGGTGGCTCGCTAACTCACTGGATTGAAGCGAAAAAGAAAAAAGGCGAACTTGCGTTCGCCTTTCGGCAGTGGCGGAGTGGACGGGGCTCGAACCCGCGACCCCCGGCGTGACAGGCCGGTATTCTAACCAACTGAACTACCACTCCCAAATGCTCTGCAACACCGCTCTCCCTGGTGGGTGCTGACGGGCTCGAACCGCCGACATCCAGCTTGTAAGGCTAGCGCTCTACCAACTGAGCTAAGCACCCGTCGTGTGACCAAAGCATGAGTTTCTCAGTCTACCGTATCCGTCACGACTTGGCCAGACCGAAACCAGCATCTCGCGATGGATCAAGTACGCAAGACAAGCCGGCAAGCGCGCTTCCCGACCTGCCCGACACGGCTCAATGCGTGATGACGGTGGAAACACTCTCCGGAGCAGGCGCTACAACCGGTGGGGTGGCAAGCTCCTCGGTCGACACAGGCTCGGGTTTGTGCTCAAGCGCATGCTCGAGCACCTGATCAATCCACCTGACCGGAATGATTTCCAGTTTGTTCTTGATGTTGTCTGGAATCTCGGCCAGATCCCTGACGTTTTCCTCCGGAATCAACACCCTTGCCAGGCCGCCACGTACGGCTGCCAGAAGTTTCTCCTTGAGTCCGCCAATCGGCAAGACCTCGCCACGCAGAGTTATTTCGCCCGTCATCGCGACATCGCAACAGACCGGGATGCCCGTGAGGACGGAAACCAGCGCCGTGCAAATCCCGACACCCGCTGACGGCCCATCTTTCGGGATAGCTCCTTCCGGAAGGTGGATATGAATATCGCTCTTCTGATAGAAATCATGATCAATACCGAGTGACTGCGCGCGCTTGCGCACCACTGACAGCGCCGCCTGGACCGACTCCTGCATGACCTCGCCGAGCTTGCCGGTAGTGGTGGTCTTGCCCTTGCCCGGCAGGACCACCGACTCGATAGTCAGCAGTTCGCCACCGACTTCGGTCCATGCCAGACCCGTCACCTGGCCCACCTGGTTTTCGCGCTCGGCGACACCGTAGTTGAAACGACGCACACCCAGGAATTTGTCGAGATTGCGCACACTGACGGCAACCTTCCCCTGGCTTTTTCTGAGCAGCAGCGTCTTCACCACCTTGCGACAGATCTTGGAAATGTCGCGTTCAAGCGATCGAACGCCCGCCTCGCGCGTGTAGTAGCGAACGATGTCGCGCAGTGCGCTTTCCGCCACCGTCAATTCGGTGATCTTCAGGCCATTGTTCTTCATCTGTTTCGGCACCAGATAGCGCTGGGCGATGTTGACCTTTTCGTCTTCCGTATAACCGGACAGCCGGATCACTTCCATACGATCGAGCAAAGGCGCCGGGATGTTCAGCGTATTGGCCGTGGCAACGAACATCACTTCCGAGAGATCGTACTCGACTTCAACATAGTGATCGACGAAAGTCGAATTCTGCTCGGGATCAAGGACTTCGAGCAGCGCCGAACTTGGATCGCCCCGGAAGTCCTGGCCCATCTTGTCGACTTCGTCGAGCAGGAAAAGCGGATTCTTGACACCGATCTTGCTCATGTTCTGCAGAATCTTGCCCGGCATCGAGCCAATATAGGTCCGGCGATGACCGCGGATTTCCGCCTCGTCGCGTACGCCGCCGAGACTCATGCGAACGAATTTGCGGCCGGTCGCACGTGCGATCGACTGTCCAAGCGAGGTCTTGCCGACACCAGGTGGACCAACCAGGCAGAGAATCGGCGCCTTCAGGCGTTCGACCCGCTGTTGCACGGCAAGATACTCGATGATACGTTCCTTGACCTTTTCCAGACCCCAGTGATCGGTGTCGAGGATCTTGCCGGCTGCTGCGAGATCCTTACTGATGCGTGTCCGCTTGCGCCACGGCAGACCGATCAGCGTCTCGATGAAATTACGTACCACCGTCGCTTCTGCCGACATCGGCGACATCAACCGGAGTTTCCTGAATTCCGCGAGCGCCTTGGCAAGTCCCTCCTTGCTCATTCCGGCAGTCTTGATCTTCTTGTCCAGTTCCTCCATGTCGGCGCCTTCTTCACCTTCACCGAGTTCCTTCTGGATCGCTTTCACCTGCTCGTTGAGGTAATACTCGCGCTGACTCTTCTCCATTTGGCGCTTGACGCGACCACGGATGCGTTTCTCGACCTGCAGAATGTCGATCTCGGATTCGAGTTGTGCCAGCAGACGCTCGATACGTCCGCGGATATCGAACATTTCGAGAACTTCCTGCTTCTGCTCGAGCTTCAGGGGCAAATGTGCGGCAATGGTATCGGCAAGACGCCCCGCATCCTCGATGCCCGCGATCGAGGTCAGGATCTCCGGCGGGATTTTCTTGTTGAGCTTGACGTACTGATCGAATTGCGCGATCACTGCACGGCGCAAGGCCTCGACCTCATGATTGAGGCCCTCGTCAGCAAGCACCGGGCGAGCGCCCGCGAAAAACATTTCCTCGCGCGCGTCGATGGCCTCCAGACGCGCGCGTTGTGCCCCTTCGACCAGTACCTTCACGGTACCGTCCGGCAGCTTCAACATTTGCAGGATATTGGCCACACAGCCAACACCATATAGATCATCGGCTTCCGGATCGTCCTTGACCGCCGATTTCTGGGCCACGAGGAGAATGCTCTTGCCGGTCTCCATGGCCACTTCGAGCGCCTTGATCGACTTCGGGCGCCCGACAAACAGTGGAATCACCATATGCGGAAATACCACAACATCGCGCAGAGGCAGCAGTGGTAGTTCGACTGGCTCGGCAGACAGCTTGGGGGTTGCAGACATCGATTGTGCCCTTTAGGTAAGAGTTCAAGCCCCGAGATGGTGGCAAGAACCTGTATTTCAAGCCGCGCAGGGGGCGGCCAGCACATTAGTTGCCGCCAGACACCTTCGGTTGATCCGCATAGATCAGGATGGGCCGCGCGTCGCCGACGATCACGTTCTCGTCGATAATCACTTCTGAGACATTCTCCATTCCGGGAAGTTCGTACATGGTGTCCAGCAATACCGACTCGAGAATCGAACGCAGGCCGCGTGCCCCGGTCTTGCGCTCCAGTGCTTTCTTGGCAATGGCCAGCATCGCCGCAGGACGGATTTCGAGCGCCACCCCTTCCATCGCGAACAGCTTCTGATACTGCTTCACCAGCGCATTCTTGGGTTCGACCAGGATTTGCACCAGCGCCGTCGTCGACAGCTCCTCTAGCGTGGCAAGCACTGGCAAGCGCCCGATCAGTTCCGGGATCAGGCCGAACTTGATCAGGTCCTCGGGTTCGACGCTGCGCAGCACCTCACCGATCGCTTTCTTGTTGTCCTTGCTCTTCACTTCGGCGCCAAAACCGATACCGCCACGTTCCGAGCGATTGCGAATGACTTTTTCAAGACCGTCGAAGGCACCGCCACAGACGAACAGGATATTGGTGGTATCCACCTGCACGAAGTCCTGATTCGGGTGCTTCCGCCCACCCTGTGGCGGGACAGAAGCCACCGTACCCTCGATCAGCTTGAGCAGCGCCTGTTGCACGCCTTCGCCCGAGACATCACGGGTAATCGACGGATTATCGGACTTGCGTGAAATCTTGTCGATTTCGTCAATGTAGACAATACCGCGCTGTGCCTTCTCGGTATCGTAGTCTGCCTTCTGAAGCAACTTCTGAATGATGTTCTCGACATCCTCACCAACGTAGCCGGCTTCGGTAAGCGTCGTCGCATCAGCCATCACGAAGGGCACGTCGAGCATGCGCGCCAGCGTCTGCGCCAGCAGCGTCTTGCCCGATCCGGTGGGACCGATGAGCAGGATGTTGCTCTTGGCGAGCTCAATCTCGTCCCTGCTCTTGCCGACGTGACGCAGCCTCTTGTAGTGGTTATAAACGGCCACCGACAGGATTCGTTTGGCCGGCTCCTGGCCGATCACATACTGATCGAGGAGCGCCGAGATTTCCCTGGGTGTCGGCAGATCGCTGCCTGCACCCTTGCCACCCGGCTCGCCGGTGACTTCGTCGCGAACGATATCGTTGCAAAGCTCGATGCATTCATCACAGATGAATACCGATGGCCCGGCAATGAGTTTCTTCACCTCATGCTGGCTCTTGCCGCAAAACGAGCAGTACAGGAGTTTTTCAGTGCCACTCTTCTTTTCCGTCATATCGACCTACCTCACTTTCAAGCCTTATGTAGGCTGCCCGGATGCGAAATCAAATCGCTTCCCGATTGGTCAGCACCTTGTCGATCAGACCGTATTCTGCCGCTTCCTGCGCTGAAAGGAAATTGTCGCGATCGGTATCGCGTTCAATTCTCTCAATCGCCTGGCCCGTGTGATGAGCCATCAGGTCATTGAGCTTGGCGCGCAGGGAAAGGATTTCCTTGGCGTGAATCGCGATGTCCGACGCCTGCCCCTGAAACCCCCCCATGGGCTGATGGATCATCACGCGCGAATTGGGCAGGGCAAAACGCTTGCCGTGGGCACCTGCCGCGAGCAGAAAAGCCCCCATCGAACAGGCCTGCCCCATACACAGGGTCGACACGTCGGGCTTGATGAACTGCATGGTGTCGTAGACAGAGAGGCCAGCCGACACCGCGCCACCCGGCGAATTGATATAGAAATGGATATCCTTGTCCGGATTCTCGGCTTCCAGAAAGAGAAGCTGCGCCACCACCAGATTCGCGGTCACGTCATTGACCGGGCCAACCAGGAAAATCACCCTTTCCTTGAGCAGTCGCGAGTAGATGTCATATGCCCGTTCGCCACGACCGCTCTGCTCAATCACCATCGGGACCAGGCCCAGCGCTTGCGGATTCCAGTTGCTTGAGTCAAAGTCAATGCCCATTTCGCTTCCTCTACTTGGAGAATCGTGCGTATTCAGGATCATCGGATCAGGATTTCTGCTCCATCAATTCAGCAAAAGCAAGCGGCTTGTCGACCACCTTCACCCTTGCCAGCACCCAGTCAACCACGTTGGCCTCGATTGCCGCACTCTCGAAAACACTGAGGCGATCCGGCTGGGCATAGTGCCAACGAATCACCTCTTGCGGATGGTCGTAACTTTGCGCAGCTTCCTCGACCATCGCTTTCACCTGCTGCGGCTGCGCCGCCAGTCCGTGCTGTTTCACGATCTCGGAAAGAATCAGGCCGAGGCTGACTCGTCGCCTGGCCTGATCGGCAAACCACTCGGGCTGTATCTGCAGATCCTTGGTCTGCAGGCCGCGCTGCTCCATATCCTGGCGAGTCGACTGCATCAAGCGGTCGATCTCTCGGTGGATCAGTTCCCTCGGCACCTCGATGGGGTTGGCCTGCAGCAGCGCATCCATCACCTGACCGCGAATCTTTGCTTGCAGACGCTTCTTCACCTCGCGTTTGAGGTTGTCCTCGATCTCGGCGCGCATCTTGACGAGATCGCCATCCTCGATGCCAAGGGTTCTGGCGAAGTCAGCATCAACCTCCGGGAGTACCGGTTCGCCCACTTCCTTGACGGAGATGTCGAAGGTCACCGACTGGCCCGCCAGTTCCTGGGAGAAATACTCTGCCGGAAAGGTCATGTCGAAAGTCTTGGCTTCGCCCGGACACATACCGATGACGGCGCTCTCGAAGTCAGACAGCATCGACCCTGCGCCCAGCACAAAACGGTAATCCTTGCCCTGGCCACCGGCGAATGGCTGACCATCCCGCTTGCCAAGGAAGTCGATGCTCACCCGATCCGCCTTTGCTGCAGCACGATCGACCAGTTCGTAACGCACACGCTGCTTGCGCAGGATGTCAATCGTCCCGTCGATCTCGGTTGAGCCGACTTCTTCGAGTATCGGGCGTTCGATTTCCACGCCCGCCAGATCATTCAGCACAATCTCCGGAAAGACTTCGAAGATTGCCGAGAACTCGAGATGCGTAGGATTTTCGCTGCTCTTCGCCTCGATCTTCGGAGTCCCCGCGACGCGCAGATTCTGCGCCATCGCCGCCGTTTTGAACAGTTGCCCCAGCGCCTCGCTCAAGGCATCATGGCGAGCCCGCTCGCCATACTGCAGCCTGGCAATGCTTGCCGGCACCTTGCCGGGCCGGAAACCCGGCATCTTCATGTTCTTGCTGAGGCGTTTGAGACGCTGGTCAACATCCTTTTCGAAGTCGGCGATGTTTAACGACAGGTCAAGACGGCGCTCAAGGGCGCTCACCACTGGTGCACCAGGGGCTGATACCTCATTCATAGCAGCGTTCATTTATTAAGAATCCTTGTGATTCAGGCTGAAAGGTGACCGGAACCTGGCTCGGTCGGAAAAACCCGCGCCAGCAGATAATGCAGTGCTGGCCGCCAGAGCGAAGTCGCCAGAGATCATCCTTTGCTGTTCGAGCAATCGTCCGGAGTCAGGAGACTTCACGATGCAAAGGGTTTTCAGGAGCATTCGCCAACCATCCGCAACATCCGCGAGTTGCGCACCATCCAGCACGCCCCCCCGCATCGCTTCCGCGTCCATGTCCGCGCGCAAATACCGCCTCCGCGCACGGAAAGCGAACGATTCTACAGCAATATTTCACAGCTCGAAACACCCGTGGCGCTGCGGCCAAGCCCTGAATCACCCGCTCAGCACGGCAATCATGCTCGGCATCGCCAGCCAGCCCGCACTGCGACAGCCAGGCACAGCGCTGCAGAAGTGCCTGAAATATCGTATCGTGACTGCCTTAGCCAGGATTCGCCGGCCGTTTGCCCGCAGATGCCGACATGCGTGCGTAAGGAAACCCAGAGCCTTTCCGACCAATGTCGACAAACCATCGGAGAATGAAAGTCATGCATGCCACCCTGCCGCTTCTCGCGACCACCACTTTCCCGGCTTTGACCCGGCGCTCGGTGGAGACGCTCCAGGTCAATCTCGGCTATCGCTGCAATCAGAGCTGTCTGCATTGCCATGTCAATGCCGGTCCGCAGCGCAAGGAGGAAATGACCGCCGAAACGATCGATGCGCTGCTCGCCTTCATCACCGCCAGCCCCGAAGTCAAGACGCTGGACCTGACCGGCGGCGCGCCCGAGTTGAACCCGCATTTCCGCCGCCTGGTCATCTCCGGCCGCGAACGCGGCCTGCGGGTGATTGACCGCTGCAACCTGACGATCCTGGAGGAAGCCGGTCATGCGGATCTGGCCGACTTCCTTGCCAGGCATCGCGTCGAGGTGGTCGCCTCGCTGCCCTGCTATCTCGAGGAAAACGTCGATCGACAGCGCGGCAAAGGCACCTTCGAAGCCAGCATCCAGGGCTTGCGACGCCTCAATGCGCTGGGCTATGGCGTGCCGGACAGCGGCCTGATCCTGAATCTGGTCTTCAATCCGCAGGGGCCAACGCTGCCGCCACCGCAAGAATCACTGGCCCTAGCCTATCGGGAGCACCTCGGACGCGAATTCGGCATCGTCTTCAGCCAATTGTTCACGCTGACCAATATGCCGATCCAGCGCTTCGGATCGATGCTGGTCTCGAAGGGCCAGTTCAACAGCTACATGCAGCTATTGCGCAACGCGCACCACGACGCAAACATCGAGCAAGTGATGTGTCGCAAGCTGCTTTCTGTCGACTGGCAGGGTTATCTTTACGACTGCGACTTCAACCAGCAACTCGGTTTGCCGATAGCTGGCAGCGGGCGCTCGCGCCTGCACATCACCGAGGTGAACGCGGCCGTACTCGACGGCTATCCGATCCAGGTGGCCAACCATTGCTACGGCTGCACCGCAGGACAGGGATCAAGCTGCGCTGGCGCCCTCGGTGACGAGATGGCCGCGGCACCGACCTGCGGCGCCTGATTGCACCAGCCTGACGGCTGCAGCCAGGCCGCCGTTGCCCGCCCTTGTCGATACCACGAAAGGAAACAAGAACCATGAACATCAAGCACATCGACGGCATCGAGGCCTGTGTTTTCGACGCCTACGGCACGCTCTTCGATTTCAACAGTGCAGCGCTCGCGGCCAGCGACGAACTCGGTGGCAACTGGCAGAGCCTTTCGGAACTCTGGCGTCAGAAGCAACTGCAATACACCTGGCTGCGCGGACTCGCCGGCCGACATGCGGACTTCTGGCAGGTCACCGGCGATGCGCTCGATTTTGCCCTGAACACCCTCGGAATCGACCACCCCGACCTGCGGGCACGGCTAATGGACCTTTACCTACATCTCGGATGTTATCCCGAGGTTCCCGAAACGCTGCGCCGGCTGCAGGCGGCAGGAATGAAGCTGGCGATTCTCTCGAACGGCACGCCGGCGATGCTCGCCGCGGTGGTCCGCCACAGCGCTCTGGAGAACATCTTCGATGCCGTATTGTCAGTGGAGGAAGTGGGCGTCTTCAAGCCACACCCGGCAGTCTACGCGCTGGCCTGCGAACGCCTGCAACTCGCCCCGGCAGCGATCTGCTTCCTCTCGTCGAACGCGTGGGATGCCTATTCGGCCAAGGCCTCCGGCCTGCGGGTCCTGTGGTGCAACCGCTTCGGACAGGCACCGGAACGGATTCCCGAAACACCGGATGGCGAGATCAAGGATCTCTCTGCTCTACTGACGACGCTGTTTCCTGCCGCTTCCCGCTAGCCAGCCGACGCAGACTGTAATTCGGCATTCGCAGTGCGCGTGCCGACTTCGACTTCGACTTCGCCGAGGTCATCGCGCGTGTGCAGCGTGTGATCCGGAGCTTCGAACGCACGACTCGCGCGAACGCCACTCCGAACTCGGTGTCGAGGTCATCGAAGGCACGGCGAAGATTGTCTCACCCTGGGAGGTCGAGATGGTCCGCCATAGCGGCGAGACCGAGCGGATCAGCGCGCAGCATCGTCATCGCTGCCGGCGCACGCCCCTTCGTACCGCCGATTCCGGGCATCGAGCAGGTCGGCTACCTGACCTCCCACATGCTCTGGGAACTGCGCCAGCTACCACGCCGGCTGCTGATTCTCGGTGGCGGCCCGATTGGTTGCGAGCTGACGCAGACCTTCGCCCGTTTCAGCGCAGCGGTGACACAGGTCGAAATGGCCCCACGCATCATGATCCGCGAGGACCCGGAGGTCTCGGAACTGGTCATGGCACGTTTTCGCAGCGAAGACATCGCTGTCCTGGTCAATCATCGTGCCAAAGAGTTCATTGTCAACAACAGCGAGAAGATCCTCATCTCCGAACACGCTGGCGAGGACGTACGCATCCCCTTCGACGCGCTGCTGGTAGCGGTTGGTCGAGTAGCCAATCTGAGTGGCTACGGCCTGGACGAACTGGGCATTGTCGCCCAGCGAACGAAATCGACGACCTCGACCGGGCGATCGCGATGGGGAAGCGCATGGCTTCATCAAGGTGCTGACCGTACCGGGCAAGGACCGCCTCCTCGGCGTCACCCTCGTTGGCGAACACGCCGGCGACCTGATTGCCGAATACGTGCTGGCGATGCGGCACGGCATCGGTCTGAACAGGATCCTTGGCACCATCCACATCTATCCGACACTTGCCGAAGCCAACAAGTACGTCGCCGGTAACTGGAAAAAAGCGCACGCCCCGCAGAATCTCCTCAGTTGGGTCGCGCGTTTCCACGCCTGGCGTCTCTGTTAATGTGCAAGTATCGTCAGCAACTCACTCGCGGGGGAACGACCGCCCGGCTTTCCCTTGCGCTGTCAGCGCCAACAGCAGGAAAAAACAGCCCAGGACGGTTGCAGCCATGCCACCCTGCAGGAGGGTCGCAAGTTGAAACGTGCCCAGGTAGTACTTGCCTGCCAGACGCAGTACCACGGCGGTGATGCACAGCAGCAAGCCACCGATGCCGGCGACACGTCCCAACAGGAGCAGAAGGGCATCCATTTCCCACCTCATTACGTAGACGACAAATATAGATTAGTATATCCAATTGAGGAACACCACCTCATGAAACATGCAATGATGATTCCCAGGGAACGGCTGATTTCAGGCATCGGCCTCCCGGGCAAGAAAATCGGTATAAGCCCTGGCCAGCCCTTCTTTCAGGCTCACCTTGGCTCGACAGCCCAGGGCGTGCAGGCGCGAGACATCCATCAGCTTTCTTGGCGTGCCGTCCGGTTGGCTGGGGTCAAATTCGATACGGCCGGGGTAGCCGATCACATGGGCAACAGTTTCGGCCAGTTGGCGGATGGTGAGTTCTTCGCCGCTGCCGACGTTGATGTGCGAGAGCATCGGCCGGGTGTGGGCCTGGTAGGTGGCCGGCGCCAGGTTCATCACTTGCACACTGGCCTCGGCCATGTCGTCGACGTAGAGAAATTCGCGCATCGGGGTGCCGGTGCCCCATAAGGTGAGGCAAGGCTCCAGTTGCAAGGTGCATGTGTCGTGCAACTGGCGCTTGAGTTCCTGGGGAATGGGACCGTTTCTGGTTTCGTCCTGTTCGATCGCCGGCCAGTTGCGGGCGGCGGCGAGTTTGGCAAGGTGCAGCTTGCGGATCATCGCCGGAATGACGTGGCTATTCTGCAGATCGTAGTGGTCACCGAGGCCGTAGAGGTTGGTGGGCATGACGCTGCGGTAGTCGGTGCCGTATTGGCGGTTGTAGCTTTCGCAGAGCTTGATGCCGGCGATCTTGGCGATGGCATAGGGTTCGTTGGTCGCTTCCAGGGTGCCGGTGAGCAGTGCCTCTTCCGGCATCGGCTGCGGGGCGAGTTTGGGGTAGATGCAACTGCTGCCGAGAAAGAGGAGTTTCTGCACGCCGACGCGCCAGGATTCATGGATGATGTGAGCCTCGATCATCAGGTTCTGGTAGATGAATTCGGCCGGGTAGGTCTGGTTGGCGTGAATACCGCCGACTTTTGCAGCGGCGAGATACACCTGTTCGGGTCTTTCCGCTTCGAAGAAGGCGCGCACGGCGGCCTGCTGGGTGAGGTCCAGTTCGGCGTGCGTGCGGGTGATCAGAGTCGCTCCGCCGCGCTGCTGCAGGCTGCGGACGATGGCGGAGCCGACCATGCCGCGGTGGCCGGCGACGTAGATTCGGGTTGGCGTCATGATCTGCTCATTCGTTGTGGTCGAAGGTCTTGAAGCCTGCGAGTTTGACCAGTGCGTCGCGCCTGGCGGAATTGTAGTCGGCCAGCACCATTTCCTGGACCAGTTCGTGCAGGCTGGTGGTCGGCGTCCAGCCGAGTTTTTCACGGGCTTTGCTGGGGTTGCCCAGCAGGGTCTCGACTTCGGTCGGGCGGAAATAGCGCGGGTCTACCCGGACGATGACCGTACCCGGTTTCACTTTGGCCTGGTCGCCTTCGACTCGGGTCACGATCCCGATTTCATCGACGCCATCGCCTTCGAAACGCACGCGCATGCCCAACTCCAGCGCGGCGAATTCGACAAACTGGCGGACGCTGTATTGCACGCCGGTAGCGATGACGAAGTCTTCGGGGTGGTCCTGCTGCAGCATCAACCACTGCATTTCGACATAATCACGAGCGTGGCCCCAGTCACGCAGGGCACTGAGGTTGCCTAGATAGAGGCAGTCCTGCAGACCGAGGGCGATACGGGCGATGGCGCGGGTGATCTTGCGGGTGACGAAGGTTTCGCCGCGAACCGGGCTTTCGTGGTTGAAGAGGATGCCGTTGCAGGCGTAGATGCCGTAGGCCTCGCGGTAGTTGACGGTGATCCAGTAGGCGTAGAGCTTGGCGACGGCATAGGGGCTGCGCGGGTAGAAGGGGGTGGTCTCCTTCTGCGGGCTTTCCTGGACGAGGCCGTAGAGTTCCGAGGTGCTGGCCTGGTAGAAGCGGCTTTTCTTTTCCAGGCCGAGGATGCGGATCGCTTCGAGCATGCGCAGGGCACCGATGCCGTCTGCGTTGGCGGTGTACTCGGGTTCTTCGAAGCTCACGGCCACGTGGCTTTGCGCGGCCAGGTTGTAGATCTCATCGGGCTGCACCTCCTGGATGACGCGGATCAGACTGGTCGAGTCGGTGAGGTCGCCGTGGTGGAGAATGAAGCGCCGCCCGGGCTCGTGCGGATCTTGATAGAGGTGATCGATGCGGTCGGTGTTGAATAGCGAGGAACGGCGTTTGATGCCGTGCACTTCGTAACCCTTGTGGAGCAGGGATTCAGCCAGGTAAGCGCCGTCCTGGCCGGTCACGCCGGTAATCAGGGCAACCTTTTGATGGGAGGTCATAGGGGGGTCATCCGTCAGGGAATCTACGATGCTTGGGAAGGTTGAAGGGGTAGAGCGATCTGCGCTGGGCTTGCGCCCATGCTAGCGCCGTGCCCGAATGTATCGACATTCAACAGGTTTGTATTGCGGGCAGAAGTCGCTCAACCCGCAGCAGGGGCTGGGGTGGCGACAGGCTTTCAGCGGCCGAACGGGCCAGGCAGCACGATTCTCCACCTTGCGGTGAAGCCTGGAACGATACCAGACGAGTCCTTGAACGGACAAGCGCATCTTTTCCGGTCTGTTGTGAAACCAGGCGCGGGCCCCCGGCACCAAAGGGATCAGCAGGCAAATTCCCCGCTACCGGGTCAGCGCCATGAACAGTTCGGGCAGCCGCTCCGGCAAGCGAGCGACGCGGTCGATCACCGAAAACCTCCGCCCGAAGATGTCGCTGACGTAGTCGTCGGCCTTGCGGTCGAGGCTGATGCAGTAGGTGAAGATGCCTTTCTGGTCGAGCTCACCGACCGATTTGCGGGCGTCTTCGATCAGCAGGCGCGGATCATGGACGTCGACGTCGGCAGGCTGGCCGTCGGTCAGGACCAGCAGCAGTTTCTTCTCGGTTTTTTGTGCGCCGAGGTAGTGCGCGGCGTGACGCATCGCCGCGCCCATGCGTGTCGAATAGCCAGCCTGCATCGCGGCGAGGCGGCCCTTGACGGGATCACCCCAGCTTTCGCTATAACCCTTGAGGTGCAGGTAGCGGACGTCGTGACGGGTGTCGGAGTGGAAACCGGCAATGGCGAAGGGGTCGCCGAGCTGCTCGATCGACCAGGCAAGCAGCGATACTGCTTCCTGACTCAGTTCAAGAATGCTCTGTTGGCCACCGTTGGTGCCGACCTTGACCTGGTCGGCCAGCGACTTCGAGAGGTCGAGCAGGAGCAGCACCGCCAGATTGCGGCCATTGCTGCGGTGACTCATGTTGATGCGCGGGTCGGGATGGGCGCCGCCCTTGAAATCGATCAGCGAACGAATGGCAATGTCGAGATCGAGTTCACTGCCGTCTTCCTGATAGCGGATGCGGACTCGCTCCTGTGGTCTCAGCAGATCCAGCAGACGCTTCAGGCGCCGGGCCAGCGCTGCGTGTTTTTCGAGCAGGCGATCGATGTCACGGGCGTCAGCACTCGGGTGCAGCGATTCGTAGAGGCTCACCCAGTCCGGCCGGTAGCTCTGACTCTGGTAGTCCCACTCCGGGTAGTGGCGCGGCGGCAGGCGTTCGACCTCGGCTACGGCGGCCGTTGAACGCTGCTCGTCGAACATTTCCTCGTCGTCGCTCAACTCGTGGAAGCGCCAGAGATGGCGATTGTCGTCGCGATAGCCGACCTCGCTATCGGTAAAAAAGACACTGGCCAGTTGGTCGCTCTGACGTCGGGTGCGTGCGACGTAGGAGAGTGCGAGCTGGGCGATTTCTTCGCTGCTCGAATCGCCTTGCTGCAGCGTTTCCTGGAAGCGCCGCACGAACTCCAGCAGGATCACGTCCTGGTAGCCGTGCTCGGGGTCGAGCACGGCGCGTGACAGCATCGCCAGACGATGGCGGAGGCAGGAATGAGTCTCGGGGTTGCAGGCACCTTCCACCGGCTTCGGATGCAGCGCCAGGAAACTGCGACGCAGGCCGGGATACGCGCGCAGGATCAGCGTCTCGATGCGACTGTCTTCGAAGAACTCGATCGCCATGCGCTGCATGGGGCTGAAGTTGTCGGCAAACATCGGCTGGCTCCAACGCCGATGCGCTGCGATATGGGCCAGTGTGACGCGGTAGCGGTCAATGCCGGAAACACCGCCGGCGTCGTCGAGGACGTCGGGCAGACGGATTCCCGACGGGTCGTAGTAGGGAACCGGTGACAGTGTCTGGTCGATGTCGCTGGCGTAGGGAACCAGTTGCGCGCTGTCTTGCCACAGGGCACGCAGGTAGAGATCGAGCCGGCGTTCGTTGTCGAGCAGGAGCGTGCCGTGCCGCTCGCGCTGCAGCACGGCGCGGCTGTCGGCCGACTGCAGGCTGAAGTAGGCACGCTGTCGTTCGGGATGGTTGTGGTAATTGCGGATGCCGTAGTCAAGCCAGTTTCTCAGTCCGGCGATGGTCAGCGCATTGAGCAGCCGTGGCGCCTGCGCGAAAAACTCCGGTAGCCCTGGGCTGGCGAAGGTCTGGTGGATACCATGGATTGAACCGGTGGTGCGCTCCATGAAGTCCAGCGCCAGGTCCAGGTAATGTTGCATCTGCTCGCGTGCCCCCAGCCGTCGGGCGACCGCCGCCAGGCTCTGCAGGAAAGGGGTGATGGCCTTGCCATTCGGTGATTTCCAGAGCCTGTGCACGGTCCGGGTGAGCGGCGGCAAGGCGTCTTCACCGAGGATTGCGGCAATCGCTGGCCACTTCTCGAGGAATGCCAGCACCGGTTCGACGCCACGCCCCATGCGACTCAGAAAACGTGCGTAGTCGAGGTAGGCAGCGACACCATCGGCGGTGAGCACGCGCAATGCCTCGACCAGACAGCCCTCGAAGACCTCATTGACCTGCGGAAAGCGGCAGTCGAGTTGCTCGCGGTACAGGCGCAGGCGTTCGCTCCAGGCGGCACCCGCCTGCTCGTCTGTGCTCGAGTTCGCTGGCATGCTTTTACGTTCCATCGCGATCAGGCAAAGGTCGCGTCGATCGCGTGATCCAGGGTATCGCGGATATCATGGTCGTCGGTGATCGGCCGCACCAGGGCCATTCGACAGGCGTCACGGGGCGCGACTCCGCCCTTGATCAAGGTTGCAGCGTAGACCAGCAGACGCGTCGAGATCCCCTCATCGAGACCATGACCTTTGAGCCGGCGGGCGGCGGCGCCGATGTTCACCAGTTGCACGGCAATGCGGCTATCGATGCCGCTTTCACTGCAGAGGATGGCGGTCTCCAGATCGGCATCGGGATAGTCGAACTCGAAAGCCGTAAAACGCTGCTTGGTCGACTGCTTGAGATCTTTCATCAGGCTCTGATAGCCAGGGTTGTACGAGATGACCAGTTGAAAATCGGGATGCGCGTGGATCAACTCACCCTTCTTGTCTAGCGGCAGAGTACGCCGGTGGTCAGTCAAGGGGTGGATCACCACCGTCGTGTCCTGACGCGCCTCGACAATTTCGTCGAGGTAACAGATCGCGCCGATGCGCGCGGCGGTAGTCAGCGGCCCGTCGAGCCAGCGTGTGCCGTTGGCTTCGAGCAGGTAACGCCCGACCAGGTCGGAAGCGGTCATGTCTTCGTTGCAGGCGACGGTGATCAGGGGCTTGCCAAGCTTCCAGGCCATGTATTCGATGAAGCGGGACTTGCCGCAGCCGGTCGGTCCCTTGACCATCACCGGCAGGCGCGCCGCGTAAGCGGCTTCGTACAGTGCCACCTCGTTTCCTTGCGGCTGGTAGAAAGGTTCCTCGATTACCCTGAATTGCTCCTTGTCGGTCATTTCCCATCCCTCATGTGCACTCATCCGACCGGTGTCAGGCAACAGCCCAGCATCGGCCCGCGCCTTCTGACCACAGACCACCGACTCAGCGATGAACGCCGAGCTTCTCGCGCCAACCCGGATAGAGCTTGTCGGCGTCCCCCGGGAAGGACTCGAAGGCGCGTGCGAATTCATGGTGCTCCCTCGCCCACTCGATCGGATCGGCGCCAGCCTTCCAGCATTCGTAAGCCTGCCGCAAGGAAAGCGCGCCGGCCGCCGGACTGTCGATGTGACCATAAGAACCGCCACCGGAGGTGTTGATGACGTTGCCGTGGCCGAGATTCTCGAAGAATCCCGGCAAACGCAGTGCATTCATGCCGCCGGAGTTGATCGAGGTGGTCGGCGTCATGCCGTACCACTTCTGGTAGTAGACCGGGCCCTGACACTCGTCACGCTCCAGCATGTAACAGATGTTCTTGTCCGAGCTCTCGCCTTCCATCTTGCCGAAACCCATGGTACCGACATGGATGCCGGATGCCCCTTGCAGACGCGCAATCTTGCCCAGCACGAATGCCGTATAGCCGCGCTTGGCGGACGGCGAGGTGATCATGCCGTGACCGGCGCGGTGATAGTGCAGATATTGGTTGGGGTACTGCCGGCGGGCGGTGGTGATCATGCCTGGACCGCCCACGAAACCGTCGACCAGGAAGGCGACTTTGTCGGCATCAGGCCCGAAGGTTTCCAGGATGAAGTCGGCGCGATGGAGCATTTCGTAATGGTCATCGGCGGTGATATTGGCGGAGAAAATCTTGGCCTGTCCGGTTTCATCCATCGCACGCTTCATGGCGTCATAGACCAGGGGGTACACTTTCCTCGCCGGGCAGAACACCTGATTGCCCTGCGGCTCATCATTCTTGATGAAGTCGCCGCCCAACCAGAACTGGTAGGCGGCCTTGGCGAACGGCTCCGGACGCAGCCCCAACTTGGGCTTGATGATCGTGCCGGCGATGTAGCCGCCATCCTTGAGCGGGCGTCCGAGGATCCGCCACAGATCCGAGATGTCCTTGGCCGGGCCGTCGAAGAGCTGAATGGCGCGCTCGGGAACGAAGATGTCATGGATCTTGCCGTGTTCGATGTCGCCCATGCCCTGGTTGTTGCCGATGATCAGCGTCAGAATCGATACCATCATCATGCGACCGTCGGTCATGTTGCGGTCGAACAGATCCAGCGGATAGGCGATGCGCATGTCTTCGGTGGCTTCGTCGATGGAATAGACCAGGGCATCGACGCCCTTGGTGAAGTCATCGGTGGTACTGGTCTCGACATTCGTACCCGTGGAAGATTCTGCGGCAAAGTGAGCGGCCGACTCAAGATAGCCATAGCCGGCTTTCGGCTTCATTTTGTACGCCACCAGAATGTGCTTGCCCCCCCTGATCAGGTCTTCTTCCTTCAGGCTGAGGTCGGCGTAACGATTCGATTGGTCCATGCTTGTCTCCGTGTCGATGAGGGTAAATACCGTGTTGGATCATGTGCGACAAGTGTAGGCGGCAAAATTGATTATTAAAAGTTAAACTTTTTTCTATTTATGATTAGTTTTTGCTTTCCTATTGAACGCCCGCCGAAGAACTGAACCAGTCCCTGCCCGATGCCCGCCCAGCAGTACGCACCCTGCCCGCCAACGCTTCGTAACGGACAGTGGCAAAGCCTGCCATTTTGGCGGATAATTTGTCCATGCGACTGAACCCACCGTCCCGAGCCAGCGAAATATCGTGCCTACTGCGTTTCCCCCCCTGACCAGCGTCGTCCGCGCCCTTGCCATGGACGCGGTCCAGCAAGCCAGCTCCGGCCATCCTGGCATGCCTATGGGCTGGCCGATGTCGCAACAGTCCTCTGGCGTCGCCCCCTGCACTACAACCCGGCCGATCCCCTGGCCGGATCGCGATCGTTTCGCTCTCTCGAACGCTCACGGATCAATACTGAATATGTTGGACACGACGGTGCCGTGGTCGGCATCGATCGCTTTGGAGAACCGGCAGCTGCCGGCCAGTGGTTTGGCTTTTTCGGTTTCACGGTGACCCACCTAGTTAGCACCGTGAGATCACTGTTGTCATTTCTCAAGGAGACCGTTTCATGACAATCAAAGTAGGGATCAATGGGTTTGGCCGTATCGGTCGGATGGTATTTCGCGCCGCAATTCAGAATTTCGAGGACATCGAAGTGGTCGGCATCAACGACCTGCTCGAACCCGACTATCTGGCGTACATGCTCAAGTATGACTCGGTGCATCGTCGCTTCCAGGGCAGCGTTTCGGTCGAAGGCAACACCCTGGTCGTCAATGGCAAGAAGATCCGTCTGACCGCCGTCAAGGACCCGGCCGAGCTGAAGTGGGACGAGGTTGGTGCAGACATCGTCGTCGACTCGACCGGCCTCTTCCTGACCACCGAATCGTGCCAGAAGCATATCGCCGCGGGTGCCCGCAAGGTCATCCAGAGCGCGCCCAGCAAGGACGATACGCCGATGTTCGTGTTCGGCGTCAAT
>RRZU010768166.1_pt1 | contig 21363 bp, 15 predicted proteins | sample 2165561 | NCBI WGS metagenome assembly RRZU01 (sample SAMN10456909, study PRJNA506462) | wastewater metagenome | isolation source: wastewater sludge | place: USA: Moscow, Idaho | reverse complement strand
CCGCCACCGTCAAAGTGACCAACACCTTCAGAGGAACCTGAGGGCCGCTCACGGAGACCCGAACCACCGTCGATGCCTCACCCACGCCAGAGGGAGACCGCCCAGGCAGCCTGCCAGCGGTCGCTGCACACTCCCTCCACTGAACGGTGCGCCTGCGCTTCGCCCAGAACGGTCATTCCGTAAAGCGCCCACGGGCCTCGCCGGTGGCCAACAGCGTGGGCCGGCCCATCTCTCGGCCAACCGGTGGCGAACCGCTCAAGTTCCTCGATGCGTCTCAGCCGAGGTCAATCACCGGTCAACTCCACTCCGACAAACGGGTCGGCGACCGGGGCGATCTACACGATCGGGCATGGGGCAGGCACAGGTCAACCGGTGGGGCCTGACGGGTCGAGTACTGCTCGAGGGCCAAACGGTGGCTGTGGCGGTAACGCTGGGGGGCTATCCGCAAGGAGTCCCCACTTAAGCGCTCGGCCCTCAGTCGCCGGTGGACTGGGATGCCCATGAGACCAGCCAGTTCGATCCCACGGGGTTGATGAGCACGTAGAGGGCTTCGCCTCCTGCTCCTGTGGCGTTGCACTGGTACTGGGACCCGATCGAGTAACAGCTGTCTGCCGGCCCGTTGGGACGGAACCGCTGTGTGTTGCTGAGCAGTCCAGAGAAGCTGGTCGGGTCGGAGAGCGCCTGCATGGTGGCGGTGTCGCCGTTGCGCCACGCGTCGATGAACGCTCGGCCCACTGCCTCGGGATCGGTGGTGGCGGTGGCCACAGGGTCAGGAAAGACGTAGTCCCCGGTGCAGATGTTGATGTAGCTCTCGGGGTCGAAGGACTGTCCGTACTCCGGGAAGTACCAGTTGATGGCCCGGTAGGCGAGCTGGCCGTTGCAGTCACCGAGGTCGAACGCGGTCACGACCGCTTCGCTCTGGGGGGCGTCAGCCACGGTGGCGCCCGCCCCCTCCCAGACGCTGACCCCTCGACCCGTCGCCGTGTCCCCACCCCAGGAATCCCAACGCACATCGGTGACGAGGCCGGTCGGGTCGCCGCCGTTGAAGATCCGGTCCGGTTCGATCTCGCCGTAGCCCTCTTGGCTGCTGGCCCACACGACCCCCAAGGTGGCCACCTCGAAGCTGATGGGTTCGAGCAGCTGGGTGAGCCCTTGGGCGGTGGCGGCGTGGCCGGCGGCGTTTGGGTGGAATGAGGTCTCGATGCGGGGCGGGCCGCCGCCTCGGCTGACGCTGACACCGTTGAGCCAGTCCTCTCCGCTCCCGCAGAGCTCGTGGCTGCCGTTGCGGTAGATGATGCTGCGGGGCAGGTAGTGGATGCGGTCACGGCCGAGTTGTTCGTTGGCGGCCCGCACCGCCTGGACCAACGTGCTGTCGAGGTTCGCGGCGAGGCGGCCGAGTCGTTCGGTGTCGCCCCTACCGATCCCTTGGCACTGGATCTTGACCCATCCCGGCCACTCGCTGACGGGGGCGAACATGTTCGGGTAGCCGACCACCACGATGTGGCCACGGTCGCTCAGGTGCTCGTCGGCCAGATGCACGTAGAAGTCCACCAGGGTGCCCCGCAGGTCGTCGCCGGGCTCTGGGGTTCCCTGGTCGTCGATCAACAGGTCACAGTCGTATCCCAGCCCACCTTGGCGGCGGTCGGCTTGGCGGCCCCCTTCGCATCCTCGACGGGGCGGGTCCAACAAGGCGGCGATGCGGGCGTTGACCTCCTGTTCGGGGGTGTCGCACCCGGTCACGTCCAACGAGTCGTTACGGACGATGCCCGTGACTGCGTTGGTGAAGCTGTCCGGCAGCGGCAGGCAGTCGATGAGCAGGTCCGCGAAGCCGATGTCGTTCCCACCGAACGAGAACGTCAACAGGTCGACCCGCTCGGGTGCGCCCTGCTCGAGCCCCCAGTCCCACAAAGCCTTGTTCCCGGTGCCGGGACGCTCGTTGAACAGGTCCTCGATGAGGTGGCCGGTGCAGGCCGTGAACCCCTCAGCAGTGATGTTCCACCCCGCCTCCCGGGCCAGGTCCGCAGCGGCCGGGCCGTAGGCGAGGTCGGACTGCGCGCACGGCCCCTGATTGCCCGACACCCCCTCCCCCGACGAATACGAATCACCCGCCGACACCCACGACACCTCCCCCGACGGGACCTCCGCCCACGACGACCCACCCGTGGCCACCGCCGCCACCAGCGCCAGCACCGCCGCCAGGCCGACACGGACGGTCACGACCCCACCCCCAACTCTTCGAGGCGGCGGTCCACCAACACCCACTGGTACGCCAACTCGCCCCGCAACACCTCATCACCAACACCGCAAGCGGCCAGGAACCGGTTGGTCGACGCCGCCAGGCTGACGAACAACTCGCTCGTCACCCCATCAGGCACATCACCCGCCAGCCCGTAGAGCTCGGACGGCTCGACCACGTCGTCGAGGCGGCCAGCCCGGCCGAGACACGTAGCCTCGTCCGGCGGCCCGCTGCCCAACAGGTCGACAAGCAACGAATGCACCTCCACCAGATCAGACCCGTCGCCCTCCACGAACGCCACAACGGCCGCTGGATCCTCGGCCGGGGGCAACACCGGCCGCATCGGGCTGCCCACCCCAGCGAGCTTGGCCACCTCGACCACCTCACCACGAGACGCCCCGGCGTCCTCCTCGCTGCCACCGGGCGACTCCGACGAGCCACCACCACCCACCACCGCTACCACAACCACGGCCACCACAGCGACCAACAGCAACCCGCAACCGACCCACACCGCCCTGCGCCGCCCCACCATCACCGCACTCTAGAACCCCCCAAACGCCCGGCCCTTCGGGCCAGGCGCACGACCACCGCGCCAGCTGAACCGTCGACCACGTCGGGCGATGTCGACAACAGGCGTGCCGTAGCTGAGGAGGGTGTGCCATCGCGACATCTCGTCGCCGCAGACGTGGATGGCGGCCAGCCTCGAGGGCTGCCGCGCCGGGATTTGCGGGCCGCGGGCTCAGGGGGGTGTGAATCGTTGGATGCGGTCGTTGCCGGTGTCGATGACGTAGATGTTGCCGTTGGGACCGACTGCGATTCCTGTGGGGCGCCGGAACTGGCTGTTGGCGTCACCGAGGGCGCCCCATTGGGTGAGGAGGGTCCCCGTCGGGGAGAACGCCCGGATGGTGGATCCTGGTGTGGTGGTGTAGGGCACTCCGGCGTCGGTGAGGTAGACGTTGCCCGAGGTGGGGTCGACGGTGATCCCGCCGACGGAACCGGCGGCAGCCCATTGGGTGTCGTAGGTGCCGGTCGCGGTAAACTTCTGGACCCGTCCGCTGTCGCCTACGTATACGGCGCCGGAGGTCGGGTCGACGGCGATCGCGCTCGGGCTGTGGAACTGGCCGTTCCCGTCGCCGGTGGTTCCCCACTGGGCGAGGTAGGCGCCGGCCGCCGAGAACTTCTGGACGCGGTCGTTGCCGGAATCGGCGACGTACACGTTGCCGGACGAATCGATGGCGAGGGCGTCGACACCTTGGAACTGCCCGTTGGCGGACCCGGTGGCGCCCCATTGGGTGAGGAGCGTCCCGGTGGGCGAGTACTTGCGGATCTCGTCGCCGGCGGGGACGTAGACGTTCCCGGACGTGGGATCCACCGCGACCGCCCCGGGACTGGGGGTCGCCCACTCACCGAGGTACGCGCCGGTGGCGCCGAACCTCTGCACCCGGTTATTGGCCGTGTCCGCGACGTACACGTCGCCCGACGAGGGGTTGACGGCCACGCCGTGCGGGAACCACAGCTCGCCGTCCCCGTTCGGGAGCCCCCCCAGGGTGCCGCCATCGTGCCAGATGCGGTTGTTCCCAGAGTCTTGGATGTAGAGACCCGACGGGCCGCCGGCCAGTGCACACGGCTCGGCCAAACCAACGTTCAGGTACACCGCGACAGAGCTCCCGTCGTCCTCCCAGCGGGCATGGAAGTCGTAGCTCAGGTAGGTGGCGTAGATGCCCCCGGCGTAGGCGGCGATAGCGCACGGAGGAACGGTGGTGTCGAAGACGGTGGGCACGACGGTGCCGGTCGAGGAGAACTTCTTGAAACGTGGCCACTGGGTGTCGCTGTCAAAGTCGAGGACGTAGACCCGGTCTGACGGGTCGACAGTGATGCTGCTGATCTGGTCGAACTGGCCGGGGCCGGCGCCTTGGCCTCCCCATTGGGTGAGGTAGGTCCCGGTTGGGGAGAACTTTTGTACCCGGTAGTTGCCCGGGTCGGCGACGTAGACGTTGTCGGCGGAGTCGGCGGCGATCCCGGCGATCCCGTAGAACTGGCCATCGCCGGTGCCGGTGGTGCCCCATTGGGTGAGGAAGGTCCCGGTGGGGGTGAACTTCTGGATGCGGTTGTCGCCGTCGGTGGCGTAGACGTTGCCGGCGGCGTCGACCGCGAGGTAGCCGAGGTGGTTGAACTGGCCGTGGCCGGTCCCGTATCGGCCCCATTGGGTGACGAAGGTGCCGGTGGCCGAGAACTTCTGGATGCGGTTGTGGCCGTCGTTGACGTACACCTCACCGGAGGTCGGGTCGACCGCGACCGGCCCCGGGTCGTGGAAGTGGCCGTGGCCGGGGTTGCCCCACGCACTGGCGAACACAGGGGGTTGGGTGCCGGGGCGGGTCAGGTCGGCATCGACGGTGGTGGTGTGGGCGGCGGTGACCGTCATCGGTGTGGCGCCGGCGAAGTCGGGGCTGTTGTCGAAGTACTCGACGGTGCGGCCCCCGACCGGGTCGATGATCGCCGCCCGGTACACACCCGCGGTCAGTCCTGCGATGGTGTAGCCGCCGTCTTCGTCGGTGACCGCGCCGCCGGCCACCCCCGACGGCCCGATGGCCAGTATCCAGGCGCCGCCCATCGGGCCGCCCGACGCGTCGGTGACCACCCCGGCCAGGGTGCCGGTGTTGGCGTCGAGCGCCGCGTTGGTCACCGCGGGGGCGGTGACCGACGTCGCCGTCGCCAACCCCGTGTTGGGCTGATTGTCGTGCCACTCCATGTTGTGACCACCGGTCGAGTCCACGAACGCCAACTTGTAGTCACCCGCCGCCACGTTCAGGCTGTACTGGCCCGCCGCGTTGGTGACCGCCCCGCCGGCGTTGCGGAAATCCGACGCTCGCAACGCCACCACGAACACCCCACCCAACGCCGCGTTCGACCCTGCTTCGCGGACCGTGCCCGACAACGTTTGTGCCCCCGGCGTGGTGGACTGGGTCGGTAGCGCGACGGTCGCCGCGGTGGAGCCCCCGGCGGTGACCGCCAGCGACGTGGCCCCCAGGAAATCGACCGAGTTCGGGTAGTACCGAGATGCGTGCGCGCCGGTCGGGTCGACGAACACCGGCCGATACGACCCCACCGCAAGGCCCGCGAGGTTGTAGTGGCCGGCCCCGTCCGCCACCGCGCCCCGCTGGGTGGCACCGGTGGTGGCGTTGATGCCGATCACCCACGCCCCCCCGACCGGCGTGCCCGAACCCGCCTCGGTCACCGTCCCCGCCACCGCCCCGCGGGTCGGGGCCATAAGAGGGTCCGCGTCGACCATCTGATGATCGACCACCGTCACCGTCGTCGGCGCCCCGAAGAACCCCGCCACGTGCCCACCGGTCGGGTCGATCCCGTACACGAAGTAGCTCCCCGCCGGCACCTGAGCCTGATAGTCCCCGGTGGCGTCCGCGACCGCGCCCCCCACCACCGAGTAATCCGACGTCCGCAACACCGCCACCCACGCACCACCCACCGGACCGCCCGACCCCGATGACGTGACCGTCCCCGACACCCCCGTCGGCGCCCACGCCACCGATAACACGGTGGAGACCGACGCCGGGTCGGTCTCGTCGGAATCGACGCTCGCCCCATAGAACACCGCGCCGAAGCCGAGGTCGGACTCGAGGACCACATACTCGCAATCGAGCGGGTGCGCCGCCCCCACCGCGAGGTCGAACGGCCCCACCGCACACCCCGTCCCACCACCGAAGATGGTGGAGGTGGTGACGAGCACGTTGTGCAACACCACGGTCCCGGTGTTGGTCACCTCGATGTGGAGATGCGCGGTGTCGCCCGGCGCGTACGAACCCCGGTCCGCCGTGACCGACACCGTCATCGCCCCCGGCGTGGGCGCCGACCCGAGATCCACCGCCAACAAGGCATCACCCAACTCGCCGGGACCGTCACCCCGGTTCGCGATGTCGCCCTGGCCCAACTTGCCCGACGTGCCCGCCCCCCAACACCTCACCGACCCGTCATCCAACCGGGCGCACCCATGATCAGACCCCAACCCCACCACCGACACCGTGCGTCCCGTGCCGAGGTCCACCGCCGGGAGGCTGTTGCCCATCTCCCCCGCCCCGTCACCCCGATTGTTGACGTCGCCCAACCCCAACTGGCCCGCCGCGTTCGCCCCCCAACACTTCACCGACCCGTCATCCAACCGCACGCACGTCCCCGCAAACCCCGCCGACACCCCCAACGCCGTCCGCCCCGTGCCCAGACTCACCGTCGGGAGGCTCGTGCCCATCTCCCCCGACACATCACCCCGATCGTTCGTGTCGCCCAACCCCAACTCGCCCGACGCGTTCTCCCCCCAACACTTCACCCCCGCCGTGTCCAACACCACACACGTGTGATCACCACCCGCCGACACCGCCGCCGCCGTCCGCCCCCCCAACACCACCGCCGGCAGGCCGTCACCCATCTCCCCCGGCCCGTCACCCCGATTGTTCGTGTCCGCCAACCCCAACTGCCCCGCGTTGTTCCGCCCCCAACACTTCACCGTCGCGTTGTCCAACACCACACACGAATGACTCACCCCCACATCCACCGCCACCGCCGTCCGCCCCGCACCCAACCCCACCGCCGGGAGGCTGTCGCCCATCTCCCCCGGACCGTCACCCCGATCCGCGGTGTCACCCAGGCCCAGGCGGCCGTACCCGTTCGCCCCCCAACACTTCACCGTGCCGTTGTCCAACAACGCACACGAATGATACGAACCCACCGAAATCGCCGTCGCCGACCGCCCCGCACCCAGGCTCACCGCCGGGAGGCTGTCGCCCATCTCCCCCGGACCGTCACCCCGATTGGCGGTGTCACCCAACCCCAGGCGCCCGAACCCACCCAACCCCCAACACTTCACCGACCCGTCATCCAACAGGGCGCACGTGTGGTTCCCGCCCGCCGCCACCGCCGACGCCGTCCGCCCCGCACCCAGATCCACCGCCGGGAGGCTGTTGCCCATCTCCCCCGGCCCGTCGCCACGATCCGCCGTGTCACCCAACCCCAACTGCCCGTACTGATTCTCCCCCCAACACTTCACCAACCCACCCACCAACACCGCACACGAATGATTCGACCCCGCACTCACCGACAACACCGCCAAACCAGACCCCACCACCCCCGGGTCTTGTGCACCCGCCACCGGCGACGCCCCCACCATCACCGACCCGCACAACAACCCCGCCACCACCAGAGCCAACCGCCGACGCCGCCCGCCACCCATCGCCCGCCCCCTTCGTACGACCAGACCGTCAACCTACTCGGCTCACTCGGGCTCCGGCGCCCGCCGATCCCGCTTCACCTCGCCTCGGTGCCGCTTCGCCTCCAGCCGCCGGCGGCGGCTCCCGGCGGTCGGCCGTGACGGCCGACGCGCGGTCGGCACCCGGAGCGCATCGGCCAAGGTGTCGCGCAGCCGGTCGAGGGCCAGTGCCCGGTTGCGGTGCTGCGAGCGGGAGTCGTCGGCGCTCACCGTGACCACCGGCCCGAGACGGCCCACCAGCCGCTCGCGCTGGGCTTCGGTCAGCGCCGCACAGGTGGTGAGGTCGAGTCTGGCCACCGCCCGGGTGTGGGCCTTGTTGGCGTGCTGGCCGCCGGGGCCGCCCGAGGGCGCGAACGACCACTCGACGTCCGCGAGCGGGATCTCGCAGTCGGCGGCGACGCGCAGGCGCTGAGCCATCCGGGCGAGGGTAGGCGGGCAGGCACGCGCCGACCGGCCGCTAGGGTCCGCGCCGATGCCCACGCCCGACGCACCGCCGGTCCTGCTCCTCCACGGCTTCGCCACTTCGGCGGAGCGGACGTGGCGGGACAACGGCTGGATCGACCTCCTCGACGACCTCGGCCGTGAGGTGCTGGCCGTCGACCTCCTCGGCCACGGCGACGCCGACAAGCCCCACGATCCCGAGGCCTACGCCGGGCTCGAGGCCCGGGTCGCCGACGCGCTGCCGGCGGAGCCCGTCGACGCCGTGGCCTTCTCCCTCGGTGCCCGGGTCCTCCTGAGACTGGCGGCGCAGGACCCCGACCGCTTCCGCCGAATCGTCGTGGCCGGCGTCGGCGACAACCTCTTCCGGCGCGACGACTCCGAGCCCATCGCCCGCGCCATCACCGAGGGCGCCCACGAGGACGACCGCGTCGGCCAGCACTTCGCGTTGCTCGCCACCGCGCCCGGCAACGACCCTCTGGCCCTCGCCGCATGCCTGCGGCGCCACTCCCCGCCCATGACCGCCGCCGAGCTCTCGCAGGTACGGCGGCCGGTGCTCGTGGTCCTCGGCGACCGCGACTTCGCCGGGCCGGCCGATCCCCTGCTCTCGGCGCTCCCCGACGCCCGGCTCACCACACTCCGCAACGTGGATCACTTCGCCACACCGAAGGCCATGGGCTTCCTCGATGCCGCGCTGGGGTTCCTCGGGCCCTGATGCCGGCCGGGTCGACCTCTCGCCGCGGTCCACCGGCGCGTCGTCGAATCCGCCGATCCAACCCCCACGGAACCTCAAGACCGGCAACCTCACATCCGATGGATCAGGGGCGTCGGAACAGGTCCGATGCCCTTCGGTACCACTGGGGAGGCACGGCGAGCGATGGCATGGCGATCCGCCAAGCGATCCGGCCACGGGCGCACGCGCTCCGGGGACGCGGGACGCGACCTCGCGTGGGCGGTCGTCGCGTGCGTCGCTGCGGTGACCCTCGCCATCGGCTTCGGTCTCGGGACATCGGTCACGCGGTGGCTGGTCGATTCCCCGGTGGACCTCAGCGCCATGATCGGCCTGATCCTCGTCCTGCCGCCCGCCGCGATGGTCGTGGCCCGCCGGCGCCTCCGTGACGCCAACGCCGTCCGTGACGAGCTCGACCGCCTTGCCCTGCACGACCCGCTGACCGGGCTCCCCAACCGGCGCTTCCTCAACGAGCACTTCGAGCAGATCATCCGGCGCTCCCAGCGCGGCGGCGGCCGAGTCGCCGTCTTCGTCCTCGACCTGGACCGCCTCAAGACCGTCAACGAGGCCCATGGGCGCGAGGCCGGCGACCAGCTCATGGTCGCCGTCAGCAGCCGCCTCACCGAGATCGTGGATGACGCCAGCACCGTCGTCCGGTATGGCGGCGGCGAGTTCATCATCATCTGCCCCGACACCACCGGTGGGCCGGCGGCCGAGCGCCTCGCCGCCGGGTTGATCGAAGGGCTGGAGGCACCCTTCACCATGGGCCACGACCGGGTCCGTCTGACCGCCCACATCGGGATCGCCATCGCCGAAGAGAACTGCGCGCAGCCCGACGACCTCATCCGCGACGCCCACTCGGCCCTCCACAACGCCAAGCACGGTCCGTGCGGCTACGCCATGTTCGACCGGTCGATCGCCCAGCGGGGGACGCCGTCGACCACCGAGCGTCGGCTGCGCGAGGCCCTCGAGCGGGGCCAGTACCGCCTGCACTACCAGCCGGTCGTGTCCCTCCAGACCCAGCGGATGGTCAAGGTCGAGGCGCTCATTCGCTGGGAGGACCCCGAACGGGGCCTCGTCAGCCCCGGCGAGTTCATCCCTGCGCTCGAGGAGACCGGCCTCATCGTGCCCGTCGGCACGTGGGTGTTGGAGGAGGCGTGCCGCCAGGCCAAGCGGTGGCAGGAGGCCTACGCCGACCGCGCGCCGCTGGCGGTGACTCTCAACGTGTCGACGCGCCAGTTGGCCCAGTACGACTTCCCCGACGTCCTGACCAGGGCGCTGACCGTCACCCAGGTCGACCCGAGCCTGATCTGCCTGGAGATCACCGAGGGCGCCCTCATGCACGACGTGGATGCGGCCTGGACGATGCTGCGCACCGCGAAGACGAGCGGTGTCGCCTTGGCCCTCGACGACTTCGGCACGGGGTTCTCCTCGCTCAGCTTCCTGCGCAGGTTCAGCATGGACATCTTGAAGATCGACAAGAGCTTCGTGGACGGCCTCGGGCACAGCCGGGAGGACACCACCATCGTCGAGCACCTGATCGGCATGGCGCGTGGCCTCGGCATGGTCACCGTGGCCGAGGGGGTCGAGACCGCCGAGCAGGTCAAGTACCTGCGCTCGCTCGACTGCCACATGGCCCAGGGCTTCTACTACTGCAAACCCCAGCCCGCCGAAGTGATCGACCAGATCATGGGTGAGCCCACCACCACGGGTTGGCGGCCCGACCAACGGGCGACCAACGGCGCCGAGCCGACGCCGGCCACGATCGGGATCGACGCCCCCTGGTAGGCGGGCCCGCCCCGGGCCCGAACCCGCTTCAGGGCTCGGTCGAGGCGAAGCCGCCGGCCAGGCGCTCGAGCGGCGTGCCCGGGCCCCGCAGGCCGGCGAGGGCGTCGTAGGCCTCCCGCCGACGGCGCCAGAGCGCAGCGACGAAGCGGGGGCGCAGCAGCTTGTTCATCGGCAGGTACCCGATCTCCCACACCATCAGCACGCCCCAGAAGGCAAGGTCGCCGCTGGCGCCGCCAGGGCGGAGCTTCACGTGGATGCGCATGCCGCCGTGGGTGAAGTGCAGGATCTTCTTGTCGATGGCGTCGGCCAGGACGGCCTCGTTGATCTGGATGAGGCTGGCCCGGTCCTCCGGGGGCTCGACCGCCTTGGTCACCCGCCGGTGCACGAAGTCGACCACCCAGTAGGGCTCGGGTGACGACGGCACCTCGAACACCACGGGCCGTGACAGCAGATACCGGGGCACGAGGGGCGGCAGATCGTGGAGGAAGGCCCCGAGGTAGGCGGAGAAGGCCTCCCAGGACAGCGTGACGCCCGCTTCCTCCTCGGCACAGGCCTCGAGGGCGTCGCGGTGCTCCTCGAGGCGGGCGGCGAGGGCGGCCTCGGGGTCGGCGAACCAGGCGTGGCCGGTCAGGGCGAAGCCCTCGGACGCCGACCAGGAGTCGCCCGGCGAGAGGATGGTCAGCTCGGTGTGCTCGACGCCGGGGGCGCCGGCGAAGGCCTCGGCGACCTCGACCGGGCTGATGAGATTGGGGTTCACCCAGCGGCTCTCGGGGTGCAGGAAGGCCACCATGTTGGCGAAGGGCACCGCGTAGTGCGGCTGGAGCTGGCGGGCCGCGGCGACGAAGTCGTCGATGTAGGTCTGGCGGGTCAGCAGGGTGAGGTCGGCCGGGTCCTCGGCCTCGTAGCCGATGGGGTACGACTGCGCCCACGAATGGGTCTTGAACATGAAGGTCGGGTGGCCGAAGTCGTAGGCCACCTGGTCGAGGGCACGACCGCGGATCTTGCAGTCGTTGAGGTCGGCGACGACCTCGTCGCCGTCGGCCACCACGAACGCGGTGTCGTCGAAGCCGTACTGGTACGACGCCACCCGGACGCCCGGCGCCAGCTCGGTGATCTCGCCGTGGGGCAGCTCGGTGATCTTGTCGAATCCGAGCGAGCGCACCTCGCCGCCCATGACGTCCACCCCGAACTTCGAGACCAGCACCTCGGTGCCCTTGTCGATCTTGCGCATCGACGGGTAGTGGAAGTGGTCGAAGTGGTGGTGGGTGAGGTACAGGTAGTCCGGCGCCAGCCACTCCGGCTTCAGCTCGTCCTGGGGGGCGAAGTGCCACCAGGAGCGCCAGTAGCAGGAGCCGAACAGCCACGGGTCGATGAGGATGGTCGGGCCCGTGCCCTCTCCTTCAGGACCATCGGTTTCGATGTAGAGGCTGGCGTGGCCGATCACGGTGAAGCGCATGGCACTGGTTACGGTATGGCAGAGGGACCGTGAGCGAGAAAACTGCGGACGAGCGCCGCTTCCGGCTGGCGCTGGGCGCCATCACCCTGGCGGGCCTGGCCCTGCGGGTGGCCAACGTGGTGCTGCTGCGTCCCACTCGGGACGCCGGCGGCGACGGCTACGTCCTGGCCGGCGACTCGCTCTACTACCACTTCCAGGCCAACGCCCTCGCCAAGGGGCTTGGCTACATCATCCCGTTGGGGACCGACCTGCGCCCCGTCACCGCCGGCTCCGACCTGATCACCCCGAGTGCCGCCCACCCGCCGCTGTACTCGACCTATCTCGCGCTCTGGTCGAAGCTCGGCGTGGACACCGTCACCGGCCACCGCCTCGCCTCGTGCCTCGTCGGTGCCGCCACCGTGGCCCTCGTCGGGCTGCTGGCCCATCGCCTCGCGCCGACGGCCACCGCCACCCGGGTCGGGCTCGGGGCGGCCGCGGTCGCCGCCCTGTACCCGGGCCTCTGGATCAACGACGGCGTGCTGCTCTCCGAGACCGTGGCCATCTTCACCGTCACCCTGGCCGTCCTCGTCGCCTACCTCTTCTGGGAGCGCCCCTCGTGGTGGCGGGCGGTGGCCCTCGGGGCCGCCATCGGCCTCGCCGCCCTCAGCCGCAGCGAGGCCATCGCCCTCGTCATGTTCGTGGCCCTGCCGCTGGCGTTGCTTTCGCGGGGCTCCTGGGGGCGACGCCTCGGCCTGGCCGCCGTGTCCGGAGCCGCGATGGTGGCCGTGTTGGCGCCGTGGCTCGGCTACAACCTCACCCGCTTCGAGAACCCCGTGCTGCTCACCAGCTCGAGCGGGGCGGTCCTCTCCGGGGCCAGCTGCGACGGCTCGTGGTACGGCCCCCTCACGGGGTCCTACGCCGACTGCTTCGACCCCACCACGCTGTCGGCGGAGACCCAGGCCGACCTCTGCGATCGCATCGATCGCCCCGCCGACTGCCTCGCCAGCGAGGAGGGCGTGCAGGCGGTCGTCCTGTCGCTGCGCGACCCCCGCCTCTACGACGAGAGCCAGTCCGACCAGCCCTACGCCGAGCAGGCCACCGCGTACATCCGTGACCACCTTGGGCGCCTGCCCGTGGTGGTCGCGGCCCGCGTCGGCCGGGTCTGGGGCGTCTACGCCCCCCTGCAGAACACACGGCTCGACATCGACGTCGAGAACCGGGGCCGGGTGGCGTCCTGGCTCGGCTTCGTCGCCTACTGGCTCCTGGTGCCGCTGGCGGTCGTCGGGCTGTGGTCGCTGCGCCGCCGGCGCGTGCCCATCCTGCCCTTCCTCGCCGTGGCCCTCACCGTGACCCTCGCCGCCGGGGCCACCTTCGGGGTGACGCGCTACCGGGCGACCGCGGAGGCACTGCTCGTGGTGGCCGCCGCGCTCGGGGTCGACGCGATGGTGCGACGCACCGCCGTCACTCGAACATCGAGTCCAGCAGCGGACGCACCATCTCCACCGTCGTCCGCGGGTTGACGAAGCAGAGGCGCATCACCGGCTCGCCCTGCCAGGACGTGGCCCGCACGAAGGCCCGTCCGTCGGCGAGCTGGCGGTCGGCCCACGCGTCGTAGTCGGCGCGCTCCCAGCCCGGTCGACGGAACAGCACCACGGACAGCTCGGGTTCGAAGACCAGCTCGAGCCCACCCCGACCGGCGATCTCGGCCGCCACCCGCCGCGTGAGGGTCAGGATGGACTCGACGGCCTCCCGGTAGGCGTCGGTGCCGTGGGTGACGAGTGAGAACCAGAAGGGCAGGCCGCGGGCCCGCCGGGACAGGTGGAAGGCGTAGTCGTGGGGGTTCCACTCGTCGCGGGTGACGGCGTCCAGGTACGACGCCTTCTGGGTGTGGGCGGCCGCGGCCAGCGCCGGGTCCCGGTAGAGCAGGGCGGCGCAGTCGAAGGGGCTGAAGAGCCACTTGTGGGGGTCGATGGTCACCGAGTCGGCGCCCTCGATCCCGTCGAAGAGCGCGTGCACCGACGGGGCCGCCAGGGCAGCGCCCCCGTAAGCGGCGTCGACGTGCAGCCAGAGGTCGTGCTGGCGCGCCAGGTCGGCGGCGCCGGCGAGGTCGTCGACCACACCGAGGTTGGTGCTCCCGGCGGTGACCACGATGACGAACAGGCCCTCACCGTGCTCGGGGTCGGCATCGAGGGCGGCCCGCAGGGCCTCGCCCCGCAGCGCGCCCCGGTGATCGCCGGGGACCTCCAGCAGGTCGACGTCCATGATCTCGGCCGCCGAGCGGACCGACGAGTGCGCCTCCGCGGTGGCCGCGATGCGCCAGCGCGGCGGACGGTCCCCGCGTGCCGCGGCGGCCCGGTGACGGGCGGCCACCAGCGCACTCAGGTTGGCCGCCGATCCCCCGCTCACGAAGCAGCCGCCGGCGCCGTCGGGCAGGCGGCAGAGCTCGGCCAGCCACGCGAGGGCCTGGTTCTCGGCGAACACCGCACCGGCGCCCTCCTGCCAGGACCCGCCGAAGATGCTCGACGCGCTCACCACGAGGTCGAACAGCACGGCTGCTTCGGTCGGGGCGGCGGGCACGTAGGCGAGGTGCAGAGGGTGGTCCATGGAGATGGTGGCCTTGGCCAGCACCTCGGTGAAGCGACGCAGCGCCTCCTCCCAGCCGAGGCCGTCCTTCGTGACGCTGGCGCCGACGAGCTCGCTCAGCTCAGCCGCCGGTCGGGGCCCGTCGAGGGGCACCTCCCGCTGGGTGCGGTCGGCGACGTAGTCGAACACGGCCCGGGCCATGCGGGCGGTGTCCTCGTCGTAGCGGTGCATGCGCGCCGGGTCGGAGGGCGGGTTCATCGGTGCTCGTGGGGCGCGGCCATGCAAGAACGTATCGTCGCCCCATGCAGGCCTGGCGAGTGCACGAGCACGGCGCGCCCCTGGAGGTGCTCCGCCTGGACGACGACGTCGCGCCCCCGGTCCCCGGGCCGGGCCACGTCCGACTGGCCGTCGAAGCGTGTGCGCTGAACTTCGCCGACTCGCTGCTGTGCCTCGGCACCTATCAGGAGCACCCGCCTCTGCCCTTCTCGCCCGGCCTGGAGGTGTGCGGTCGGGTGGAGGCCGTCGGCGCCGGCGTGGACCTGCCCGTCGGTCGGCGGGTGATCGGCCTCCCGACGCTCCCCCACGGCGGCTACGCCGAGGCCTGCCTGTGCGCGGCCCACGACGTGTTCCCCGTGCCCGACGACGTGGACGCCGCCGTGGCCGCCGCCCTGCCGGTCACCTACCAGACGGGGTGGTTCGCCCTGCACCGCCGAGGCTCGCTCCAGCCGGGTGAGACCGTCCTGGTCCACGCCGGCGCCGGCGGGGTGGGATCGGCCGCCATCGAGCTCGCCGTGGCGGCGGGGGCCCGGGTGCTGGCCACGGCCGGCGGCCCCGACAAGGTCGAGCGCTGCCTCGCCCTCGGCGCCGAGCGGGCCTTCGACTACCGCGCCGGCGATTTCGTCGACGCGGTCAAGGACGCCACCGGCGGGCGGGGCGCCGACGTCATCTTCGACCCGGTCGGCGGCGACACCTTCGACCGCTCTCGCCGCTGCATCGCCTGGGAGGGCCGCATCCTCGTCATCGGCTTCGCCGCCGGCCGACCCGCCGATGCGCCCACCAACCACGTCCTGGTCAAGAACTACTCGGTCGTCGGCGTCCACTGGGGCGGGTACCGCACCCGCGACCCCGCCCTGGTGCAGCACTGCCACACCGAGCTGCTGGACCTGCTGGCCGTCGGCGCCATCCACCCGCTGGTGTCCGCCGAGCGTCCCTTTCCCGAGGCCGCGGCGGCGCTGGCCGACCTCACCGGCCGCGCCACCACCGGCAAGGTCGTCCTCCGCCCCTGATCAGCCCCCCGGGCGGCACAGGAGCCGGTCGACGAGGGCGTCGAGGGCGCCGGTGGGATCGACGAGCAGCGGGCGCACCCGGGTGATGGACGGGCGCTGCGGCGGCTCGCTGAAGCCGAAGCCCGCCGGCGGCCAGACACGGGTGAGGGCACCACGGTCCTCGCCCTCGACCGACAGCGAGCCGGCGGTGACCGGGTGCCAGGCATCGGCCCGGTACCACTCGCGCACCCCGGTGGGACTGACGCCGTAGGTCCGGACGTCCATCGCCACCTTGGCGACGGGACCCTCGACGAAGCGGGTGAACCACGCCGGCCGGCGCACCGGGATGGGCCAGCCCCGTCCGGCCGTGAGGGACAGCGCGAACGCCGGGCCGGCGGCCTCGAGGTGGCGGGCGTCGCCTCGGACGGACAGCTCGACGACCGCCAGCTCGTCGAAGCGGTACACCGCGCTGATGAACTCCCCCACGCCGGCGTCGGCCACGTAGAGGGTGCGCCGACCGTCGGGGGCCGCCCACATGACGTCCGCGAACGGCCCGATGGGCGAGCACGCCCAGTGCCCGACCACCAGGCGGTCGCCCGAGGCGAAGCCGGCACCGGCGATGACCCCCGCCAGCTCGTGGCGGCGCGTCACCCGAGGTCGGGCAGGGCCGGCGGCACGGCCACGGGCGCCCCACCCGATGCCGCCGAGCGGTAGATGGCGTCGGTGACGACGTGGGCCCGCAGGGCGTCGGCGAAGGTCGGCGCCGCGGGGCCGCCTTCGGCCACGGCGCGGACGAAGGCGGCGTCGGGGTTGCCGTCGTCGGGGTCGTCCGGGCCGATGGTGGCGGCGAACAGGTCCCCGCCCTCGATGGTGCCCGACTCGCCCCCCGCCCGCGTCCAGTGGACGGGACCGAACCAGTCCCCCTCGATGACCACGTGCAGGCGCTCGCAGAACACCTCGACGCGGCGCAGGCTCGGGCGCTCGAGCAGGTCGTGCCAGACGGACGTGAGCACGCCCAGGCCGCCGCCGGCAAAGGCGAAGGACACCGCCACGTTGTCCTCGATGCCGGCCAGGCCGTGCTGCTCGGCGGTGTGGCCGTTCACGGTGACCACGGGGCCGAGCAGCCACTCGAGGATGTCGACGTCGTGGATGGAGTGCTCGAGCAGCGCCCCCGAGCCCGCCCTGGCCGGGTCGGCCCGCCAGTCGGAGGCGTACTGGCCCTGCACCGGCAGGTACTGGTCGTCGCGGAACACGACGCTCATCGGGCGCCCGCTGCGTTCGTCCTCGATGAGCGCCTTGGCGAAGAGGAACGCCGGTGAGCGGCGCAGCACCAGCCCGACCTGGTTGGTGACCCCGGCCACGGTGACCGCCTGCGTCATGGTCCGGGCGGACTCGAGGTCGGTGGCGAGCGGCTTCTCGCAGAACACGGGCAGTCCCCGTTCGACCACGGCATCGACGAGGCGGGGGTGCTCGGCGGTCCAGGTGCACACGAACACCGCGTCCGAGCGGTCGAGCACCTCGGCCTCGGTGGCGCACACCGGTGCCCCGCTGGCCGCCGAGAATGCGGCCACCTTGTCGGCGTCGGGGTCGTGGACGCCGGCCCAGGCGACGTCGACGCCGGCGTGGGCCGCGCCCCGCAGCATCTTCGAGTGGAACGTGGCGATGAAGCCCGCTCCCAGGAACCCGACGCGCACGGTCACGACGGCGACCGTACCGGGCCGTGTGACCGACGTCCTGATCCGGTGGGAATGCCTCCGGGCCCCGCCGGGTTCAACGTCGTAATCGTGTAATCAGGCTTTAGCCTGGACCTTCCACGAAGCTCCTTCCCGCCAAGCAAGGGAGTCCCTGTGAACGACGTCTCCACCCTCACCCTGCCGGTGCTGCCCCTGACCACGGGTGTGGTGTTCCCCCAGATGGTGGTCACCATCGCCGTCGAGTCGGACGAGGCCCAGGCCGCCGCCGAGGCCGCCAGCGACGGTCGCCTGCTCCTCGTCCCCCGCCTCGACGGCCACTACAGCCGCGTCGGCACCATCGCCAAGGTGGAGAGCCGCCTCACCCTCCCCAACAGGCAGCCCGCCCTGGTCGTGCGGGGCGAGTCCCGCGCCTACGTCGGCGGCGGCGTGGTCGGCACCGGGGATGCCCTGTGGGTGCAGGCCGAGCCCGTCACCCTCGACGAGCCCAGCGAGCACGTGGCCGAGCTGGCCCGCGAGTACCGGGCCACCGCCCGCGCCCTGCTGGCGCAGTTCGGCGGCCGGCGCCTCAGCTCCGTCCTCGGCGACGTCGACGACCCCGGCGCCCTGGCCGACACCGCCGGCTGGATCCCTGACCTGGCCATCGAGCGCAAGGTCACCCTCCTCGAGACGGTCGACGTCGAGGCCCGCCTGGAGCTGGCCCTCGGCTGGGCCAAGGACTCCCTGGCCGAGCTGGAGCTGGCCGAGCAGATCCGCAACGACGTCACCGAGGGGATGGAGAAGACCCAGCGCGAGTTCCTGCTGCGCCAGCAGCTGGCCGCGATCCGCAAGGAGCTGGGCGAGGACGGCGACGACGATCCGGTGGCCGAGTACCGCGAGCGCTTCGCCGACCGAGACCTCCCCGACGACGTCGCCGCCGCGGTCGACCGCGAGCTGGACAAGCTCGAGCGCACCAGCGCCCAGAGCGCCGAGTACGGCTGGATCCGTGCCTGGCTGGACACGCTGGCCGAGCTGCCCTGGGGCGAGCGCTCCGCCGACCACCTCGACCTCGCCGACGCCCGGGCGGTGCTCGACGCCGACCACACCGGCCTCGACGACGTGAAGCAGCGCGTGGTCGAGTTCTTGGCCGTGCGCAAGCTCCGGGCCGAGCGCGGCATCGACGCCGACGGCGGCCGCAAGGCCGGCGCCATCATCGCCCTGGTGGGCCCACCCGGGGTGGGCAAGACCTCGCTGGGCGAGTCCATCGCCCGCGCCCTCGGGCGCTCGTTCGTGCGGGTCGCCCTCGGCGGCGTGCGCGACGAGGCCGAGATCCGCGGCCACCGGCGCACCTACGTCGGTGCCCAGCCGGGCCGCATCGTCCGGGCGCTGGCCGAGGCCGGCACCATGAACCCCGTCTTCCTGCTCGACGAGATCGACAAGGTGGGCTCGGACTGGCGGGGCGATCCGTCGTCGGCGCTGCTCGAGGTGCTCGACCCGGCCCAGAACCACTCGTTCCGCGACCACTACCTCGAGGTCGACCTCGACCTGTCCGACGTGCTCTTCGTGGCCACGGCCAACGTGCTCGACACCATCCCCGGCCCTCTCCTGGACCGAGTGGAGATCGTGCGCCTCGACGGGTACACGGAGGACGAGAAGGTCGCCATCGCCCGCGACCACCTCGTCGCCCGCCAGCTCGAGCGCAACGGGCTGCGCCCGGACGAGGTCGCCTTCGACGAGGAGGCGCTGCGCACGGTGATCGCCGACTACACGATGGAGCCCGGCGTGCGCGACCTCGAGCGCCAGCTCGGCAAGGTGCTGCGCAAGGCGGCCACGACCATCGCCGGCGGTCTCGACGAGGGCGCCGGCGCCGACGGCGGTGATGCCCCGGAGGACGCGACCGACGCGGACACCGCCGGCGCCGCGGCAACCGTCGTCATCGACGCGGACGACCTGCGCCCCGCCCTGGGCCGGGCCCGGTTCCCCCGCGACGACCACGACCGCCGTCACGGACCGGGCGTGGCCACCGGCCTCGCCGTCACCGGCGCCGGCGGCGACGTCCTGTCCGTCGAGGCGACCGCCCTCGACGGCGACACCGGCCTGAAGGTCACCGGCCAGCTCGGCGACGTCATGTCCGAGTCGGCCGAGATCGCCTTCACCTACGTGCAGGCCAACCGCTCGGCCCTCGGCATCGAAGAGGGTGCCGACCAGCGCCGCTTCCACCTCCACGTCCCGGCCGGGGCCGTGCCGAAGGACGGGCCGTCGGCCGGCGTCACCATGACGACGGCGCTGGTCAGCCTGCTCACCGGCCGCCCCGTCCGGCCCGAGGTCGGCATGACCGGCGAGGTCACCCTCCAGGGCCGGGTGCTGCCCATCGGCGGCGTGAAACAGAAGGTGCTGGCCGCCCAGCGGGCCGGGCTCACCACGGTGATCCTGCCCGCCAAGAACGGCCCGGACCTGGACGACCTGCCCGACGACGTCCGCGAGGCCATGACCCTGCACCTGGTCGGCGACGTCACCGAGGTCCTGGCCCTCGCCCTCTCCGACCCCGAGGAGGGCGAGCAGGGCGACGACCCGGGCGACGAGGTCCCCGTTGCCGCCTGATCCCCCACCCGGCGCCGGGCCACCGGTCCACGACCGGCGGCCCGGCGCTCAGGGCCGACGCCCTCGGGAGTCGGGAAGGGGCGCCACCACGAGGTCCATCTCGCGGGCGGCCCAGGCCAGGTCGGGGTCCGCAGTCGCAACGGCTTGGCCGTAGCGGACGGCGCACGCCAGTGCGCAGCAGTCGGCCAACGAGAGCGGCCGGGTGTCGCGGTCGTAGAACTGGGCGCGCAGGGCGCCGGCCACTGCGCCGTCGAAGGCGTCGACCGCCAGCACCTCGAGGCCTCCGTCCCGCAGCCAGGTGATGCGCTGCACGACGTCGACCAACTCGAGACCTCCGACCCGGGAGGAGCGGTCGATGGTCTCGGCCAGGTTGACGGCATTGACAACCGGCGGGTCGTCCCGGTCATGCAGCATGGCGGCCACCTCGTCTGCTGCCGGCTCGTCGATCAGGTGGGCGACGAGGGCGAACGCGTCGAGCAGCACCTATCGCTCCCTGCGCTCGTCGACCGCGTCCTCGTCCCGCCCCGCGGCCCGGAGCATCTCAGTGGACACGCCCTCGGCGAGGCGCAACGACCCGCGCGCCCGCTCGAGGGGATCGTCGGGCACCGGTTCGACGATCAGCCGGTCGCCTGCGTCGACCACTCGCACCCGCCGACTGCCCCAACGGCGCCGCACCGCCGCGGGGATGGAGATCTGGCCGCCTTGTGAGATCTCCACCGTACGCACGGTCTGCGGGTCAAGCTCATGGAAGAGGTTGAGCACCATGACTGGGATCGTACCTCATGGACCTGGAGGGCAGACTGCGATCCCCGCGGCAGAGGTCCGCCCGATCACCGTCGCTGCATGGCGTGCCCGATGCCAGGGTGAGCGGTCCAGGACCGGTCGCTCCGCGCCGGCCGGGCGTAGGGTGAGGCGATGGCCCGGCTGTTGCGCATCGGGGGCGCCAAGCGCCCCTGGCCCGAGGTGCGGGCGGCCATCGAGGCCGCCACCACCGCGCGCTTCCCCGGCGCCGGCGTGGTCGTGGACGACGAGCCGTCGATCGGGTGGCACGACGGCCCGGCGGAGGCATCGGTGGCCGAGGCCGTCGGCGAGCTGCCCGGCTGGCGCTTCGCGGTCGCCCTGGAAGGCGGCGCCGGCGCCACCGGCGACGACGACCGCCGCTCCCCCATCTGGCTGCGGCGGACCTTCAGCGACGAAGCCTTCGCCATCGCCGTCGTGCGCTTCCAGGCCAGCGCCGTGCGCCCCTACGACAGCACCAGGGAGGGCGCCGAGACCCGCCTGCGCGACCTGCTCGACGTCGACGATCCCGCGGTCAGCGGCTACCCCCTGACCGACGCCATGG
>RRZU011576112.1_pt1 | contig 21368 bp, 21 predicted proteins | sample 2165561 | NCBI WGS metagenome assembly RRZU01 (sample SAMN10456909, study PRJNA506462) | wastewater metagenome | isolation source: wastewater sludge | place: USA: Moscow, Idaho | reverse complement strand
CTGTGTACTGTCGAATCGGGCTTTGACCATGATGATCTCGCAAAATAGAGCCTTTAGAATTGCCTGAAATTGAAGATGACTTGTCTGAATTGAATTATATCCTGTAAATGCGACAGGTTTATAGTGGTCTATTATTTCGTTGCAGGTACATGTCGTGGACATGCGTAAAGCACTCGATGCAAAGGCATCTGGCCTTATGATTTTGCTGTGTATTATTTGGGGAATACAGCAGGTGGTTTTAAAAATCGCAGCTGCTGATATTGCTCCGATCATGCAGATTGCCATTCGTTCAGGCCTGTCTGCGGTATTGCTATTTCCATTGATTTATATGCAAAAAATCAAACAGCTATGGTCATTATCGTATGTGTTGCCAGGGTTGTTATTGGCTTTGCTGTTTTCAGCAGAATTTTTGTTGGTTGCGGAAGCGCTACGCTTCACTTCGGCTGCGCATACCGTGGTTTTATTGTATACCGCACCGATCTTTGTGGCCTTGGGTTTACATTGGATTATTCCATCAGAACGCTTAAGTCTATTGCAATGGGGCGGAATATTGATTGCCTTTGTCGGTATTATCATCAGTTTTGCAGGACGTGATCAGAGCAGCAGTCTCAGTAGCCAAAGTTTAAAAGGTGATGTGATGGCCTTACTTGCAGGTGTGATGTGGGCCTTGACGACGATTTCGCTGCGACTGACTAAACTGTCTGAAGCACCTCCAACCCAAACCTTGTTTTATCAGCTTGTTGGTGGTTTTATCTTTTTGTTTCCACTTGCTTTTTTAATGGGTCAAGCGGAAATCCACTGGACAACAATTGCAATCAGCAGTTTGGTTTTTCACACCTTGATCATGTCTTTATTGAGTCTGTTGCTGTGGTTTTGGCTATTACAGCATTACTTGGCCAATCAATTGGGAGTGTTTTCATTTTTGACCCCTGTTTTTGGCATGATTTTCGGGATGATTTTTTTACATGAACGCATCGAAATCAACTTTCTGCTTGGAACAGCATTGGTGATGAGTGGTGTATTTGTGGTCAGTATGCAGGCCTGGATTCAACATAAATTTTGTTCCAAAGCCAAGCCTGTTCAACCACGCTGAGCAGATTAAAAACAGGCTGTGGCATACAGCTCGTAGCCTGGAAATTAATCTGCCAAGGTTGGGCTGGAATCTGTTTTGGTCACAGTACGTTCATCAAAAAGTTCAGAAAGTGGAATAGATAATTTTTCAGTCAAATACTTATCCGATTCGATCAGCAGAGCGCCAATATGTTGCATCCACACATCATCATTTTGGACATGATTTAAGTCATCCTGTCGTGGCAGCGGATAAGGCAAAGATTTATACAGTGTCCAAAAGTCGAGACTGTCGAGATTACGTGCCAATACATATTCATTATTATCAGTTTTACGGATCAGATTTTGTTTTTCCAATAAGGAAACGTAACCAGGCCAACGGCCAATTTCACTGCGACCAAGCACATTCAATGCTTCCTCATCAGTCACGACATCGCCCGTTTTTTGCTTATTGTAAAACAGTTGCAACAGGTCAAGTAACATCAGTACAGGTTGTCTGACTTTGACATTACCACTGTGAAATGCGGTCAGGGCATAACAGATTTCAACACCAAGCAAGACAATATTCCACGACAGAAAAATCCATAACAGAAAAATCGGAATCGCAGCAAAAGCACCATATACAATGGTATAGCTGGTAAAGTTGGCCATAATAAAGCCAAATAAATTTTTCAGTAATTCAAATACAACGGCACTGAATACCCCAGCAATCGCCGCAGCCTGGATCGGAACAGAACGGTTGGGAATGGTCCAATACAGAATAAAAAACCCAAGAATGGTTAATGAAAATGAAATAATGCCAAAAACAAAAGTACCATCGACCTGATAATGACCCGTAAAATTACTGAGTAAACTCATGGATGCAACTGTGGATGAAATTACAAAGGCACTGCCAAGTAAAATAGGCCCCAAGGAAATAATGGTCCAATAACGCATAAAACCAATAATGCCGTTGCGGGTTTCATCCACGCGCCAAATTCGATTAAATACGGTTTCAATACTGGTCAGCATCATCACAGTCGTGACAAATAAGAATAAAACCCCAATGACGGTCAGATTACTGGAGTTTTGGGTAAAGACATTAAATGCTTTATCAAATGCAATACTGGTTTTGGGTAAAAAGTTACTGTAAATCATTTGTTGCAATTGTTGGCGGGCAGGTTCCAACGCTTTGATGGAGGAAATAATCACCAAAAATACGGTTAACATCGGTACCACAGCAAACAATGTGGTATAGGTCAGTGAGCCTGCTTGTTCACGACAACGGTCTGCTTCAAAACGTCGAATAACGAACAAAATAAACTGAAACCAGTTTTGGTCATAAAAGGGCAGTTTTTTTAAATAATTCATCATCGATCAGAAGTCTCTGTTATTTTTACATCGTTTTTGCATTTTCAGCTTTAAGCTTAACCTTTTCACCGACAAAATACCGTATAGTTTTCATTTTCAAATGATATTTAAAGCAAAGCTATGCAAGCATATGTTCTCGTGTTGTATTACAGCAAATATGGTTCAACCAAGGAAATGGCGCATTTGATTGCCAATGGAATCGAAGCCGCAGGCATGGCCGTGAAAATACGTACAGTCCCCAATCTGTCGACAGTGGTGAATGTTGCAGAGGCGAGCATTCCTGAAGAAGGCGATATTTATTGTACATTGGATGATTTACAACATTGTGTAGGTTTGGCCTTGGGTTCACCGACCCGTTTTGGCAATATGGCATCTGAAATGAAGTATTTTTGGGATCAAACCACCAGTCTATGGCTGAATGGTGCATTGCATAATAAACCTGCATGCGTATTTACTTCTTCAGGCTCGATGCATGGTGGGCAGGAAAGTACCTTACTGAGCATGCTGCCACCTTTGTTCCACCATGGCATGATGATCATGGGCTTAACCAATGCTGAACCTGCATTGTCCAATACCAAAACAGGCGGAACGCCTTATGGTGCGACACATGTCAGTGGACCACGTCATGATCAGAGTTTGAGTCAGGATGAAAAGACATTATGTCAGGCTCAGGGCAAACGTTTGGGCGATGTGGTGAAAAAACTCAGTGTATAAATAATTCGTGTATAGACTCGATGGCGGTGCAATGACCGCCATTGAAGTGATGGTATATCGTGGATAGGGTGTGAGGGCAAGATCAGGCAGGGTTTAAAATTGGGAGAAGATGCGGCCAATTCATTTGCACCGCATAGTCCAATGCAGTTTTGCCGAGCTTATTTTTCAGATCTGCTTGTGCGCCCAGTCGCAGTGCGATTTCAATATTGGAGGCATTGCCTGCAATAGCTTCACGATGTAAAAAACAGTTGCCTGAATCATCCCGCTTGGTCAATAACTCAGGTGCATTGCGTAGATGTTCTTCAATCTTATCTTTGAGATTGTTCGACATGGGATGTTCGATGAGATATTCAGGATGCAGTTTTTGTCCATGGACCACATAAATTTGCTCAGGATCTGCAAAGTTAATATTCCAGGCATCATCATAGTCCTGACGCTGTTGCGGATTGAGCGTTTTACGATATTCCTGAATGCTGAAAGCCCCATAAACCTCATCCATACTGACAAACATCCAATCCACTAAATTGTTTAAAGGAATGTTCACCTGTTGACCTGCTTCAACATTGTCGATTTCATAAGGCTCATTCAGTAAGATTCCTGTGATATTTTCCCCATCAAATTCAACCTCATTGACCCACATAAATTCGACCAAAGGGTATTCAGGATCAGCAGTCTGCTGGCTGAAAGCAATTTTTACGTATGCAATATCAAATGCAGGGATGATTCTGCGGTATTCCCAATACATTTCCCGCCAAAAATATTTAAAATTATCTTGAGCATGTTGAAATGCCTGTAACATTTCAGCAGATTCATTTTTAAAAACAGGATTATTTTGATCAATCATGGCTCAGGCCCTCAGATACTTTTTATATTGATGATTCGAAAATTTGGCGATGCAAAAGACCTGCAGATTACAGTCCATATTTTTTCCAACCTCCTGAAAAATGATGCTTTTCGTCAATGCGCCATTGTCCATCAATGAGAAGCAAGGTGTAACGATTTTGTCCATCCAAACGATCACGACTAAAAATATAAAGCTTCTTTTTAGTGACATGGTCGTGATCTGTCAGCACTTCATCGGCATAGCTGAAATGCGGTGCATGGGAAAAATGTAAATCATCAGGGCGATAACCATGACGCGGTTTATCCGTGCAATAGCGTTGGAAAATCGCCTGACATTGTTGTTTGAGTTCCTCACAAAAACCAATCTGTTCTGCATGCGCTTCCCATTGGTTCATGGCCTGGAAAAAACTCAGCAATTGAGTTTTGGCATCTTCGATCTGCTCAGGGCTGAAATATTGTTTATTTTTCTTTTGTAAATCTCGTTGCTGTTGTTCAAACTCGGCTATTTGTTCAGTGTTAAACATATTGGCAAGCACACGTAATTTGGGGTGCTGCGCCAGGGACATTAAACCCTCAAAACTGACTTGAGTATCATGTAATAATAAGGTGGAGAGTTTGGGAATGTTGAGGAAATGTTGCACAGTCAGGTCATTGACCTGGGTATCACGAACCCAGATACAGTCCAGTTTTTGATGCTGTGCAAAGGCTTTAAAGCCTTCACCGTTCAATGTTGAATGGGTAATAAACAGATAATTCAAACTTTGAATTTGCGCAAAATGTGTAATGGCCTGATCTGAAACCTGTGTATGTTCAAAGCTGAGATTGACCACTTTGGGCAATTGCGCAATTTTCTCGAAATGCTGATCTGTCAGTACACACGCTTTAAAAGACAGGCCCAATAAGCGTGGATATTGTAAAATTGCATTTATTTCTGCATCAGTAAATTGATGATTTTCAATATCTAAGGAGGTCGAGGAGGGCTTCAGTTGTTGGATGTTTATATGCATTTTTAGTCATCAACAGGGTGAGTATCCAATATAAATTGAAAATAATCGGGTTATTGTTCGAGTTCTGTTTTTATTGTTTTTAACTGTTGAAGGCACTGTCCAAGTGCTCTTGAGGATGATGGATGATTTACCATCACCCTAAAGTACTTGCTGGGTTGTGTAAAGCCAAACGATTAACTGAGATTAAAGCGGTGTTTGCATTTTTGGCATTGATAATCAAAGAAAATATTTTGATCCACGACTACACCTGCTTTTTTGCCCAAGCGGTGACCTAAAAAACCACCTGTAATGCCAACTCCAATTGCACCGACAAAGGTCCCGATAGTTCCACCCATGATCACACCCAATGGGCCTGCCACAGCACCAATCGCTGCACCTACAGTTGCGCCAGATGCTGCACCACCCACAGTTCCCGCCGTGGTTCCTGCTGCGGACAATAAAATGCCACCAGTTTTTTGCAGTAGTTGTTCGTGGTCACGTTTTTGAATTTCTGTAGATTTGCATTTTGGGCAGGAAATTGGATTTTCTTCAGTCATTGCATGTTACTCATCTCGGACAATGTCCATTTGCCTTGGTCGTATTGTATTGAAGCTATTCATTTTTTGCTGTGGATTGAAATAATTGTTTCAATCCAATGACAGTTTGATTGTAACTGAATCCGCCTGTTGGTCATTATCATTCATGTAACAATGCAAAATATTTTTTTATTTTTCAGCGATTAAATGATATTTTCCTACATAGGACCAAGCAGTATCAGTCCTTATTCCTTGGATTTGGATTGGCGAAGACGCATCAGACTTTCCTGTGTGACACTGCAGACCAAATGGCCATTTTGCCACAATTGGCCATAGTTTAAACCTCGGGACTGACTGGTTTTGGGAGAGTTCATGTGATACAGCAACCATTCATCAGCTCGAAAGGATTGATGGAAATGCAGACTGTGGTCGAGGCTGGCACTGTAGACACTGCCATTGGCATAGCTGACTGCATGAGGACGCAGTGAAGTTGTCAGTAAGTTATAATCGGAATAATACGCAACGATGGCCTGGTGAAACATCAGCAGGTCAAATTCGCCCGTAATTGCATCAAAACTTTGCATATATTCAGCATAGCTGGCTTCAGCCTGAATAGGTTTAAATGGATTGACAGGATTAATCGGATGCATGTTCAGATCAAACTGGCGCATCACCAAGGCACGCATAGGTTCAGGAATCAGATCCTTCATCATTTCTTTGAGTTGTTGTTCTGAGTGGAAATTTTCAGGCGCAGGGTACTCAGGCATCACTGTTTCATATTCAAGCCCTTGTTCTTGCAAAGCAAAAGACAGCATCGCTGAAAAAATAATTTCCCCATCCTGTACAGCATGGACTTGACGGGTTGCAAAACTTTTTCCATCACGCAAATTTTCCACCCGATATAAAATCGGCAGATCGGTACGACCACTGCGAATAAAATATGCATGCATGGAATGTGCGGCACGGTCTGTGGTTTTTGAGGCAGCAATCAAAGACTGACCTAAAATTTGCCCACCAAACAAATGGTTGCCAAATAAATCTGTGCATTGGCCCTGAAATAAATAGTCATCCAATTGCTGTACATTGAGCAGGTTGATGAGATTTTGAGTGATTGATGTTGAGGTCATTGTTGTTATCTGTCTATAAATGCTGTTGATTGCAATCACTATAATTCAGCTGATCACGAAAATGAATGATGCAAAGTTTGACTTCACTGACCTCATGTGTCTAAAAATGCAAAAAGAGCACATAAAGCGCTCTTTTTAGCAGGTTGTTCGACTTTGCTTAGAACAGCAAAATTGATCTCACATCAATCGCGAACAAAAGTCACAGTACCGTTTGCTAAAGATTCAACACGTGCAAGTGATTCAACACGGTAACCTTTATCAAGCAGTAATTGACGACCAGGCTGGAATGATTTTTCAATCACAATACCAATACCAACCACTTCAGCATCTGCTTGATGAATCAAGTCAGCAAGACCTAAAGCAGCCTGACCATTGGCTAAAAAGTCATCAATAACAAGGGCTTTATCGCCTGCGCTGATGTGTTTTTTCGAGATCGCAATAGTGCTTTCAATTTGTTTGGTAAAAGAGAAAACTTTTGAGCGATATAAATCATCTTTTAAAGTCAAAGATTGATATTTACGGGCAAAAATAACAGGAACCCCAAGCTCAAGACCTGCCATGACTGCAGGGGCAATGCCTGAAGCTTCAATGGTAATAATCTTGGTGATTCCGGCATCTTTAAACAGACGCGCAAATTCCTGTCCGATTTGCTGCATCATCACAGGATCAATTTGATGATTTAAAAACGAATCGACTTTCAGGACCTGTTCAGATAAAACGATACCTTCAGCCAGGATTTTCTGTTCCAGAGCATGCACGGGGGAGATTCCTCTAAGATAAAGGTGCTTTTTAAGCAAAGACGTATTTTAAAAAGCACCACGGAAAATGCAAGCTGAAATTGACTAAAAATTCAAAAATAGCTTATTTTTTGTAGCTGGTCAGCAACAGGCTATAGGAAGTCTTACCATCCTGATGCGCCATTTTTACAGGTAAATAGTCAAGATTTGGGGCGAGCCAAAAGGTTGAACTTTTGGCATTGTTGTCATGAGACAGTACCACTTTGATGGTGTTGTAGGTCCCTTGCGGGGTTTTGACAGTTTCGTTGCCCTGTTTGATAAAGCGACGGGTGTCTACACCTTTGGCGTCCGTAATCAAATAAGCTGATTTTAAACCTGCACCCTTTAAGTCTTCACGCACTTGCAATTCTGCATTTAACTCATCCAATGCACCTGCTTTCCACGCAAACGAACGCGCAGTACCACGTTTATTGGTTTGAATGACTTTGCCTGTCGGATTGAAGTTAATGGTCATGGTGTCATTGTGCACCAAAATTTTACTGTTACGGCTAAAATTACCGGATTGGATCTGACCATTGTTAAAAGTGAAACGGCTGGTTTCAGTTGCAGTCGCAATAGCAGCAGCTTTGGCAGCAAACACATAAGTCCAGGTGTTACCATTTTTACTGAGGGTCCGGGTGGCAGTCCCCATATTTTTGCCATTGTAGGAAAATTGGTAACTCGCCTGAAATGGACTTAATGCATAACTTTGACTTGTAACAGCACCGAGTAACACAGCAGCACTGATGCCTGTAGCCAAACGGAGCGATTTGGAAAAAATCTGAGTCATGTGTTCATGTTCCTCTGTGATAAGAGTATGTACATCTTTCAATAAGGTTATTATGCAACTCAAAGTGGTATAAATAACGATAAATCTGATGAAAACTGTATATTTATGTATAGGATCCGTCACATTTTACCGTGGCTTTACGCTTTGGATAGCACCTTGAGTATCGCTTCGTCCATGTAGATTGTTGTGGCTATTTTTGTTTGATTGGCGTGACCAAGTCTTCTGCATCATCAAGATCATCATCGTCATTTTCCCAAGCCTCAAGAGAAGACATGCGGCTGGATGACAATTTACTGAATACTGCCATCAAATTGACATTACCGATAACCACCAATTCAGTTTCTCGTAATTCGGCATGGTTGATGTGAACTTTGTTCAGGGTTTTCATGATGGAGCGATTTGAACCCAACCAACGATTTAAGTCGAGGTGGAGTAAGTCGTCTTTGACAGTAATCACTTCATATTTTTCCAAAATCATCCCTAAAGGGTCTTGGCGTAATATTTTTTGGTAGAAAAATAAGGCTGCATTGACCCCGGCTTTGTACCACCATTTTGGATAGGTAGCTTCAATGACTTCAGTATTGCTGATTTGTTCAAAGACAATCAGTTGCATGTCTTTATTAAATTCCATCTGAATCAGTTTCAGGTTCACTGCCAGGACCAGGTGCATGCCTTTGACATTCAAGGTGGCATAGAGTCTAAGCCAATCCTCATGTAAGTCTGCATGCAGGTCTTCCAAAATGGCAACATTGTCCGTTACAAAACGTTTGAATGTGGCATTCAGAAAAATCTGAGATACAGGAAATTCCCGTTCTTCTTCTATGAATCCTTCAGCCTTTTGATATACTTGACGAATACGTTTCGCAATATTGGTAAGTAGTGTCGGCATAGACATGGCCCCGGTAAAAACCTGATGTAATATGACAGTAATCTTGTCGATTTATTTAAAATTTTCAAGTTGGTGATTGCAGTTTAACAAAAAACCGTGCACCATTTTTCTTGATTTAAGATTACTGTTTTTAATATTTTAAGACGGTCACTGTTTTGGCTGTGTTCGCAACTTTGCGCACATCATCATTTAAAAAATTATGACTGTTATTTTAAGTAATTTTTGTTGTTCTGAATTTAGGTATTTTGTCGGTTTAATGTCATGCTAAAAATAATCAGCCATTTTCCACAACAAAAGTCGCATTGGTGGCGTGATCCATTATTTGGTGGTGCGGTCCTGGTGGCTGCTGTTGCTCATGGGGTGTTTTTATCCTTACATTTTAATGAAGCTGCTCAAAAAGATGTGCAAAGTAAAGAAATTGCAGTGACCCTCAGGCCGAGTACTGAAAAAGTTGAATATGCTGACTTTTTGGCACAGGCCGATCAAAAGGGTTCAGGTACATTTCGTGAATCACATCGAATGTCGAGTGATATGCCTGCACAGTCTGAGGACATGAGTGCGGGGGAACAGCAACTTCAGGCATTGGAACAAATTCAGCAAAAACGTGAGTTGAAATTTGAAGAAAAAGTGCTGATGACCATGCTCAGCTGGCAAAAGCAAAATGAACAAAATGAGCGTAAAAAAGCGCTCGATGAAATGCAGAGTCAATTTCAGGCCAAAGCAGCCATGGTGGCCAGTCTCGAAGCGCAATATTTACAGAAACAACAAAATTTCAGCCGTCAGCAAAAAATTAAAACAGTAGATGGGATTCAGGCCAAACAAGATGCATCGGCAGGCTACCTGGATAAATTTCGGGAAAAAGTGGAAATGTACGGCAACCGTTATTATCCAGAACAAGCCAAGCAACAACGCCTTTCTGGTGAGGTTCGCTTGATGGTGATTTTAAATCGTGAAGGTGGCATTCGTGCGATTCGGTTAATCGACAGTTCAGGTCATGCAGTATTGGATGAAGCGGCCAAAAACTCGGTTCGTAAGGGCGCACCATTTGGCCGTTTCGATGACAAAATGAAAGATATTTCTGAGCTTCGTATTGTACGGACCTGGCGTTTTGACCCTGCCGAAGCAGAGTTTGAAGTCCGTTAAAGCTTTGGATGATTTGAAAATTATTCCGGCATATTTAACCAATGTGGCCCTAAAGCGACTTTAGGTAAGTCAAAATGTTCAGGATAATGTGCCTGAATAAAATATAAACCATCTGGCGGAGCCGTGATCCCTGCTGCTTTACGATCTTCCGCAGCAAAAATCGTGGCAATATGCTCAGGCTCATACATGCCTTGGCCAATTTCGAGCAGACAACCCATGATGTTACGCACCATGTGATGTAAAAATCCATTGGCTTGAATATCCAATACCAAATAATGCCCATGCTTGATCAGTCGGCAATGGGTCACATGGCGTACAGGCTGGTTGGATTGGCAGGCTGCCGCACGGAAGCTTTCAAAATTATGCACGCCCTCAAACATTCTTGCAGCAATCATCATTTTATCCACATCAAGAGGATAAAAAGCATGTGTCACTTGTTTGTAGAGCAGCGCAGGGCGGCTCGGATGCTGATAGACCACATAGCGATAACGTCTTGATTCTGCTTTGAAACGGGCATGGAAATCGGTGTCCATTTCCTTAATCCATTGGATCGCAATATCTTTGGGCAATTGACTGTTGGCACCCATTAACCAACCACGTAAAGGTCGAACCGCTTCTGTATCAAAATGCGCCACCATGTTGGTCGCATGTACGCCTGCATCGGTACGACCTGCACCATGCAGAATAATTGGTGCATCAGCAATGGTACTGAGTACACGTTCCATGGTTTCTTGAATGCTGCGTACCCCAGCTTGCTGAGTTTGCCAACCTTTGTAGCGCATCCCGCAAAATTCAATACCAATTGCAAAGCGTTGCATAACGACCTCTATTCAGGATGATTGTACCAATGGTCATGCCATTGCTGTGATGTCGGGTATTGTAAATAAATTTTCACAATTTTGGCATAAAGATCAGCCTGAGTGGCTGAATCGCTGAGCAAAAGCCCTGCATCTTTAACCCATTGACTGATGGCATAACGCTGATCAATTTGTCCGAGCACGACTTGAGTCGCAAGAATGATGCAACACCCCTGCTGCTGTAAGGCCTTAAACTGTTCAATAATGTTGGCATTGACAGCAAGGTTGCCTGTACCAAAGGCTTGTAAAATCAAGAAATGCGGTGGCGCAGTTTGCAGTGTATGCAGATGCAGCTCCAATTGATGCAGTTCTGTGGGCATAATCATCCAATTGAGAATATTCAATTCACGCACTTTTTGCAGATGAACAAGTTGCACTGACAAGATTGGACTGACGGAGCGGTTAGGCAGAGATTGCTCTGCGGGCAATCCTCGAAATGCATACAAGTCTGTGGTATGTGCTTTAAATGCTGTTTGTGCATGATAGACCTGATGATGAAAAGCCAGATAAACACCCGCTGCAACACGCTCGATTTGTTGCACAGCAGTATTGAGATTATCTACAGCATCAGTAAATTCCCGTAATTGTGTACCTTGGAGATTGAGCAGGGGGTATTGACTGCCGGTTAGAATGACATGGCAGGATTGCTGTAAGCATTGTGCCAATAGGGCAGCGGCATAACTCAGGGTATCTGTACCATGTAATACAATAAAATGTTGATAGTTTTGCTGTTGCAGGCTTTGAATTTGCTGAATCAGTTTTAACCAGTCTTCAGCAGTACAGGCACTACTGTCTTTGATGACAGGTGCCTGAAAACACTCGATATTGGGCTGTAAAGCCAGGAAATGCTGTAAATGTGGGATAAATGTGGTTTCAGGCATTGGGCTGAGTGGTTCTCCAATACAGCCAATCGTGCCCCCCATATAAATTAAGGCGATTTTTGTCATAATATAGGCATCCTGATCCATAAAAAAAGCAGTCATAAATGACTGCTTGATTTTAATCTGGAGTGGCTTAAGACGCCATTCGATTGAGTAACTGTGCTGACAGTTCACGTTGACTTGCGCTGTATTGATCTTGATTCTGTGCCAAAAGTTGGCGGGCAGAATCGTATGCACCTAAGTCAATATAACGTTCTGCAAGTTCCAGGTTCAATTCAGCATCATTGACTGTTAATACCTGAGGGAATGACTGTGCCAATGGATCAGTGCTGGTCAGTGCTGGCTCAGAAACTGTCTCTTGAACCTGAGGCGCTGCAACAGGTGCGCTGTCGAGTTGTAAAGGTGCAGCAGTTTCAGTTGTTGGGCTATGAATCGTATCTGCAACAGGAAGATCAAAATTCAGATCCAACGTAGGTAATGCAGCAGGCTCAGATGCCGGTACATCAAGTTTGAAGTCAAGGTCTTGAGGTACAACTTCTTCAACTGCTGGAGTGGCAAGAGCCTCAAGTTTAAACTCCAACTCAGGCGCTGTAACTGGAGCAGATTCTTCAGTTGCAGGTGCAACAGGAGCATCAAAGTCCAATTTGAATTCGTTGACAGGTTCAATGGGTTGAACTGTTTCAGCAGGGATTACTGGAGCAGCTTCAGATTTACTTTCAAGGTCAAAACTAAATTCAAGCGGTTTGATTTCTTCCACAACAGGTGCGGGTGTTTCAACCAATACTTGAGGGGCAGATTCTGTGCTTGGACTGAAATTAAAATCCAATGGCTTGATTTCTGCCTGTGGTTCAACCACTGGAGTGGGTTCAGGAATCGTGAATTCAAGCGGTTGGACCGGTGCGACAGGTTCAGCAGTTGTTGTGTTCAGCGTATCATGCAATTGGTCAAAATTGGCAGTATTGTTTGCTGCTGATGGATTGACCAAAGCGTCAAAAGCAGCAGTATTCTGTGCTTGTTGAGCAGGTGCTTGTACTGCAGGTTGATCCGCGGTTGGGAATTCAATTGCATCAGAATGAGATGCTTTAACCAGTTCTTCATACTGACGTTGCTTGCTTTCAGCGCGTTCAGCAATATCTCCCAATCCCAATGAACGGATGTGGTTCAGTAATTGATCAATGGCTAAATCATCTTTGTGTGCCTGGTGTACATCAAGCAGATACAAATACAGTTCGTGCTGAGAGTTATCCTGATTCAGTGCCTGGTTGATTTTAGCTTCAGCAGAAAAATAGTTTTTCTCACTGATTAAGCGCTCAATATTCTTTTTAAACTCAGGTGCCAAAGGTGTTGACTTGGTTTGGACCACAACAGGATCTTCAACAAGTGTCGTTTGACTCTGTCTTGAACGTACTGTGCTTTTTTTTGCCGTTTTCTTATTGGACTTTTTATTGCTGGTTTTTTCTGCGACTTCCTTGTTGGTATTTTCGCGCTTTTTCAGCACGAGTAATATCAACAGCAGTACTACAAAAGGAATCACATACAACATTTTTCACCCCTTCATTGAGCGCAATGAACCTATTTCTTCAAAATACTAAATTACTGTGTGGTTTTTTTGGCTCGATTTTGCTGTTCAAGCTGTTTTTGCAACTGTGCAAGTCGAGCGTTTAATAACTGAATCCTTTGATCCTTGGTCTGCAATGTCATTGCCAGTTCGGATACATTCTTCTGTAATTTAACTGTTTTTTCGCGGGATGTCATAACTTTTGATGATAATTCCGCAGATGTTTGATTTTGTGATTGATCTTTTCTCGATGCACCATGTGCTGCATCCAGCTGGCTTTCAGCGACCAGACTCATTTCCGCTTGATTCAGACGATATTTTGCCATGGCTGACTGTTTTTGTGTAGTCACAGGCGCGGCTGGTGGTTGTTTGTTTCTTTGTGCAGCAGGTGGCGCAACGCCTGCTGCAAGATTTAATGCAACCCCTTGACGAATACGGTTAATGTCACCCTGAATAAATGCATGCGCATTGTTGGCTTTAATTTGACGCATTACTGCAGGCACACTTTGATTGGTTTGTGCTGCAATCCGTGATGCGATTTTCCATAAAGATTCATTGGCTTGAACAATATGGCGCTGGTTTTGATCTGCAGTTGTACTCTTGTTTTGTTGATGTGCAGTTTGAGTATTTTTTTGAGCATTATTCTGTGGGGTGTCTGCTGGCGGTTGCGAAGGTACAGCAGCAGTACTCTGCGTCTCAGGTGGTGGTTCGCTTGCTACAGCAGCAGGTGCAACAACTGTAGTTGCGGGTTCAGCCTGTACTTGATGCGCAGCCTGCGGACTCGCTGCTGTAGTTGTTGGTGGCGTTGCTGCTGGTGATATTGCTGTTTCAGCTTTTGGTGTTACTGTTATTGAAGTTGCTGATGGCGTATGAACAGGTGCAACGCTGATCGCCTTTGGTGTTTCATCGCCCAATGTTGCAATGGCATTTTTTAATGGTGTATTCATCGGCGGTGGGACCATGCTTTGTACATTAAATGATGCACTGGTCGGCAAATTCAGTTGAATATCTTTTTCACTGACAATGATTTGTGGTTTTAACACCTGTTCAGCACCCGAAACTGGCGTTACAGGAGCAGTGGGCAGACGGTTACGGGTCAGTGGTGTGCGGATTTGTTGAATATGGGTATTATTGCCTTCTTTGATTTTCAATAAAATATTGAGTTCTGTTTCCACAACAGGGCGTGAAGACGTAATGACAATCACACCACTGCCATCGCCACTGCGACGGGTATAAAAATTCAAGTGGCCTGGTGGCTGATGTGCAACGCCCATGCGAATCAAATCTTCAGGCTCTGCTAAACCGACTTCGATTTTTGCAGTTGAGTCCGAATTGCGAAATGGCATTTCAGCATACAGTAAGTCCCCGGAACCCGACTGAATCTGAATAGGATCAACGGTTATCGCATGAATAGATTGCGATGAAATTATAGCAAGTATGGCAACTTTTAATTTGTTATATACAGTCATCTCTATCCATTGCTCAGATGAATTTTAGGTTTGGCAAAAGTATACAATACCTGGCTGTTGTTTAAATGTAAAATATTAACGATTCTGTTACATAAAAAAGCCGATCAAATGTGATCGGCTTTTCGTTATTGCATAAAAAATGGCTTAAGCATTTTTAAAATCAATCAAAATACGCAACATACGACGCAGAGGTTCAGCTGCACCCCAAAGCAATTGGTCACCGACAGTGAACGCGCCAAGGTATTCTTTACCCATATTTAACTTGCGTAAACGACCCACTGGAACTGATAACGTACCTGTAACCGCGACAGGGGTAAGATCAGTCATAGAGGCTTCACGTGTATTTGGAATGACTTTCGCCCATGGGTTGGCATTGCGTAACATATCTTCAATTTCATCAAGCGGAACATCTTTTTTCAATTTCAATGTCAAAGCTTGAGAGTGACAACGCATCGCACCAATACGGACACAGTGGCCATCAATTGGCACAATTTGCGCATTGCCTAAAATTTTGTTGGTTTCAACCTGACCTTTCCATTCTTCTTTCGATTGACCGCTTTCAAGCTGTTTGTCGATATATGGAATCAGGGAACCTGCCAAAGGCACACCAAAGTTTGCAGATGGGAAACCTTCGCCACGTTGTAATTCAGCAATTTTAGAGTCAATGTCCAAAATCGGAGAGCGAGGGTCATCCAGTAAATCTTTGGTATTGTTATACAAATAACCCATACCATTGATCAGTTCACGCATGTTTTGCGCGCCAGCACCTGATGCTGCCTGGTAGGTCATGGAGGTTGCCCATTCCACCAGGTTGTTTTGGAATAAACCACCTAAGCCCATGAGCATCAGTGAAACGGTACAGTTACCACCAACAAATGTTTTGGTGCCATTGACCAAACCATCTTTGATGACATTCATGTTAACAGGGTCAAGTACGATGATGGCTTCATCGTCCATACGCAATGTCGATGCAGCATCAATCCAATAGCCTTTCCAGCCTTCAGCTTTCAGCTTTGGAAAAACCTCAGAAGTATAATCACCACCTTGACAGGTAATAATGACATCCATTTGCTTCAGACTGTTAATGTCTGTCGCTTCCATAAGTGCTGGAGCAGTTTTACCACCAAAAGCAGGGGCTTCACCGCCTGCATTACTGGTAGAGAAATAGAATGGCTCAAAATGAGCAAAATCATTCTCTTCAACCATACGTTGCATAAGGACGGAACCAACCATCCCGCGCCAACCGACCAGACCTACTTTCATGTCACTTCGCCTCGGTGCGTTAAAAAATTAATAGGGGGATTCGAGTGTATCAAAAGAGGGTGTAACTGCAATAGCTACACAATCAAAACACCAATAATATTGTGCAATATATCTTGTTTATGTTACATGCAAAATTGATATAAATTTATGAATCACTCAAAAATTAAGAATATAAGAGTATGCCCATATGATTTGGATAGAAATAGTCGCAGGCATTGTGATCTGGCTGAGTTTTTGGTCGTTGATCCCGCGTGATGAATGGTGGTTTCGTGGCGCAGATTTTCCTCGTTTACAAATCTTGTTTGTTGGGATAACGGCTTTCTGTTTACTTTTGTTTTGGCAAGGAGAATGGGATCTTCAACGAGAAATTATTTTTATCTTATTGATTGCTGCTTTGGCGTTTCAGTTGAAAATGGTGTTGCCTTATACCTTTTTGTGGAAAAAACAAGTGGCGCAAGTTCGTCCTGAACAACTTGATTCGAGTAAACAGATTTCTGTATTGGTCTCAAATGTACTGACACCGAATGATCGCTATCATTTACTCATTGAACATATCCAAAAGCTTCAACCGGATGTTGTATTGACTTTGGAAACTGATCAAACCTGGCAAAATCAATTGGCAGTCATTGAACAGGATTATCCTTATCGTGTACCTGTGCCTTTGGATAATCTTTATGGTATGCATTTGTATAGCAAGTTGAAACTGGTCGATACTGATGTCAAATTTATTCTCAGTGATGAAATTCCATCAATTCATACCACAGCAATATTGCCTTCAGGTCAGCCAGTAAAATTGTATTGTTTACATCCCAAGCCACCAAGTCCAACCGAAGCCAAAGACTCTACTTTACGTGATGCAGAATTGCTCATTGTCGGTGATCAAATCAAAGATTTGGATGAGAGTTGTATCGTGATGGGGGATTTAAATGATGTGGCTTGGTCAAGAACAACTCGACTCTTCCAACGGATCAGCGGTTTGCTTGATCCACGTGTTGGGCGTAAATATGTGAATACCTTTCATGCGGATTATAAGTTTTTGAGATGGTCATTGGATCATATTTTCCATAGTACAGACTTTGCATTGGTACAGATGCAACGTTTAGCCCATATAGGTTCAGATCATTTTCCCGTCTATGTGACTTTGCAAACGGGGCGGATATTTGAAGCGATTCAAGAAGAATTGGAGCAAACGGATGCTGATGAGCAAGAGGCTCAGGAGGCGATTCAGGAGGGTATTGAAAAAGCGGAACGGGAGGAAAAGAGAGTTACAGATGAAATCGCGCAGGACTATAAGGACAAGATGAAAAATGATGAACAAAATTGAGCACGATCATGACAGGTTGATTGGTTTTCTGTACGAAATGACTTACACCAATTTAGGCCCATTGCGGATGGTCGTGGATGCAGAATAAGCTTATTCTTATTTCATCGGCACAGGGAGTTGGGAATGGAAAATCCCATTATGGAAGACGACGCTGATGGACATCACATCATGGACATGATGGTGGCAGGGAAACCATAAATTAAAACAAGAAAATTTGAAAGCACAACCTCATATACCCGAGTTTTGCAGGATGCAGAACTCGGGTTATGCTTATTTGGGGCAGTAATTACTTATCAGCCATTTATATAACGAAATCAGTATGTCTTCATCCACATTTCAGCAATTTAAAATTTACATTGTCAATCTGACTGATCTTGCCCATGATGATTTGATCCATCGTGGCTATTGGCGAGTCAGTGCAAGTGTGCATGATATTTTAAATACGTGTTTTTGGCCTTTTGTAATTTGGTTCATGGTGCGTTTTAGAGTCTATCAGGGCTAAAAAATCGACACAATTGTTGCAGAAAATGAATAAAATTTAATATTTGCATTCAGGTGTGAGTGTTATGCTTTTACATAAGATCAATTAAAAACAGCACAGTCATGTCAAAGAAAAATTTTCTAGAACTGCCAAAACAATTATGGACCGAACACAGTTTGGAACTCACCACACATCAGTATCGTGGCAAAATGCTTAATCAGCATCAAGGCTTTGAACTCGGTCAAGCACAACGTAAAATAACGCCTCGCTCAGAACTTGCTGCATTGTCCGAACGTCCCAAAGGTGTCGATGCACTGACGATTTACCATTGGAGCAATGAAGGGCGAGTGGATCTTTTAAAGCCTGTGCGTGCTAAACGGATGAGCGTTTCGCCATTTGCCTATTTTCGTGGCATGCCTTCGTTGATGCTTTATGACCTTGCATGGGAAAAAAGCCATTCAGGTTTGATGCAACAAGTCTGTGGCGATTGCCATTTGCTGAATTTTGGTGGTTTTGCCAGTCCAGAGCGGAATTTATTATTTGGTATCAATGATTTTGATGAAACATTGGTTGCACCTTTTGAGTGGGATTTAAAGCGTTTATCGACCAGTTTTATCATTGCAGCACGTGAAATTGGTTTGGAAGAACGCGTTGGTTTAAAAGCCATTGAAGTGATGTTAAATGCTTATCGTCAACATTTACAGCATTTTAGAACGCTTTCACCCTTACAAACATGGTATGAAAAAATTGATGCTGCGGTGTTGTTACAACATACCGAAGATCAAAAAATCCGTAAAAAACGTGAGAAGCATTTGGCATCAGCACATCGCCGTACTTCTGCTTCAGTCTTGCCGAAACTGACCGATTATGATGCTGAATCAGGGCATCGTTGTTTTATTGATGAGCCGCCATTGCTTCGTCACCCTCAATAAGGTGAAGTCTTTGCTAAAAATTCGAAAGAATTTTTTCAGCGTTACCGTGATTCTTTGAAATCAGATCGCCAAGTTTTGTTTGATCGTTATCGTTGCACTGATGTGGCACTAAAAGTGGTTGGCGTGGGGAGTGTAGGTACACGTGCAGCAATTGCTTTGTTTGAAGATGCAGATCGTGAGCCTTTGATTTTGCAAATGAAAGAAGCCAATCCTTCGATTTTAAGTCCATTATTTCCCGAAAAAGCCAAACATGAAGGCGAGCGTGTAATTTCAGGGCAACAGTTGATGCAAGCGGCAAATGATATTTTCTTGGGCTTTGCATCTTATAGTAAAGAACATCAGCAGTTCTATGTCCGTCAGTTGCGTGATATGAAAGTGTCCATTGACCTTGAAGATATGGACGATGTGTATCTATATGAATATGCAGACAGTTGTGGTTTGGCGTTGGCACATGCACATGCCAAAGCAGGCAATGCAGATGTGCTGATGGGCTATTTGGGTGAAGGTAAGCAAAGTATTAAGGTACTGCAAGAATATGCTTTTCAATATGCACAACGTAATGCTGCGGACTATGCACAATTTTTACAGGAAATTGAACAGGGCAAAATCGAAGTTGCAGGGGATGAGGTTTTATAGCATGGCAACTTGATGCGCAGTCTGAGATAAAGCCCAGTCAGTCGTTATGTCTATAGCATGATATCGCGACTGACGTGTTGGTGACTTCAGATTTATTTACACCTCTTATTTTTTCTGCTGTGCCTCTTTTGCAGTCAGTTGTATTGTGTTTGCATCACCATAATCATGGGCATGCACTTGACATGGAATGGTGTATTGCCAACCACAGGCTTTCCACCAGCAGATCGCAAACCATTGTTTGGCAAGATCTGCAAATATATGGTGATAATGACTGTTTTGATAATATTCAACCGCCAGAGCAAAAGTCTTTTTAAAATCAATTTTGATTTCAAATGATTGCCCTGCATAAATCTGCTCAGCAGGTGTAGCGCTTATTTTATTTTGAATACCTGAATAATAGATCCAAATTTCAGGAATCTCCATACGATCTTCTTGAATGAAAATTTGTACTTCTGCCGAGAGCACATCGTTTTGTAATGGCGTTGCAAATAATTGTTGCAAATATTCAATGAAACTTAATGAGTTTGCTTCAAGGAAATTGAGATAACGTTGTTTGATCTGTGGTTCAGCCAATCCAAATGGAATCATTTTAATTCTCGAATATTTTTTAAATAAAAAGCTAAATCCGTAGATTCAACTTTTCAGTCCAGGTCATTTAACAAAATACAACTGATGTTTGGGAACGGATCACATCAAAATCAGTTGTAAGTGATTTTACATTAAGAACCCGAAGTCATATATTTTTGTGTCAATGTACTTAATTCGGTTGCAATTTTTTGTTGTATGGCCATAGAGCGTTGAGACAGTTGTTGAACTTCTTCAGTTGGCGCATGCATATTGAAGCCAGGTACAGAAGAAAGCTCATAGAGTTTTTGTGTTGTCATCAAGTTATCAATCATTTGGGTACGTATACTTTGTACCTCTGAACTTTTCAGATTCAGTCCCATGATTGTTTGGTGAATTTGCTTTTGAATATCATTACTCTTTTCCATGAGTTGTTTCAACTTGGCAGGATCATTGGCAGCCTGTTTTGACTCTTCTATCAATTGCAGGGCTTGGGTGTTTGGAGCCTGCATGGATTGATTGAGCAGTGTTAAGTCCGCTTTAATATCAGCAGCATTGGCTGAGGATAGTTCTGCAGGCTTTGCTTGCCAATTGCCTTGAGAGTCTGTGGCTGTCGCAGTGGTTGCTGTATTTGCAGCAGGTGTGGTTGTTGAGCTTGTTGCGGGGCTTGAGGCTTGTGTTGATTCTGCTGGAGTATTTTTTTTGTCAGTACATGCACTGCTCATCAGGACTGCTGCTGTCAGCGGAATCCATATCCATTTTTGCATCATTTTCATTGTTGCTCTCTTACTTATGATTATCTAAAAATATGCTGAAAAACTGAACCCTAGTGATTCAGTTTTTAAGTGTAGAATAGGCAGTCAAAAAACAAGTTTGCTTTCTGTATATTTATCGTGAGTTTATAAATCTATTTTAAGACTTGCTTATACAGTTGAATGGTTTGATCACACATATCTTTCAGACTGAACTGTGTCACAGGTGCAACCTGTTGAGGTTGATCAATGTGTAATTTTACAGCATTCAAAAGTGCAGTTTTATCATCTACCGCAATTTTACCTTGTGGATAAACATTTGCCAAAATTTCCGCTACGCCACCTCTGTCCCAACCAATCACAGGCGTACCAACTGACAATGCTTCCAATGCGGTACGACCAAAAGTTTCCGCTTGATTGGATAATGAT
>RRZU010582194.1_pt1 | contig 21386 bp, 17 predicted proteins | sample 2165561 | NCBI WGS metagenome assembly RRZU01 (sample SAMN10456909, study PRJNA506462) | wastewater metagenome | isolation source: wastewater sludge | place: USA: Moscow, Idaho | reverse complement strand
TCACTGAATATCACCACCTACTCCAGCTTCGCTGCATTTCTTATCTTTGATTCGATTGCATCACAAATCTCATTTATTGTGTATACTTCCGTCGAAAATGCAAGCATACTCGAAAGCATAGGACTAAACTCATACATGTCTTTCTCGTTTATCCCATACCATATGGGTAGAAGTTGGCCGTTGTCAATTCTCTCCTTCATCAGGATTCCATCAAGCTCGCGCTTAGTCCAATATTTCTTAAAGTAATTCTTAGAAAACACGACAAGACTAAATCTTGATAACTTGATCCCATTATCAAGTTCTTCTCGAAGGCTGTGCCCCCACATATTTACGGCTTGTTCTTTGTCGTACCATTTTGAAATCCCGCGTTTGGTCATTTCATCTGCTAAAGGCTGTACAAAGCCCGCTTTATCATCACTCGCATGAGAAATGAAAACATCCCTAACTTCAATTGTAATTTCTTTTTGCGTATATGGACTTTCGTGTAACGCCTCATATATATTTGTTACATTTTGCACGTTTGACCCAGTAGAGATTACTGTTGGCGAGGAATATGATTGGAATCTTCTCAAATCCGATTTTGCTTTTGATTCGAGGGACTTTAAATCACGGATTGCTCTATTCGCTTCCCGCTGAAATTGACTGTTTGCTGATTTCACCTTATTCATTGCACTGTTTATCTGCGACATGTTTGGTTTTCTGAATGATGGCATAGTTATTTCCCCCTACAGCAATTTCATCTCAATATCCCGATCTTTCAGGATATAGTGGGCGTTTGACAGTGCGGTATCATCCACAAAACCTTCCTCGGCGGCGATGATCTTAGCGGGAGCAAGGTCGCACATGGCTTCCATATCCTCTGGGGTAATGCCGCTGTCCAGGCAGACCAACAGCATGGTGTCCTCGCCGATGGAGTACACCTTTTTATCATTCACGGTGATGGGCAGCACCGGGATGTCCAGCGGCACACCCATTTTCAGCATGACTTCAAAGACGATATCCATATCCGAACGCCCAGCCTTGAGCGTATTGCTCAGCGCGTCAAAACGATTCCACAGGGTTTGCAGGTCGCCGTCTGTGATGGGCGCTGCGTCCCAGGCCACAAGGTTGGAGGAGTCCAGCTTGAAGCAGCGGAAGCCACAATCAAATTGTTGAATTAATATATTGTCTTCCTCGCCAATTCCTGGCGACGGAACAAAGCCCGAAACAGCCTTTCCTTGGATGAAATCTTCAATGTTTTCTTGAATAATCGTTTTGAAGCCTTTGATATAATTTTGTTTGATCATATTACCCGCACGGCGAATGCGCTCCTTGCCGATTTCGCAGATATTTTTGTGCCCCGCCTTGTAGGCCTCGGAGTTTTCATCGCAGACTTCGGGGAGCTGCACCATGATAAAGCGTCGGTTGCCGCCGTCCTCGGCATTGAGCTGCATGATGGCATGGGCAGTCGTGGCGGAGCCGGAGAAGAAGTCGAGGATGATGTCGTCTTGCTCGGCAACTTGGGCTACTAGCTGCTTTATGAGTAATGACGGTTTGGGAAAGTCAAAAACGTGGCCATCAAACAGTGCTGCAATTTCCTTTGTACCAGTGTTTGTGTACATCCCCTCTGCTAAAACAGAAGAATATCCCGGCAGATTATCGTCCAATTCATTCAAAAAGGCTTTCTTTCGCGGACGGCCTTCAGGGAAATCCGGCCAAAGAATGCGCCCTTCATCAATTAGACGTTTCATTGTATTCTTGTCGTACCGCCATCCTTTTGCCGGACATCCATAATTAATTCCTGTATCGGGATGTATCAGGTCATAATGCAAGTTGGGCCGAGCATCCGCAGTAGCTAACCCAACCATATTTGCGCTTGCCCATGGCCCGCGAGGGTCGTTATCAGGATTTTTATATTGCTCTGTCTTTCTGTCTGTTCCACGAAGCGCGCGCCGTCCAGGCTGTTTTGTATAGCACAAGACATACTCATGGTCAATCGAAGCTCCAGAGATATTTCTGTTATCTTTATTCTGCCGGCAATGCCAAATCATTTGTGCCACAAAATTTTCTTCTCCGAATACTTCATCGCACAGCTTGCGCAGATTATGCACCTCGTTGTCATCTATGCTTATAAAAATCACGCCGTCATCACGCAGTAAATTCGCCGCCAGCCGCAGCCGAGGGAACATCATATTTAGCCAGTTGGTGTGGTAGCGCCCCATGGTTTCGGGGTTGGATTTTGTGGTCTGTTGGGTGACTTCTTTATAACGAGAGATAGGGTCGCGGAAGTCGTCGGCATACACAAAATCATTGCCGGTGTTATAAGGCGGGTCAATATAAATCATCTTCACCTTGCGGAAATAGGCGGTCTGGAGCAGCTTGAGCACCTCCAGATTGTCGCCCTCTATATAAAGATTTTTCGTATTATCCCAGTTGACGCTCTCGCCCTCACAGGGGCGCAGCGTTCCAGTGGAGCGTTTCCCGGCCAGCCGATAGCACTCGGCCTTACCCGCCCACTCAAATTTGTATTTTTCAAAATCGTTGTCTATATACTCGCCGCACAGGTTTAAGAGCTTGTCAATATCCAACTTCCCCTCGCTGAAACACTGGGGGAAGAGGGCTTGGAGCTTGTCCCGCTCCGCCTGCTCAATATCCATGCTCTGCCCACTGAATTTATCCATTCTGGTGTCCTCCCGATACTTTCACTACAAACTGCTGTCTTGCGCAGACTTCAAAGGCTAATCATCTTCCTTGAATTGAATCTCCATGATATCAGAAATATCACACCGGAGTGCCTTGCAAATTTTTAGCAATACATCGGTGGTGATGTTTTCACCTTTGCCCAGCTTGGCGATAGAAGCGGTGCTAACACCAGATAATTGCTTTAATTCACGCTTGTTCATGTTTTTGTCAATTAGTAATTTCCATAGCTTATTATAGCTGATGATCACGTTTTGCCTCCTGACACCCCTTTGGGGTCCCTTTGATCTTGGATGCACCATGCGGTAAATGAAGGATATGGTATGCAATAAATTGTGTGTTAATTATCGTCGTGTGTTAATTATCGTCAAAAACGCCATTCAAAAAGCCATATCGTCCATGTTCTTTATTCTTGGTAAATTCAATAACTTTAACATTGTCGTATTCATCATACTTGAAGTCAGGCATCTTCTCTTTTTGTTCGATCATTATTACTTGCCCACTATCATGGTTTTCGAGAAGATATTTGAACAGCGATGTTTTCATTGTCTCTGATTTTTCTTTGTACTCGGATTCGGATAGCTGGCTGACAGGAGAGTCGATCACAAGCATTCCGGGCGCGTATGTTCCTTTGTCACAAAGATATTCGAGCAGTGCAAGGGCTACTACGGTGTTGAGCAATCCGCAATATCCACCGCCATGCGCCACTGATTTGGAACGTCCGTTAATTTCCAAATCAAAGGTTTCCAAACTGAAACGAGCAGAACTATAGCCCTCATACCTACAGCTTTTAAGAATATTTACAAGGCGATCTTCAAATGCGCCTATTATCTCTTGATCATAATATTGCCGATAATCATATTTCAGCGTCAAACCGTCCCCTTCGGTTTCTTTTTCAAAGAGTTCTGCTTTAAGCTGATTTTCTTCACGCCGAATGATGCTGATTTCGTTTGCTATTTCAATCGCACGGCGGTAGTTTTCCAGCTTCTGCTTCAAACCAGAAATGCGTGGTTTTAATGTATCATTGATAAACAAATCTATTCGTTCTTTTTCGTCCTCCAGCGAGGCAACACGCGTTTTAATCTCCCGGCTTTCTGTATTCACATCCGTTTCGGCTTTTTCAAGGTCAGTCAAATGCACACGAATATGGCTCAATTCAGCACGGGCCGCCTCAACATATGAGGCGTTTTCATGAGTCGTAATTTTATTATCACAAAAAGGGCATGTCGAATTAACTGGCAGATCGGTCTTGCCTTTTTCGCCCTCAATAATAAAGGTAAGCCGCCCTATATCGGAACGATACTGGCTTCGGAGCGAAGAAAATCGATCTGAGATAGTTTCGCATTCGGTCAGCTTACCGTTGTTGAGGTAGATTTCTTCCATTAGCTTTTTGCTGTTTGTCAATGAGGCGTTAATTTGGTTTTGAGTTTCTTCGATTTCCGCAAGAATTCTTTCTGATTCGCTTTGAAAATCAAGGGCATCCCCTATGGGAGCTTCCATCAGTTCTTTTTCGCGAAGGGACAACCTCTTAACCGTGTCTTTCATATAGCTGATAACCGCTGTTCTCTTTGCTTTGCGGATTTCCTTGCTCTCAGGTGTCTCATCGGTATCGGCATCTTTGCCGGATATCATAAAGAGCAATGCCCATTTCGATGCAGTATCTGAGTAATAATTACTCGGCTTCAAAAGCAATGGGGATGTTCTTGAAACATCATCCTGCTTTACAAAAAACATATGTAAAATAGACCGCCATGTAAATGCCTGCTTTTTCCCTGCCTGCGAGCTATATATTTTATATTCCTCATCAATCCCCATCATTTGAAGCCATATATCCCGGATACGTTTTTTTCCCGTACCGCCTGTGGAGTATTCACCATGTTCAAAGTTATGATCTGTGCCAGAAATCGAAATTTTGGTTGAATCTAATTTCCTCTCGAAAATCACCGTTCCGTTCGCAGTTTTTGTATAAAGTTTGAAGCAGTCATACCCAAGTCCTTTGTCAAAGCGGTAAGGTTTATTTTTCTTTTCTTCAAATCCGAACAAATAATCAATACACTCAAGCACATAGCTCTTTCCGGTATTCGATGGGCCGACAATTAGATTCAAGCCGGAACAGAAATCAATCACGGACGGCTCTTTTCCGCTGCCTGTAACAACCAGTTTTTGTATATAAAACTTGGGCATATTATTGACTCCTTTTTACCGACGATAAAGTCCGTTGGTTTATCATTGTTGTCATTTCGCGCTCAGATATACCCCGTAAACGGTTAATGACAGTCTCGGCAGATATCCGGTAATCATCCGCATAGTCACTCTCGAATTTTGAGCAGTAATCAATGCCAGCTCGGCTTAATGAATACACAAATCCTTGCCTTTGGGGTTCAACAGAAACGATTCCATCTACAACCAGAGGCTTTAACGCCTCTCTAACCAGTTCTCGCCGCAATGAGAACTCTCCAAACCTATATGTGCCGTTACCATGCAGATTTTCTTCTGTTATCCCGAAATCATGCCCATAAACTGCTATAAAATCAATAGCCGCCAGCATATCAGCAGTCATTGCATTGCTCTCAGATGCTTCGAGCAAAAGAAGCATGCGAAGCGAGACTTCATATGTGGTTCCTAATGCCCTATCCATTTACTTCACCCATTTCAACTTACCATCTATCACCAGAAAGTGGCAAATGCCTTTTTTGATTTTGTTATTTATCCAATTATGAGAGCTGCTGAGCACATAGCCATGGACAGGCGCTTTCACAGCTTGCTCCATTACTGCAAGCATCCGTTCGTACCCATTCGGATGGGTTCTTCTGGCGGTATCTTTCACGCCATCATGCGTTTCATTTTTCAAAGTGTCGAACTGCCCTTGGTATAAATCACCATGAAGTTCACTGACGCCTCTGCGCACGGACTCTGCAGCGAAATAATCGATCCGCCGGTCATGTAAATCTTCGACATAATCTGGATGTGCTACGAGAGAGCTTTCATCAAAATCTGCAATACTCTCAGCATCACCGTAAGCCGAAAATAACTCTGTTATATACTTAAGCTCATATTTTGCTATTGATTCTGGTGGTGTGATGTTAGGTGGTGCGGGGATTGTTGCCAACAACGCCTCAGCTTCCTCCAATGCGGACATCTCTGGAGAAATGCCGCCTTGTGCACTTTCATGTGCGCTTACAATGTTGGTACCACTACATATCGCAACCACCAAAACCTCTGCCAAGTAGTCGGCAGGGGTTTTATTCGTTCTACTCTTCTTCAGTGTCGTCTGCATTTTCTTTCCAAGCGAAGCGTCATTTTGCACAAGCGCATCAATGCTATCAAGAACGGTATCAAGAACCTTGGGAATGTTGGGTGTGATATTGACTGCGAAAAATACACCCACAGACACATCCGCATTTTTGCGCTGGGCAATCTCCTTGATTTTGTTGTGGACTTCTGCTTTTCCGCGCTTAATTTGCGTAATCATTGGTCTGCTGATGTCAGGTATATCTTTTTCTTCGTTTGCAATAGGCAAATAGAGAATGGATTCAAGCAGAAGGTTGTAACAGGCATGGATGAGCGTTCCATCTATCGAAGTCCTGCTACGAATAGCGTCATCCGATTCGAATACATTTTTGTCGGCAAGATATTCTTTTTTACACATTTTTTTGCTCATGCAGGGGCGGATGGTTTCTCCAAAAGTCCGAAAACATAAGGGTTCTGCGCTCATTCCAACACCTCCAGTTAGAAATTCTGCATAAATTCTATGGAAATTCTGCGAAAACGACATTTTCCACCGGCTTGGATAAGATGGCAATAGACAAGCAGTGACTCGCCATTAAGCGGACGAGCTGTTCGTCGAAAATATATTTCCATTATAAAACAAAATACCGCAAGTATCAACAATAGTTTTGCGAAAGCAAACGCTTAAGGGGGAGGTGAAGCGAGATGAAACAAATTCGTAATCCTGAGAACCGCTTTGTTTACAGCGTAGACGAAGAAGCACGAGTGGTTGAGCGGCTCGAAAAGGGCTGGATAACCCGCATCGAATTCAAATCTGACGGCACTATTGAAGTCAGTCATCGCAAAAAAGAAGCATCGTAATCCACTACTTACACCCAAAATCCGCAGACCGCTAGACGGCAGACGGATACCCGCAACGGGTATCGCCTGCCGTCTTTTCATTCTTCTGTGGATATAGACGGCTCCTGCGGATTTGCCAACCCAAAGGAGCCAGTTATGGAAAACAAGCAATTTTATATCGAAATCGACGGCCATCAAATCACTGTCACGGAAAAACTCTACCGTGAATATAAGCGCCCTCTGTGGGCTGAACACAAACGCAAGGAGCGCGAAAAGCGCTGCCGTGATGCAAGGGGCAAGCGTTGCACCGCCGATTGCCGCCAGTGCGACAGGCAGCGGATAGGCACTGTTCTTTCGTTGGACAAGTTTGCCGAAGACGGCTTCGATATCGCCGACCCCACTGATTTCGCTCAGCTTATTGAAGACGAGATGATCACTGAAGCTCTGCATAAAGTTCTGACCGAGCTTGCCCCTCTGGATCGCCAGATCATTGACCTCTTTAGCGCAGGCAAATCCGAGCGGGATATCGCCGCAGTTGTCGGGATGTCTCAAAAAGGAATCAACCGGCGTAAAGCCCGGATATTTGCCGATTTGCGGGAACGCCTGAAAAGCTTTTTCTGATTTTTGTACTCAATAGGTTGGTGGCTGTCCTGTGAATATTGAGAGGATCAACCCTCTCGGCGTTCCTTGACAAAAACCGCCTGTCGGGCGGTTATACCGACAAACCGGGTAACAGACCCGCCCGGCGCCGCACGCGAGGACCCCGCCCCTGCCAAGTGCATCCATGTGCTTGGTAGGGGTAGGGCGAGCGCCCGGTTCTCTTGTTCGTTTAAGCAGGAGAATCCGGCAGACACAAGGCGCTTTGCGGATCATGATACTTCCCCGAACCTGACTATAACGGGGGCCATGGTAGTAGGAGTCATACATGGCGGAAGCATCGCTCTGGCTGAAACAGGCCACAGGGAGCTTTCATGGGCTGCGCCAAGCGCCGCCGTCCGGGAATGTCACAGCAATTACTACTTCGGTATTCACCGCAGAATCGACTATATACTTTTTGATTTTGGCGGTTTGACTACTGCGCAGCGGTTTGTTCGGATCGCTGCGCACCATCAAGCCGCCAATTTAACGGATTGGAGGGATCATCATGCCAGAATTGGCTGACCAGATATATGAAGCAGAAATCTCATATGAGTTGCCTGCAGACATCCCGGCACGATACCTTGCTGGGGGCACGCCGCTATTTACCGCATTCGGATGCGTGCTCTTGGAGCGACAGACCGCCAAGAGCTTCGTATACACCGCCATTAACCTCTCAACCGGGCAGTCGGAAACCCTGTACCGCAAGCTGCATCCATTGGAGCAAAGATACTATGCGAAGGTAGCGGCAAAAATCCGCGCTTCATCTGTTGCCGGAGTCGGCCGCCTGGGCATAGACCGTAAGCCGGGTGAGAGCGTGTCGCATAACACGCTGGAGGAAACCCTGCGCATCGTTTTCACAGAGGTCATGCCCCAATACGGCTACGCTGTCCGGGAAAACCAGATTGAGCTTGCGGATCATATTCTCACGGCTATCGCCCGCCGAAACATCTCCCTTGCGGAGTCGGAGGTGGGCACCGGCAAGACTCTTGCGTACCTGGTCGCAGCGGCTCTCGTTCGGCGTGGTCGAATCAATGATTTTTGGCTATGCGGACACTACCCGCGCCAGAGCTATGCCGAGAGCTTCTATAAGCCGGTGGTCATCGCCACGTCCAGCATCGCGCTTCAGCGGGCTATCATCAAGGATTACATTCCCCAGCTTTCCGATATTCTCATGGCGCATGGGGTAATACAGTCGTCGCTGACCAGCGTAATCCGCAAAGGTAAGGAGCATTTCTTTTGCGAGAAGCGGCTTCAGGCTTTCTATAATGATGCAAATGAGAAAACCAAAGCATTGCTCCAGCCGCTTCTTAGCCGTGACGCTTCCTGCGACCTTGCCGATGTGGAGGGGCTGACGCCCTACATAAAGCGGAAGATCTGCGTTCCCGGCAAGTGCGGGGACAAGTGCCGCCACGCTGCAAGTTGCAGATATCAGGATTATCAAAAGCAGGCCAACAATCCCAGGTTGGATTTTTTGATCTGCAATCACAATTATTATCTTGCCGACGTGCTCCACCGCTCCGAGGGCAAGCGGCCGCTTCTGCCGCACTACCAGCTTGTGATCATCGATGAAGCCCATAAATTCCTCTCCGCTGCCCGCCAAATGTATGGCGTAAACCTGGACGAGAAAGAAATCCCCATCCTGGCCGCCGCCATCCACAGCTTCACCGAGGGCAAGTCAATGAGCGGCGTCAACATCCATCGTCTGGCAAAAAAACTGGAGGAGCAGAGCGTTCGCCTTTTCCGTGGGCTTGGAGATAGCGTCCCTACTGCTGAGGATGATGAGGCGGATCTCTTTCCCACAAATATAGATGCTGATGCTTCCCGGCATCTCAAAAGCATCGCCGGGATTACGGATGATCTTATCGTCGCCCTGGGCGACAGCCATACACAGCCCCGATTCAAGGAGAGCAAGGCGCGGGCGGTGTGGGAGCTGGAAAATCTGAAAAGCCGTGTTGGTGCTTTGAGAAAGCACCGCGATCTCGTTTGCTGGCTGGAGCGGCCGGATGAGGAATCCGGCTTCACGCTTTCGGCCATCCCGAAGAACTTGGATGAGCGTCTGTATCAGGATATCTGGAGCAAGGGACTACCCATCATCCTTACCTCTGGCACGCTCTCCACAAGCGGACGGCATCTAGCGGAAGGCAGCTTTGACCGTGCCAATCATTCATTGGGGATTTCCCGCCTGCCTGAAACTCGCATTATGGGAACGAGCCAGCCGTCGCCTTTTGATTATCAGCAGAACGCGCTGCTGTATATCAGCAATGCGGTTGCGTTCCCCAACCAGCAGGATAAGGACTACCTCCGGTCGGTGGCGGATGAGGTGGAGCGCCTGGTGCAGGCTTCTCGCGGGCACGCCACCGTGTTGTTCACATCCTATAACGCCATGGGACAGGTGCTCGCTTTGTTAAAAGGGCGTAATCTGCCGTATCCAATGTTCCAGATGGGTCGCAGGGACACCTCTGCGCTGGAAAAGTTCAAAGCCAGCGGCAACGGCATCCTGTTTGCTTCCGGCGCACTTTGGGAGGGCATCGACATCCCCGGCGATAGCCTGAGCATGCTGATTATTGTCAAGCTGCCCTTTGCCGTGCCTGATCCCATCGGCGATTATGAACGGACGCTATATCCGGACATGGAAGCCTACAAAAATCAGGCGCTGGTCCCAGACATGCTGGTGAAGCTCAAACAGGGATTTGGGCGGCTGATTCGCACTGAAACCGACACCGGAGTCTGCGCCATTCTGGATTCCCGCGCAAGGGATGGCGGCGCATACCACGACCGGGTACTGGCAGCGCTGCCGCCCAGCCATGTCACTTCCAGTGTTGAGGCTGTGCGGCAGTTCCTGTCAGATCGCAAGCCGGTAGCCTATTTCAAATAATTAAGGAGGAACTCTTTATGTATAACACCTTAAATCCGCAGAATTTGGTCGATATCCGCGACGTGCAGGTGGACAAAGATTTATCCAAACAGGATCGTGTAGCTGAATTTGTGCGACAGATTAAAGACCCTTATCATTTTCGATGTGGGAAATTTGTGGTTACCGCTCGGTTCGCCGAGGACGGCCCCACGCTGGAAGAATGCCTGCAAAGAATTATCGCCTAAAACGGTTGAAAGCCGAAAGAATGACTTGTAACCGCCGCCGAAGAGAGTTAACATGGGAGTGGGAAAAGAGCTGAATATGACCCTTCCTGATCACTTCTGATTCGCGGCGAAACCCGTGAAAAAGGGAGTGATTTGTTGTGTCAGAAACAAAATACCGGGCAGCAAAATACATTCGGCTGTCCTACGCCGATGATAAAAACGGCGAATCTAACAGCGTTGAGAATCAGCGAAAACTCTTAGATAGCTTCATCGCCACCCAGCCGGACATCGAGGTGGTGTCTGAAAAAGTGGACGACGGCGTTTCCGGCATCATTTTCGACCGCAAGGCGTTCAAGGAAATGATGGCTCAGATTGAAGCCGGGGAAATCAACTGTGTCATCGTGAAAGACCTTTCCAGGCTCGGGCGGGAATATATCGAAACCGGGCGCTACCTGCGCCGCATCTTTCCAGCATATAATGTCCGTTTTATCGCGCTCAATGACAACATTGACACGCTGCGGGACAACGCGGACGACCTAGTGGTGGGTGTAAAGTCCATTATCAACGATGCGTATAGCCGCGATATCTCGGTCAAGACTCGCTCGGCGCTGAATGTCAAGCGAGATAACGGGGACTATGTGGGCGCGTGCCCCATCTATGGCTATCGCCGCTGCGAGGATCACAAAAATCAGCTTGCCATTGACGAATACCCCGCATCCATCGTGCGGGATATCTTTCGTATGAAGATCGACGGCATGAGTGCGCTCAAGATTGCCGAGACGCTCAACAGCCTGGGCGTGCTGTCGCCCATGGAGTACAAGCGCGATCGGGGCTTGCCCCATCCCAAGGGCGGTTTTGCCGATAAACCGGACGCGAAATGGTCTGCTACCGCTATCTTCCGCATTCTGAACGATGAGACCTATACAGGCACGCTGATTCAGGGGCGGCGCGGCACTCTCAATTACAAAATCAAGGACATGATAGACAGACCCGAATCGGAATGGAAACGCACCGAGAACGCTCACGAGGCCATCGTCAGCCCACAGGATTTCGATCTTGCCCGGCGCATCATGCAGCTGGATACCCGCACCGCTCCGGGTGGCGACAAGGTTTACCTGTTTTCCGGCATCCTCATCTGCGGATGCTGCGGCGGAAGAATGACCCGCAAAACCAACCGCTATAAGGGGCGGGAATATTTCTATTATTACTGCCCGGCAGGCAAAAAGCAAGGCTGCAGCGGCGCGGGCATGCTCCGGGAGCAAGACCTGATTCAGTGCGTGCTGGAGAGCATCAAGGGGCATATCGCCGGGGTCGCGTCGCTGGAATCGGTGCTGGCAGTCAGCGACGGGCGCAAGGCGGCACAGGCGCTGGCCCGTCAGCTTGGGCAGCAGATTGAAGACAACGAGCGGCAGATTGCGAAAATCAGCAGCTTCAAGTCCTCACTGTATGAAAATATGGTCAGCGGTTTGTTGAGCAAGGACGACTATAAAACGCTGAAAGCTAAATATACCGCCGATGAAACCCGCCTGCGGGAGGCTATTGCGGCCTTGGAAACTGAGCGGAATAGCGCTCTGGAAGGTAAAGCCGAACGCCTGCGCTGGATGGAGCATTTCCGCAAGTTCGAAGGGCTGGAGGAACTGGATCGCCGCACAATGGTCAATCTGGTGCGCAGCATCCGTGTGCTTACAAAGACAGAGTTGGATATCACCTTCAACTATCAGGCGGAATACGAACAGACGCTTACTCTCCTGCAACGGGAGGTGGCGTAATGGCACGGAAAAGCAGAAAGTTTCCCGTAGAGACTCCCGTAGTGCAGGAACAGGATGTTGTTTACAACGCCGCCGCCTACATTCGGCTCTCCAGCGACGCCAAACGCAAGCCTGGCGATTCTCTCGAAACCCAGCAGGACATCATTGAAAACTTTATTGCGGCATCGCCTGATATTCAGCTCACCGAGGTCTATATTGACAATCAGGCCACTGGAACAAACTTCGAGCGCCACGCCTTTCAGCGCATGCTGGAGGATGTCGAGAGTGGCAGAATTAATTGCATCATCGTCAAAGACCTCTCTCGCTTTGGGCGCAACGCCATTGACAGCGGCTATTACATCGAGAAGCACCTGCCCGCGCTAGGTGTGCGTTTCATTGCTATCACGGATTCGTTTGATTCCCTTGAGGGAGATGGAGGCGTGCTCATACCACTCAAGAATGTCATTGCCGAGTCCTACGCCCTGGACATCAGCCGCAAATGCCGCTCAGTGCAACGGCAGAACATACAGGATGGGCGATTTGTGGGGCGTATGGCTCCCTACGGTTTCTCTAAGTCACCGGAGGATTGCCATCGCCTGGTTGTGGACGAAGAAGCCGCCGCAATCGTGCGACAGATATTCTACTGGGCTGCCAGTGGTATGGGCGTTGGGGAAATTATACGGGCGCTCAACGAGCAAAGCGTGCTCCCGCCCAGTCACTATAAATGGGAAAAAGGCCAGATCACAAACAAAAGACTGCTTGGCAAGCCCTTCTGGCAAAAGCGCACGGTCATGGATATTCTCAGGGACCGGGTCTATGTGGGCGATATGGCACAGGGGAAAACTTGCACAACGGGCGGCAGGCAGAATTCCGTTCACCGGGACAAGTGGATTTGTGTGCCCAACACCCATGAGCCTGTTGTTTCCCGCAAGTTGTTTGAGCGCGTGCAGGAGGTTCTTCGCCAGACATCGGAAAAGGACGAAGCCGTGCGCAGTACCGCAATTTCATATTCACCACACATATTCAAAGGCAAAGTGTTTTGCGCCCACTGCGGTCACCCCATGCACCGCCACCGCCAGAACAAGGACGGTACTTACTGGTACCGCTGTGAATCCCAGTGGAAATACCACAAGGGCGCATGCTATCAGGTGTCGGTGAAGGAGGAAGAAATCAAAACCGAGGTGTTTGCCCTACTTCGCAAGCATGCCGAAGCAATTCTGGGCGGGCATATCCGCATAGAGCGCATGACGCCGGTGAAAAATGCCGCCGCCGAGATCGAGCTGATGGAGGTCAACCGGGAGCTTGCTTCCAGAGGGCACTTCCTCAAAAGCCTGTATGAAAATATGGTAGCCGGGCTGATTAATGCCGAAGAGTTCACCGCCATGAAAATCGATTATGAAGGTAAGATTGCAGCTTTGTCCAAACGAGCAGATCAGATCCGCACTCAGCGGAGGGAGCGAGCTTCTGAACAGGAATCTTATCGGGATTTCGCGGATGCGGCTTCGGATGCGCTTTCCAGTAAGGAACTGACTGCAGACACCATCCTTTGTTTGGTGGAAAAAATACAGGTGCAGAGGGACAAGAGTTTTGAAATCCTCCTACGCTTCAAAGACGAATTCCGGGAGGCGAAGCGCGTTGGCTGAACCGATTATCGCAAAATACATCCGACTCTCGCTGGACGATGCGCAGACCGACAGCATGAGTCTTGCGCATCAGCGGCTCCTGCTGGATCAGTACATCGCCGATTCTGACTTTAGCGGGACAGTGCGGGAGTTTGTGGACAACGGGTTTTCCGGCCTCAACTTTGAGCGTCCTGCCGTGCAGGAACTGCTGGAACTGGTGAAGGACGGCAGGGTAGGCTGTATTTTAGTGAAGGATTTCAGTCGCTTCGGGCGTAATGCCATTGAGACAGGCTATTTCATCGAGCGGGTATTCCCACTGTACCGGGTGCGCTTTATTTCGGTGTCCGACCACTTCGATTCTGCTCAGCATGATGGCGATACCGGCGGCATGGAGGTTGCATTCAAGTTCCTGATGAGCGAATACTACAGCCATGACCTGTCAAGGAAAATCAGCAGCGCGAAGCGGGAGAAAGCCCGCCGGGGCGAGGCGGTGACCAAAAATTGTGCCTTTGGGTACAAGCTGGATGAGAACCGCAAGATGGTGATTGACCCCGAAGCCGCCGAGACGGTGCGCATTATCTTTGGGATGTATGCCGAAGGCAAGAGCCTTTCCGCTATTGAGAAACGGCTTTATGAGGAAACCCGTCCAACACCCGCCGCCTGGAAAAAGCATCGACGGCAAACCGCCGAAGTAGAAGAATACCGCTGTGTCTGGCAGAAATCCGTCATTCGAAGCATTTTGCACGATGAGCAGTATATTGGTATCTACACAGCGGGAAAGACCAGAACCGTGGAGGTGGGCAATCATAACCGCGCAAAAAATGCCAGGGAGGACTGGATCAGGATACCAGACCATCATCCTGCGATCATCTCACAGGAATTGTTTGATGCGGTGCAGGAGCACCTTCGCACCAAGAGTGAGCCGCTGCGCAACCGGAAGGTTGGCACATCGGAGCGATACCCTTCGGCTTCCTCATCGCTCAAAGGGAAAGTGATCTGCGGTACTTGTGGACACTCCATGCGGCTTAGCAATACGAAAAATGCGGCCTTTCACTGCTGGTTCACCCGCGCGGCACCTGACATCGCTTGTCACGGGCTGCGCATTCTAAGCCGGGAATTAGAGGATGTGGTGTGGGAGAGCGTGATGCGTCAGGCGAAGATTGTTTTGAACGCTGCACACGATGACACCCATAGCCATTGCTCCAAGCGGCAATCGGAGTTCAAACGCAGCTTGCAGACACTCCAAGACGAAAAACAGCAGCTTTATGAAAGCCTGGTGCTTGGGGATATCCGTCCCGAGGAATACAAAAAGAGGAAGGCTGCTTTGGATGCCGACCTCGTCCGGCAACGGGAGGTGTATGAGGTTATCCGCGAGCAGGAAGAAAAAACAGCCCCCAGCGCAGCTTCTGTAAAAGCGGCGCGGGAGGCGTTGGAATCAAATGAGCTGGGGCAGGAACTGGTCGATCTTCTAATTGATAAGGTGCTGGTACATCCCGATAACAGGATCGAGATTCAATGGAGGGTTTCCAGCTGCGATAATCTTATTTCTGCCGGGGCAGGCGATTGGAGCATATGATTTTTGTGTCGCTATTTGAGCACAAGGGCAAAAAGACAAGAAAATAGTCAAGCCCGAGACAAATTTCTTTTTGTCTCGGGCTTGACATTTGGGTGGTGGAGATGACGGGAGTTGAACCCGTGTCCGAAAAAAGTTCCGCGCTAGTATCTCCGGGTGCAGTTTGCCTGCAACATTCCCTTTGCAGCAAGCCGGCAAACAAGCCGCTGCATTGGTAGCTTCATGAGGTCATGGCCGCCTGCAAAGCTTAGGGCTGCTCACGTTCACCGATTAAATGATGCCCTAATCCCGACGAACGGTGCGCTGGGTAGGACAGCGGCCTATATTAGGCCGCGACTGCTAATTTATTATTGTTAGCTATTTTTTTTGAGGATTTTTAAGTGTGTCCCCACCACTACCCGCTGCTGTCGCTTCGCTTTCCCCGTCGAAACCTTTACATCCCCATAAAATGTTTTGGCACTGCTGCCAGAGGGTTACATACGATGGATTGCATGATATTGTTTGTTGCTAGCTGTTTTTGCCCATTGCGTAGTATTGCTTGTTGCCCGCTGTTTTTGCTGATTGCATGATATTGCTTGCTGCCCGCTGTTTTGCACATTGCGCATAGGCTGCTTGCGCATGGTGGCTAGGCTTGCTTTGCGTAAATGCACATTGGCATACATCGCAAAGCATTTTGCCGCTTGCTGTGATAGAGTGCCGCGCTATATTATCGAAAACGCTCTTTCATGGCGCGATCGATATCGCGTTTGGCATCGCGTGTTGCCATGTCTTCGCGCTTATCGTACAGCTTTTTGCCCTTGCAAAGGCCAATGTGCAGCTTTACGTGGCTGCCCTTGAAATACATTTCCAGCGGAATTAAGGTAAGGCCCTTGAGCTTGCGTTCCTCGTTTAAATGGCGTATTTCTTTTTTATGCACAAGTAAACGCCGCACACGCACGGGATCGCGATTAAAGATATTGCCTTTTTCGTATGGGCTGATGTGCATGCCCATCACATAAAGCTCGCCGTTTTGGATTTCCACCCATGCGTCCTTTAAATTAACGCCGCCCGCGCGGATGCTTTTTACCTCGGTGCCCACAAGCTCGATGCCTGCTTCTAGGCCCTCTAACACAAAATAGTCGTGCCTGGCCTTGCGGTTTACCGCGATGCTTTTGTTTTCTTTCGCTTCGGCCATTTTGCGTTCCTTTCTGCCAGAGAGCGGTTCTCTTTGGATATTACACTATACCCCATTATGCCTGTAGTGTCAAGCGAAATGTGTCGGTAAAGGGTGGCAAATTTTGTATTTTATATGCGCGTTGTATTAAAGCTCGCCTCTATTCAGCAGCGAGCGCCCCAGCGTAACCTCGTCGGCATATTCTAAATTGCTGCCAACCGGCAAGCCATAGGCAAGGCGCGTGGCGCGCACGCCAAGCGGCTTTACAAGCTTTGCAAGATACATCGCCGTGGCCTCGCCCTCTACGGTAGGATTGGTGGCCATAATCAGCTCATGGATGGTGCCGTCTTGCAAGCGCGCCAAAAGCTCTTTTACGGTAAGCTGCTCGGCCGTGATGCCATCCATCGGCGAGATAAGGCCATGCAATACATGGTAACGCCCTTTAAATTCCCGCGTGCGCTCAAACGCCGACACGTCGCGCGGGGTTTCTACCACGCATATTACGGATGCATCCCGCGCATCGTTGGCGCAGATAGAGCAAACGGCATCTTCGGTAAAGCCCTGACACACCGTGCAGCGATGGATTTTGGTGTGCGCGTCCTCGATGGCACGCGCAAAATCCAGCGCCTCTTTTTTGTCCATGTTCAGCACCTGATAAGCAAGGCGTGTCGCGCCCTTGCGGCCAATGCCGGGCAGCTTTGCAAATTGCTCTATCAATCGCTCCAGCGGAGCCGCATTATAGTTCATAGCGATGGCGTTCCTTTCAGTACGGAAATCAAGCGCGCAAAAGCATTACATGCCGGGCAGATTTAACCCGCTTGTAATTTTGTCCATCTCGGCATCGGCGGTTTCATCCACTACGCGCACAGCCTCGTTGACAGCGGCTGCCACAAGGTCCTCCAGCATTTCCAAATCGTCGGGCTGCACGGCATCGGGATTGATTTTCACCGCGGTTACCTGATGCTTGCCCGTCATGGTTAGGGTAATCATGCCGCCGCCTGCTGTGATGGTGTAGCTTTCTGCTTCAAGCTCCTCTTGGCGCTGCTTTACATTGGCTTGAATTTGCTGTGCCTGCTGCATCAGCTCGTTAATATTTTGTTTGCCATAGCCTTGCGGTAATCTTGCTTTCATAATGATAAACTCCTTTATTCACTGATAATTACTTCTACGCCTTGCTCGGAAAGAGCATGAAGCGCCTCGTGCGCGGTGATTTGTTTTTCGGCGGCAACCTTTTTTTGATAAGGGCCGATGCCATAGCGTTTGCCCGTAACCTCGGCAATAATCTCTTTGATAAGGCCCGAAGAATACGTGTTGGTGCGCATATATTCGGTAAATAAATCGCTAGCGTCGATTAAAATGCGGCGGCCGTCACAATAGGCCGAGGAATTACGCATATTGACGAAAAGGCATTTGTCGCGCTTTTCCATCGCGGCAATCACCGCTTGCCACTCAGGGAATGGCTGCGGCTCGTCCAGCGCCTCGCCCTGCGGCGGCGCGGCATTTGCATAGGCGGATGGCGGCGGCGCGGGCACCGCGGGCGCTTCGGTTTGCTGCAACGGCGGCGCATCCGCCACAAACGGCTTTGGCGGCGCTGTGGCCGAAGCGTGCGGCGGCGTGTAGGCAGGCGGCACATTTTGGGGCGCGGCCTGCGCTTGCGGCGCGGGGGGCTGCTGAATCGTGGGCTGTTGCGGCTCGCACAGGGTGAAAAGCGCAAGCTCTAATTCAATGCGGGCATCGGCCCCTGTGCGCATTTTATCCAGCGCCGCACCAAGCATTTTTACCGCGCGAATGGCCTCGTGCTGCGCAATCGAGGGCGCGGCAGCAAGATAGGCCGTTTCGTCCTCGGCAGAAATGCCCGATAAAAGCCCTTCCCCGCCTTTCACGCCCGCTAAAAGCAAATTGCGATAATGGAAAATCAGCTCCTCGGTAAGGCGCTTGATATCAATAGATTGCTCGCGCAGCTGCGCCACAAGAGAAAGCGCCTTTGCGCCCTCGCCCTGCGTGATTGCGCTGCTTAAAGAAAAGAGATAGCTTTTATCGGTAACGCCCGCCATGCGGCGCACCACTTCTTCGTCCACCGTTTCGCCAACGCCTGCCGATGTATCTAAAATAGACATGGCATCGCGCAATGCGCCGTCTGCAAGGCGGGCAATCAGCGCTGCTGCGCCATCTGTAAGCTGGATTTGCTCTTCGCCTGCCACATACAAAAGCCTCTTTGCGATGTCATCGGGCGCAATGCGCGTAAAATCATAGCGCTGGCAGCGCGAAAGAATCGTGGCGGGCACCTTGTGAATTTCGGTGGTTGCTAAAATAAAGATGACATGTGCGGGCGGCTCTTCCATAATTTTTAAAAGCGCATTAAACGCCTGTGTGGAAAGCATGTGCACCTCGTCGATGATGTACACTTTATAGGTGCAAACGCTGGGCGTATAGGCGGTTTCATCGCGCAAATCGCGGATATTATCCACGCCGTTATTGGACGCCGCGTCAATCTCCACCACGTCCAGCACCGAGCCGTTATCAAGCCCCGTGCAAACATCGCATTCGCAGCAGGGGTCGGCACCGTTTGGTTTGCGGCAATTAACCGCTTTGGCAAAAATTTTGGCGCAGGTGGTTTTGCCTGTGCCGCGCGTGCCTGTAAAGATATAGGCATGGCCTACTTTATCATGAAGAATTTGGTTTTGCAATGCTGTGGTAATAGCCGTTTGCCCAACCACGTCCGTAAAAGTAAGCGGGCGCCATTTGCGATATAACGCACGATACAAGCCAAACACCTCACATTCCATAAAAGTAAAAAGAGACAGGCGCGGCGCTATGCTGACTGCGTCAGCATTTAACACCCGCCTGCATCGCCCGGCATACAAAGGGCAGGTGGCCTGCGGCGCACAAAGCATACCACTTAATGCTGCTCGGTTCCCCGCCTGACATGGTTCATGGTGCCTCATCGCACAGGGCCCGCCCTTTGTATGCCCGACGATGCAAGCCGCACTGTCCGAACAATAGTATTATTATAGTATATTTGTACCGCAAAAGTCAATGAGAACTATGTAGAAAAGAAAGGGACGCCACTGTATATGCGCCCGCATTTGCCGCAAAAACGCGGTGAATCCGTGTGCACACGCAAAAGCGCCCCTTGCTGATAGCTGCTTTATGTTTTTATCCCGTGTTTTGCAGCATGCCATAGCAAACGCTATCACGCATGCGCCTGTGCTTATTTGGATGTGGCCGCTTTAGCGGTAGATTTAGCGGTTTTGGGCGCTTTTTCTTTTACTGCCGCTTTGCTTGCGGGCTTTTTGGCAGGCTTATCCGCTTTTGGGGTGGGTTTTTCTGCTTTTGCGGCAGGCTTATCTGCTTTTGCGGTGGGTTTTTCTGCTTTTGCGGCGGGTTTATCCGCTTTTGCGGCGGGCTTCTCTGCTTTTGGGGCGGGTTTATCCGCTTTTGGGGCGGCGGGGGCTTTTACTGCCTTTTTTTCGCCTGTTTTGCGGGCGGGCTTTGCGGCTTTGGGCGCTTTATACGCCGTCAGTTTCCACAATTGGTCTGCACCGTTTACATCTTCCCATATTTGCACGCGCGCACCGTTTACCGCCGCTATATCCACGATGTCCAGCACCTTGCCGGACTGCTTAGACACAAGCTTAAAATAGCCTTTGCCCGCATCCACAATGCGCCAAAGTTGATTATCCTTGCCGATATAATCCCACACATGCACCTGCGTGCCGTTGGCCTCTGCGCCGAGGCTTACGTCTAGCACTTTGCCCGAAAGCTTGTTTTCCAGCTTAAAGTAGCCGTCTGCCACTGCAACGGCAAGCCATGTTTGGCTGTCGCCGTTGGCGTTTTCCCAAAGCTGCACCGCAGCACCGGCAGCACAGTTGAAATCGGCGATTTCAAGGGCGAGGCCGTTTTTGGCGGTGATGGAATAATATACATTGCTTGTTACTGTTTTGCTGTCCATTATGTTTTCCTCTTTCCCATTATGCAGATTAACGGCATCGCGCGGTGAACGCTTTTGTTTGCGCCACGCCTTTGATGGGAATTGTACCACAATTTTCCTTATATTCAAATAGCTACCGCATATTTTTGTAGAGTTACACAGCAAAAAACGGTTTTGCAGGGTACGGGCTTGGACATTGTTGCGTAGGCGCGGCGCAAAACTGAACATATTCGACCCATTGGCCAAATTTTCGCGTTTTGCGCCGATGGCCTTGCGTTTACGACAGCGCCTTGCACAGAATGGTAAGGGCGTTTGCCTTTGTTTCCTGCCATTCGGCATCTGTTTGCACGCCTAAAAGCGCCGTTGCGGTAAACAGCATGCCGCTGGCCGCCATGCGCCCGTAGGCTGGCGTGATATCCGCTGCCACGCTGCCCTCCCGTATGCCCTCCTGAATGGCGCCATCCAGCACGGTATACATGCGCTCCATCATGCGGCAGCGCGCCGCCTCGTGCTTACACAGCGCAGCCGCCATGCCTTCCTCGTGCATGGCCGCATTTACAAGAGAAAACGCGGTTTCGTGCGTTTTCATGGAATCGTGCGCAAAATCAAGCGCCGCGGAAAATTTGTTTTGAAAGCCTTTTTTAGAGGCAATCACCGCTTCAAGCGCGTCGATTTCTTTCCACATCACATATAAAAGCGCACGCGCCAAAATTTCCTCGCGAGAGGAAAAATATTCATACAGCGTGCCTTTGCCCATGCAGGCCGCATCGGCAATTTGCTGCACTTTCAGGGCAAAAAACGGCTCGCCCTGCATAACAAGGCGCGTCACGCCTTCAAATACGGCTATTTCTTTTGGCGAAAATTGATTTTCCATACTGTCCTTTCTCAAAAGCGC
>RRZU012152753.1_pt1 | contig 21391 bp, 18 predicted proteins | sample 2165561 | NCBI WGS metagenome assembly RRZU01 (sample SAMN10456909, study PRJNA506462) | wastewater metagenome | isolation source: wastewater sludge | place: USA: Moscow, Idaho | reverse complement strand
TGGATCAAGATGTACGGGTCTTCGAGGACAGCCTCCATCCGATCCTGGTCGGTGACGAAGTAGGGCGAGATGTAGCCCTTGTCGAACTGCATGCCCTCGGTGAAGTCCAGTTCGGTACCGAAGGTGTTCGACTCCTCGACGGTGATGACACCATCCTTGCCAACCTTGTCGAAGGCTTGGGCGATGATCTCGCCGATCTCTTCGTCGCGCGAGCTGATGGTGGCAACGTTCGCCATGTCGGCAGTGCTGTCGACCTCGCTGGCCGCGGACCGTAGTTCATCGACGACAGCCTGGACGGCCTTGTCGATGCCGCGCTTGAGACCGATCGGGTTGGCACCGGAGGCGACGGCCCGCAGACCTTCGTGAACCAGAGCCTGAGCCAGCACGGTGGCGGTGGTCGTGCCGTCGCCGGCGACGTCGTTGGTCTTGGTGGCCACTTCCTTGGCGAGTTGGGCACCGAGATTCTCGTACGGATCAGTCAGCTCCACCTCCTTGGCGACGGTCACCCCGTCGTTGGTGATGGTGGGAGCACCGTACTTCTTGTCAAGCACGACGTAGCGGCCCTTGGGCCCCAGCGTCACCTTGACGGTATTGGCGAGGGCGTCCACGCCACGCTCGAGCGCGCGGCGAGCATCCTCGTCGAACAAGAGTTGCTTGGCCATGAACTAACGCCTCACTTCACCACGACGGCGAGAATGTCGCGCGCGTTAAGCAGCAGGTAGTCCTTGCCGTTGTAGCGCACCTCGGTGCCGCCGTACTTGCTGAAGATCACGACGTCATCGACCTGCACATCCATGGGGACGCGGACACCCTTGTCGTCCACGCGACCGGGGCCAGCGGCGACGACCTTGCCCTCTTGGGGCTTCTCTTTGGCGGTGTCGGGGATGACGAGACCGCTGGACGTGACCTGCTCGGCCTCGACCTGCTGGATGACGATGCGGTCCTCGAGCGGCTTGATCGTGGTTGCCACGTTCAAACCCCTTTCTATTGTCTGGGTTCATTTGCAGCTACGAACGGGACGTCGTCGCGGGTGCCGTTCCGATCGTTGGCACCCGATCGGTTCGAGTGCCAAGACCACCTTAGACCGGCTTCTGGCACTCAGACAAGCCGAGTGCCAGCCAGCCCGTCGGTACCGCGTCCCCGGCCACCCCGCGGTCAGGGCACCCGGCGCACCACGAAGGCACGGGCCCCGGCCACGGTGCGCGCCAGGATCAGGGTGGCCTGGTTCGGCCCGGACAGCTTGAGTCGGCGCCGCAGTGCGGCAGGATCGACGTCCAGCGCCCGCTTCTTGATCTCAAGCACCCCGACGCGGTTGTCCCGCACCCAGGCGCGTAGCGTCTTCTCCCCCGCATCGAGGGTCTGGAGCACCTCGAAGCAGCTGGCGAACGGGCTGGCCACTGGGTGGTCAGTGGACAGGTAGGCGACCTCGGGGTCGAGCAGCCAGGCCTGGGGGTCGATCCGGTTCAGCGCCCGGGCACGGATCACCGCGCCGTTCGGCTCCAGCAGGTAGCCCCCCGCCGCGCGCACCGGCAGCCGCCCTGCGTCCAGTTGTGCCTCCAGACGGTGTGGGCCGGGCAGCAGCACCGCGGCGCTCATCCCGCGGCTGGCCCGCGACTGCTGGACGTCGAGTCGCCAGAGCCCGGCCTCCACGACGTCGCCGTGGTGGGAGACCCAGCAGGCCTCAACCCCAGCCGGGATCAGTTCGCGCGGCAGCCCCGGCCCAAGTTTCACGCAAACCGGCAGGCGCCCGGCCAGCAGCTCCAGCACGAACGGCCAGGCCGGATTGAAATCTGCCACCCGCCAGCTGCGTCCCCGGTCAGTCCGTCGGGCCGGGTCGACAAAGACCGCGGTCGTCGCATCGGCCGCCGCGAGCAACCCGGGCGCCAACTGGGTGGCATCGCCGACCAGCACCTCGGCGCCGGGCAGGTTCGCGGCGGCCAGCGCCGCGGTTTGGGGGTCGAGTTCGACGGCCGTCACCGTCATGCCTGCAGCGAGGAAGGCGCGTGCGTCCGCCCCGATGCCGCAGCCGAAGTCGATCACCCGACGCACCCCGGCGGCCGCCAGTCGGGCCGCCCGCCAGGCGGCCACCTCCGGGCGCGAGGCCTGTTCCAGGCCATCGGTGGTGAACCAGATCTGCGCGGCCTCCGCGCCGAACTTGGCTTGGGCGCGTCGCCGCAACGACGTCTGGGCGAGGGTCGCGGCGGCCAACTCCGGACCGAACCGGCTGCGCAACCTTGAGGCGGCGCTCAGCGAATCGGGATCAGCCTCGGCGCTCGCCGCGCACATCGCTGCCGCGCCCTCGTCCCCCAGCAGGAGGTGCGGGCCCGGACGCGAACCGACGCTCATCGCAGCACCCCCGAGCAGCCCTGCGGTCGGCCGTCCAAGTATGGGATGACCAGGTGGAACTGCTCCAATCGGTCGTCGAAGACGTGTGGCAGGAAGAACCGGTCGCCCTCCCACATCGGCAATTCGCCGAGCCGTGCCACCGGCTGCCAGGCCAACGGGCCTTCCGCATTGGACGCCGGCACCTCGCCGGTCCAAGCGTCCACCAGGAAGATGAAACCAAGCGCATCGGAGCCGTCCCGGTGGAATCCCGGCCAGCTGACCGTGCCGCGCAGCCGCATCGAGACCACCTCGATCCCGGCCTCCTCGCGCAGTTCCCTCGTCATGGCGGACCAGACGTCCTCATCACGTTCGAGCTTGCCGCCCAACCCGTTCCACTTGCCCAGCTGCTCGTCGTCGCTACGCCCGACGCGGTGCACCATGAGCACACGCGACCGGTCGGACGAGACGACGAACCCGAGCGTTGTCAGCACCGGCGTGTATGGCACACCGGCAGACTACGTCGCAACCACAGGCCGGCGGGGAACGAACACCCCGGGACGCTCAGGCGAGCACGCGCTCGACCGGCATCCCGGAGTCCGCCGAGATCGTCGGGCTGCTGGGCGGACGTCCGGCCTCCATCACCTGCGCGCCGAGCACAGCGATCATCGCGCCGTTGTCGGTGCACAATCCGGGACGCGGCCGGCGCAGCTCAATGCCGGCCGCCGCAGCCCGTTCGGCCATCAGGGTGCGCAGCCGCGAGTTGGCCGCGACTCCACCACCGAGCACCAGGTGATCAACCCCGAAGTGCCTGGCGGCGTCGACCGCCTTCGCGGTCAGCACGTCAGCCACCGCCTCCTGGAAGCTGGCCGACACGTCAGGCACGCTGATCGGCTCGCCGTCGCGTTCGCGCTGCTCCACGTAGCGGGCGACAGCGGTCTTCAGGCCTGAGAAGGAGTAGTCGAAACGGTGCCGCGCCAGGTCGTGCCGGGCCGTGAGACCGCGGGGGAAAGCGATGGCCTTCGGATTACCCTGTTGGGCCAGGCGGTCGATCTCTGGGCCGCCCGGGTAAGCGAGCCCGAGCAGCCGGGCGACCTTGTCGTACGCCTCGCCGGCGGCATCGTCGATGGTGGTGCCGACCTCGGTGATGTCACCGGTGATGTCACGCACCAACAGCAGTTGGCTATGGCCACCCGAGACCAACAGGGCCAGCACCGGTTCCGGCAGCGGCCCGTGGTCGAGGATGTCGACAGCCACATGGCCGACGAGGTGGTTGAGCCCGTACAGCGGCTTGCCCAGCGCGGACGCCAAGGCCTTGGCCGCTGCCAGTCCGACCACCAACGAACCCATCAGGCCGGGTCCGGCGGTCACCGCGATCGCGTCCACCTCAGCCAACTCGATACCGGCGCTGGACAGTGCACGTTCCAGGGTCGGCGTCATGGCCTCCAGATGGGCACGCGAGGCGACTTCGGGCACCACGCCGCCGAAGCGGGCGTGCGCGGCGACTGAACTGGCGACCTCGTTGGCCAGCAATTCGGCGCCCCGGACGATGCCGACGCTGGTCTCGTCGCAGCTCGATTCGATGCCGAGCACCAACGGTCCGCTCATGCAGGCCACCTGGACAGTCTGGACAGCCCCGGTGCTGGCCGGCGGTGGAACCGGCATTCCATCACGATGGCATGGCGTCCGAGACCGTAGTAGTCAGAACGCCGGGCGATCGCGGTGAAGCCGGCGGCCTTGTACAGCGAAAGGCCGCGGTCGTTGTCGTATCGCACCTCAAGCAGGATCCGGTCCGCACCAGCAGCGTCTGCCCAGTCCATGCCCAATCCGACCAGTCGGCGGGCGATGCCGCGCTCCCGCCGGTCGGGGCGCACTACCACACGCAAGACCTCGGCGGTGTCGTCCAGCACACCGAAACAGGCGACGGCTTCGACCTGATCGTCGTCCCTGCTGATCAGCACAAGCCGATCCGGGGAGCTGAGTTCGGACGCCCAGGAGCCGGTGCTCCAGCGTTCCGGGGCGTCGAACCCCGACTCCTCCAGCTCTAGCAGTGCGGGCAGGTCGTCCGGCTTGGCGGTCGCAACGATCATGGTGCCTCCTTGAGACTGGGCAGCCGCAAGCGGCCACCGACCAAAGCCGACTTGCGGGTCTTCGGAGCCTCTGCGTCCGGCTTGCGCAGGTAGGCCGGCTCCAAGCCGACATCTGACAGTTCTTCGATGCGCGCCGCCACCAGCGCCGCATCCATCCCCAGGGGAGCTCCATCGGGGACGCGTCCGGCGAAGACCTCAGGGTAGACCTCGACGCCCGGGCCGCCAGCCTGCAGGCGAGGGACCGCGGCGGGCGCGCCCACCGCGGGGCCGGCGACCCTGCTGCCGGACGCGTCATAGCTCGCCCAGTAGAGCTCCTTGCGGCGCGCGTCGGTGACCACCACCGCAGGTGTGCCGGGCGGGTTGGTGGTGAACCACGTCATGGCGATGGCGTCCAAGGTGCCGAAGCCGCGCACCCCAATCCCAGCCGCCATCGCGAGGGTGCGGGCGGTCACGATCCCGATCCGAAGTCCGGTGAAGGGTCCCGGACCGATGCCTACGGCGATCAGGGCGAGCTCGGTCAAGCCGATTCCGTGGGCGGCGAGCAACTCGTCGATCATCGGCTGCAGCGATTCCACGTGCCGCCGCGACGAGGTCTCGGTACGTCGGTCGACCGGCTGGCCGTCGGTGGCCAGACCGATGTTGACCCCGGCCGCAGTGTCAATGGCGAGTGTCCAGCCGCTCACTGTTCGGCCTGCCAATCGGTGAACTGGTCGACGAACTTCCACAGGTCGACCTCCGCCCAGCGCGGTCCAATGCCGGTCAACCGCACGGTCCGGGTCTCATCGTCCGGATCGCCGCTCCGGTCGATGTGGATCTCGAGCCGGTCCCCGGCAAGTTGGTCAGCCAGACCTGTCCCCCACTCGACCAAGGTCACCGAATCGGCCAGCGAGGCGTCCAGGTCGAGGTCGTCAAGTTCGGCCGCCGAGCCGAGCCGGTAGGCGTCCACGTGGACCAACTGCACCCCGCCGTCGACGCCAGGATGGATGCGACTGAGCACGAAGGTCGGCGAGGTGATCGGGCCGGCCACTCGCAGGCCAGCCCCCAAGCCTTGGGCGAGGGTGGTCTTCCCCGAACCCAATTCACCGCTGGCGACGATCAGATCGCCGGGACGCAGCAGCTCGGCCAGCCGGGCGCCGAACGCACGCATCGCTGCCGCGGTGGGCACACGCAGACTTGCTGGCAGGTCGATGTCGATCAGTACCCGCGTGGCGTCCAACTCCTCGACGATCTCGAATCCGTGACCCTGCCACCAGCGGATCACACTCGGCAATTCGCGACGGGCGACCAGCTGCAGGCGACGCATCCCGGCCTGCTGGGCGAGCCCGGCGGCGGCCCGCACCATTTGGGTTGCGATGCCGTGTTGACGCTGGCCGGGCAGCACGCTGACCCGCGACAACATCCCGGTCGGTGGGCTCGCGTGGGCGTTCAACGCCAGGAAGAGGCAACCAATGTCACCGGTGTCGTCGCTGGCAATAATGCCGATCTGGTCGCTGAGGTAGTGCTCGACGTCAGCCAAGGTGTCCCCCAGGGCGTCCGCCGGTGGGTTCAATGCGGGTCGCGCGCGAAAGGACTCGGTGATGATGTGCAGCATCCGCGGACCGTCCCCGGGGCCCGCGATGCGCAGCGTGGGCGCTGGAGCCACCTGATCGATCACGGCGTGCAAGTCTACGCGCGTGCCCGGCCGCAACCGAATCGTCTGTTGTCGGGCGAGGCACCGGTCCAGCGTCCAGTTCTGGGCGAAGGCTCGGCGGGACGCCAGAGCACGGGGGATACTGACAAGTTGGCACGCGCCCAGCTGTGGAGTCCCACCAGAATCCACCCGGCGGCGGCCTGGCGGGCTCCTTCGGCTGAGGGCCGACGAATCAGACGACGTAAAGTGGACGCGTGCGTGTTGCGTTTGTCGTCGAGTGTTTCCTACCAGCTGTCAATGGAGTGACCAACTCAGTGCTGCGGATGTTGGAGCACCTTCGACGGCGCGGCCACGAAGCATTGGTGATCGCACCCAATGATCCGCGCGGGGTACCCGACAGCTACGCCGGCTTCCCGATCGTCACCACCGCATCGCTGACGCTACCTTGGTACCCGGACATGCGCTTGTCAGCGACCCTGACCGCACAGGTCGAGAAGCATCTGGCCGACTTCGCCCCCGATGTGGTGCACCTCGCAGCGCCAGTGGTGCTCGGCTACAAGGGTGTGCTGGCCGCCGCGCGGCTGGGAGTGCCCAGTGTCGCGCTCTACCAGACCGAGGTGCCGAAGTACGCGGTTCAGTACGGCTACCCCGCCGCTGAGCCCTTGCTGTGGCACCACCTGCGCAAGGTGCACAACATGGCGACCATCAACTTGGCGCCCTCCAGCTACACCCGTGACCAACTGATCGACCATGGCTTCGCCAGGGTGGACGTGTGGGGACGCGGGGTCGACACCGAGCGCTTCAATCCGCGCAAGCGTGACCAGGCGCTACACGATTCGTGGACACCCCACGGCGAAGTGGTTGTCGGCTACATGGGACGCTTGGCCGCCGAGAAGCAGGTCACCGATCTGAGCGTGCTGGCAGATCTGCCCGGCACCCGCATGGTGATCATCGGTGACGGCCCGATGCGTGAAGAACTCGAAGCGCAGTTGCCGAACGCAGTCTTCGTCGGCATGAAGACCGGCGACGACCTACCCCAGTACTTGGCAAGCTTGGACCTGTTCGTCCACCCCGGCGAATTGGAGACCTTTGGTCAGGCGATCCAAGAGGCGCAGGCGTCCGGGCTTGCGACGATCGCACCTCGGCGCGGTGGCCCGATCGACCTGATCGAGCCCTCCCACAATGGCTGGCTGTACAGCCCCGGCGACTTGGCAGACCTACGTCATCGAGTCGTCGACCTGGTGGGCGACGACTTCAAGCGGGCATCGTTCGGACGGACCGCCCGCGCAAGGGTGGAGAACCGTACCTGGCCGCAGATCAGCGACCAACTGCTCGACCACTACTGGGCCGCGATAGAGCTCGGGGTGAAGGCGCCGGTCCGGATCGCCTGAGCACCGACCACCTCGGCCAGATCGCTGAGTACCTCGGGGATCGCCGTGGCCACCTCATCGGGCGGGAACGGGCCGGACTTGCGTGTCGCGGCGAGCGCCTGAACTGAAGCGCCGATCGCGGCAGCTCGCCAAGCGGGCAGGCCGGCCGCCAGCAGCGTCCCTCAGATACCAGCCAGCACGTCGCCGGATCCGGCCTGCGCTGTCCAGGCCGGCCCAGGTACCGCCAAGGTGACGGTGCCGCCCGGTTCTGCCACATACTGGGTGGCACCCTTGAGCAGCACTGTGGCATGCCAGCGTGCGGCGGCGACCCGCGCCGATCCGATCGGATCGTCCACCACCTGGGCGCGGGTGATACCCAGCATGGCGGCGAGCTCACCGGCGTGCGGGGTGAGCAGCCATCCCTCGGGCAGCTCTTCAGGCAGGTCATCCAGAGCCTCGGCGTCGATGATCGCGGGTAGACCGGACTCCAGGATTGGCCGCAGGCGTTCGCGTCCGTTCCCGATTCCCCAGCCAGAACCAGCCAGCCAGGCATTCACCCGACCTCGGCCGAGGGTGACCGAAGGCTGTCTACCCAGTACGAAGTCAGCGGCCCGCTGCGGCCCGGTGTACCTGACCATGCCGACACCCGAGTAGAGCGCGCCGATGACCGAGAGGACCGCCGCACCCGGATAGCGGTCGGAACCGGTGTCGATACCCAGGACGCCCCTGGAGTACTTGTCGGCGTAAGGCGTCGGCCAGGGCCACCACCGAGCCACGTCGACTCGCTGCATCTGGCGCAGTTCGGCATCCGGCAGGTTCAAGCCGACGTCGGCTATCTCGACCGCTCCGCAGCAACTGGCGGCTGGCTGCGCCAGATGGCACAGCTTGGGTGCCGCGAAGGTGATCGTGACGTCGGCGTTCATGTGGTGCAGTGACCGCTCGTGGTGGTCTGCGGTCAGGCCCGACGGCAGGTCGACCGCCAACACCGGGATCGACAGCGTCTGGCAGGCCTCGGCGAACCAGTTGACCTTTTCGGGTAGGCCGGGACGAGCGCCGAGCCCGATGATCGCATCGATGACCAGCGCGATATCGGGAAGCATCCGCATCACCGTCACCGAGTCGATGAAGCGGATACCGGCCTGCCGGGCAGCCACCACACCTTGGGCGTGCGCTCTGCCGGTGACCAGCCAAACCACCACCTGACGTCCTGCGCGGGCCAGGTTGCGGGCGGCGAACAGTCCGTCGCCGCCGTTGTGCCCGGGACCCACCGCCACCAGGATGAAACCGGGCTCGTCGGTCATCTGCTCGGCACGAGTGGTGACCCACTGTGCCGCGATCTGCATCAGATCATCTTGCGGGTGGGCGGCCATGTATTCCTGCTCGGCAGCTCGAATCTGCTCGACACTGTGGATCCCGATCACGATTTCCCCTCACAGACGACGAAAGCAGTCGCCAGTCCTGCATCGTGGCTGAGCGACATTCTGATGTTACCCACACCGAGCGCCTCGGCCCGAGCCGCCACCGTACCCCGGATCACGAACTCAGGCTGACCCTGTTCCGAGGTGACCACCTCGGCGTCCAACCAGACCATGCCTCCCGGCGAGCCCAATGCCTTGGCAAGCGCCTCCTTGGCCGCGAACCGGGCCGCCAGCGAGGCCGGCTGACGCCGGGTGCCGTCAGGCAGTTGTACTTCAGTCGAATTGAACAACCGCTCCACCATTTTGGGCCGACGCGCCAGCATCGCGGCAAATCGGGCAACTCCGCAGATGTCGACCCCGACCCCGATGATCACTCGACGGTCACCGACTTGGCGAGGTTGCGTGGCTGATCGACGTCGTGACCCAGCGCGGTGGCCAGCTCACAGGCGAACAGCTGCAGCGGCACGCTGGCCAGCAACGGCTGCAGCAATGTGGACACCCGCGGCAACCGGATCATCTCGTCGGCGAACGGCACCACCTGCTCGTCCCCCTCCTCGGCCAGGACGATAGTGCGCGCCCCACGGGCCCGGACCTCCTGGATGTTGCTGATCACCTTGTCGCGCAACTGGTCACGGCCCGCGGGCGGCACGATGACGAAGACCGGCATGCCGGGTTCGATGATGGCGATCGGGCCGTGCTTCAGCTCGCCGGCGGCGAAGCCCTCGGCATGCTGGTAGGCGATCTCCTTCAGCTTGAGTGCACCTTCCAGGGCCACCGGGAAGCCGACATGGCGTCCCAGGAAGATGAAGTCGTTCTGGTCGGCCAGTTCGCGGGCCAGCTCGTAGACCCGGTCGGCGCCGTCCAGCATCTGCTGGATCAGCTCGGGGGTGCCGGCCAATTCGGTGGTGATCAGCCTGATCTCGTCGGAGTACTTCATCCCCCGCACCTGGGCCAGGTAGAGCCCGAGCAGGTAGCAGGCGGCCGGTGGGGTGAGGAAGCCCTTGGTGGACGCGACACCGATCTCGGGGCCGGCGTGGGTGTAGATCACCGCGTCCGATTCACGTGGAATGGTGGCGCCGTTGGTGTTGCAGATGGCGATCACCTTGGCGCCTTGGACGCGGGCATGCCGGATCGCCATCAAGGTGTCGGCGGTCTCGCCGGATTGGCTGATGGTCACGCACAGCGTCTGGGGGTCGATGATCGGGTCCCGATAGCGGAACTCGGAGGCGACCTCGACCTCGCAGGGCACCCGCGTCCAGTGCTCGATGGCGTACTTGGCGACCATGCCGGCGTAGTAGGCGGAGCCGCAGGCCACGATGACGATCTTGTTCACGCGGCGCAGATCCTCTTGGGAGATGCTGCGCATCTCGTCCAGCACAAGTTCACCGCGGTCGTTGTAGCGACCCAGCAAGGTGTCGGCGACCGCCTTCGGCTGCTCGAAGATCTCCTTGCGCATGAACCAGTCGAAGCCGCCCTTCTCAGCGGCCGAGGTGTCCCAATCGACCTGATAGCGCTGCACTTCAGCCGGCTGCCCGTCGAAGCCGACCACGGTGATCTCGGACGGGCTGATCAGTACGACCTGGTCCTGGCCGAGTTCGATGACATCGCGGGTGTGCTCGATGAAGGCCAGCACGTCGGAGGCCACGAAGTTCTCGCCCTCACCGACGCCAACCACCAAGGGCGAGTTGCGGCGCGCAGCCACCACTTGGCCAGGCTGCTCGGCGTCCACCGCGACGAGGGTGAACGCCCCCTGCAAGCGCCCGACTACCACCCGCATGGCGCCGAGCAGATCATGGTTGTGCTGCAGCTCCAGGGCCAACAAATGCGCGGCCACCTCGGTGTCGGTCTCGGAGGTGAACTGGGCGCCGGCTTCGCCCAACTCGGCGCGCAGCTGACTGTAGTTCTCGATGATGCCGTTGTGCACCACTGCCACCCGGCCGTCGGCCGAGACGTGCGGATGGGCATTGAGGTCGTTGGGGGCGCCGTGCGTGGCCCACCGAGTGTGACCGATGCCCTGATGGGATGCCGGTAGCTGGCGGGCATCCAACTCCGCCTCGAGATTGGCCAACTTGCCGGCCTTCTTTGCGACAGCTAACTGCCCGTCCGCGACGACTGCGATGCCGGCCGAGTCGTATCCGCGGTATTCCATCCGGCGCAAGCCAGCCACAATGACCTCTTGCGCATCCCGAGGGCCGGTATATCCGATGATTCCACACATAGCGACGAGTCTAGAGAGCAGCCCGCTACGCTTGCACAATGCCCTGCGAAGAAGCAAGACCGTGACCGGCCCCTGGGTGACCCTGCCCAGGGCAGCGTGGGCACGATTGGCCCACGACAACCAGCAGAGGCTCGACAGCGAGACGGTCATTCGGCTGCGGGGTCTGCAGGATCCGACCGATGTCCGCGATGTCGCAGAGGTCTACCTGCCGCTGGCTCAGTTGCTCAACCTCTACCGAATCAACCACGACCAGTTGTACGCCGATTCGTACGGCTTTCTGGGCATCTACCCTAGTCGCACTCCGTTTGTGATTGGCGTTGCCGGGTCAGTTGCGGTCGGCAAGTCGACCACCGCGCGCCTGCTGCGCGAACTGCTGGCACGATCCCCGGGGCATCCACAGGTCGACCTGGTCACCACGGACGGCTTCCTCTACCCCAACGCCGTCCTCGAGGAGCGCGGCTTGCTGGACAGGAAAGGCTTCCCGGAGAGCTATGACCGTCGCGCGCTGCTCGATTTCGTCATCAGGGTGAAATCCGGCTCATCGGTAGTGACGGCGCCGATCTACTCGCACACCATCTACGACATCGTCCCTGATCGCCTGATCACGATCGAAAGTCCGGACGTCCTGATCCTGGAGGGGCTCAACGTCTTGCAGCCTGCCCCGGCGGGCAGCGCCCATCTGACGGTCAGCGACTTCTTCGACTTCTCGGTCTATGTGGACGCGGACGCGTCCGACATCAGGGCTTGGTACCTGGATCGCTTCATGGCCCTGCGCAAGGGGGCCTTCAAGAATCCGCACAGCTACTTCCGCGAGGTCGCCTTGCTTACCGAACAGGAGGCCATCCAGAAGGGCTTGGGCTTCTGGGACGAGATCAACGCCCCCAACCTGGTGGACAACATCGAGCCGACCCGGGAGCGTGCGACCGCGATCCTGCGCAAGGGGTCGGACCACGTGATCTCGGAAGTGCAGATCCGCAAGATCTAGCCCAAGCCGGCCGTCCCCTCGGTCAAGGGGACGGCCGGCGATGACTACAGCACCAACGGCGTCACAGCGCCAGTCGGGCGGCTACCAGCTTCGCCAGCCGCTCAGCAACCTCCCGTGCATGCTCGCTGGTGGTCGCTTCGACCATCACCCGAACCAACGGCTCGGTGCCCGAGGGACGCAAGACCACGCGTCCGCCATCGCCCAGTTCTCGGTTCGCCGAGGTGACCGCCTGCGTGATTTCGGGGTCGATTCCCGCCCGCATCTTGTCGACGTTAGGGACGTTGATCATCACCTGTGGCAGCGTCGTCATGACTGAGGCCAGGTCAGCGGCGGTGCGTCCCGAGGACGCCATACAGGCCGCCAACTGCAAGCCGGTCAGTACGCCGTCGCCGGTGTTGGCGTACTCGCTCATGATGATGTGGCCGGACTGCTCGCCGCCCAACGTGAAGCCGTTGGCGGCCATCGCCTCCAGCACATAGCGGTCACCGACGCGGGTCTGCTCAACCTGGATGCCGTAGTCGCGCATCGCGTTGAACAGGCCCAGGTTGCTCATGATCGTGGCCACCAAGGTGTTGTTGTGCAGCTTGTGCTGCGACTTCAGATGCAGGGCCAGGATCGCCATGATCTTGTCGCCGTCGACCAGATTGCCGTCGGCGTCCACCGCGAGGCAGCGGTCGGCGTCACCGTCGAGGGCGATGCCCAGGTCGGCGCCGTGCTCGACCACCGCGGCCTGCAGGCCACCGATGTGGGTGGAACCGGCATTGTCGTTGATGTTGAGCCCGTCGGGGGTGTTGTTCATGGCGATGACAGTGGCACCGGACGCCTCGAATGCGGGCACTGCGGTCGACGACGCTGCACCGTTGGCGGCATCGATGACGATCTTCAGGCCGTCGAGCCGCACGTCACCAAGGCTGGCGACCAGCGAGTCGATGTAGCGATGCAATAGCGCGTCGCCGGCGTCGGAGCTGATGTGGCCGACCGCCCCGCCGGTCGGAGGCTGCCAATGCTGGCCGAGGCGTTCCTCGATCTGGTCCTCAAGGAAGTCGTCGAGCTTGACCCCGCCGCGCTGGAAGAACTTGATGCCGTTGTCGGGCATCGGGTTGTGGGAGGCCGAAAGCATGACGCCCAAGACGCTGCTCTGGTCGTTCACCAAGTACGCCAAGCCCGGGGTCGGGACCACGCCGACATCGATGACGTCCACACCGGCGCTGGCCAAGCCGGCGCTGACTGCGGCGGAAAGGAACTCACCCGAGATTCGGGTGTCGCGCCCCACGAGCGCCGTCGGGCGAGCGCCGTGGAAGGCGCCCGTTTCGCTGAGTACCCGAGCGGCAGCGATGGCCAAGTCCATCGCGAGTTGGGCTGTCAGGTCTTTGTTCGCGACGCCACGGACGCCGTCGGTACCAAATAGTCGTGCCATGGTTGAACAGCGTAGCGGCAACGCCCCGAACAGCAGCAGCCGACCACCGCGAAACAGTGGTCGGCTGCTGCTGGAGGTCGTTCGGTCAGCGCTTGGAGTACTGCGGCGCCTTGCGGGCCTTCTTGAGACCGGCCTTCTTGCGTTCCTTGACGCGGGCATCGCGGGTCAGCAACCCGGCCTTCTTCAGGGCAGGACGGCTGGCCTCGGTGTCGATGGCGTTCAGCGCACGAGCGATGCCGAGGCTGACCGCGCCTGCCTGACCGCTGGTGCCGCCACCGGAGATGCGCACGATGACGTCGTAGGAACCCACCACGCCGGCGGTCACGAAGGGCTCGTTCACCTCTTGCTGGTGCAGCTTGTTCGGGAAGTAATCCTGAAGGCTGCGGCCGTTGATCGACCACTGGCCGGTGCCGGGCGCCAGCCGGACACGGGCGATGGCCTCCTTGCGGCGGCCGGTGCCCTGCCCGGGCGCAACGACCGCCGGACGGCTGGTCGAAGCGGCCTGGGCCGACGAGGCAGAATCGGCGCGGTAAGCGATCTCCCGATTCTCCTCATCGATGAACGGGGTGGTCTCGGTGGCTTCGAGGTCTTCGGTCTGGGTCTCGGACACGATTGAATCCTTGGTGTTCTGCGCGCTCACTGCGCGACCTGGGTGATCTCGTACGGCTGGGGACGCTGGGCCGCGTGCGGGAGCTCCGGGCCGGCGTAGACCTTGAGCTTGTGCATCTGGGTGCGGCTGAGCTTGTTCTTCGGCATCATGCCCCACACGGCCCGCTCGACCAGTGTGCGCGGGTCGCCGTCACGCAGCTCGCCGGCCGTCCTGCTCCGGATGCCGCCGGGGCGTCCGGACACGGTGTAACGCAGTGACTCGGTGGCCTTGTTGCCGGTCAGGGCGACCTTGCCGGCGTTGACGACAATGACGAAGTCGCCACCGTCCATGTGCGGGGCGAAGGTGGGCTTGTGCTTGCCGCGGAGCAAGTTGGCCACGGTGGAGGCGAGGCGTCCGAGCACAACATCAGAGGCATCGATGACGAGCCAATTCCTGGTGATGTCACCAGGCTTCGGGCTGTAAGTAGTCACGTTCTTCGTCTTCCGGCTTGTTCTTGGGGAACACGCGGCTGGACGCCCGCGTGAACACACTTGAATGGCCGTCCCCATTCTTCCTGGGACCCGGAGCCGCGAAGGCTCCGCGCGGGGACGACCACGCTCAGGTTACTGGACGATGCCCGACCGGTCAAAGCGCGGCTACGCGGGGACTTGACGTAGAGGTAGTACGAGCTGCGACGATCAAGATCCACGTGACGCTGGCCCGATGAATGTATCAAGCCAAGACGATCACCAACAGCTGGGCGACGATCACCGGCAAGAGCATGGTGAGCGGGTGTGCCACGGTGCTATGGTCTTGCGCATCGCTGGTTCGTACATGCTGCGCGGCATGTCGAGACAACAGGGAATCTGGTGCGAGTCCAAGGCTGTCCCGTGGCGGTGAATGGTGACGAAAGCCGCCAAGAGCACTGGAATGACTTGGGAAGCGATGGCCAGTCGGCAGAGTGGTGTGAGCACCCGAATGCCGCGAGCCCGAAGACCTGCCAGTGAGCATCCGGGCACGGGCGGTGGCGACAATCTCGTGGACCGGGTTTCGGCGGGCCGCGTTGTCGTCGTCCACTTCGGCAGAGAGTAGGAGCGATGTTCAACAAGATCTTGGTGGCCAACCGCGGCGAGATCGCAGTCCGGGCCTTCCGGGCGGCCCGCGAACTCGGTTGCCGCACCGTGGCGGTATTCGCCCAGGAAGACCGCAACTCGGAACACCGCGTCAAGGCGGATGAGTCCTACCAGATCGGCGAATCCGGTCACCCCGTGGCGGCCTACCTCGACATCGACGGCATCATCGCGGTCGCCAAGCACTGCGGCGCCGAGGCAATCTACCCCGGGTACGGCTTCCTCAGCGAGAATCCCGATTTCGCGGCTGCCTGCGCGGATGCAGGGTTGGTTTTCGTCGGGCCCAGTGCCCGGACGATCCGGCTGGCCGGCAACAAGGTGCGGGCCATCGAGCACGCCCGGGCGGCTGGACTGCCCACGCTGCAATCCACCTCGCCAACCACCGATATCGCCCAGCTGGCGCGTGACGCCACCCAGCTGAGCTTCCCGATGTTCGTCAAGGCGGTGGCTGGCGGCGGCGGTCGCGGTATGCGGCGGGTGGATCGCCCCGAGGATTTGGCTGGGCTGGCCGGTGACGCGATGCGGGAATCCGAGAGCGCCTTCGGTGACGGCACCGTCTACCTGGAGCAGGCCGTACTCAGGCCGCGGCATATCGAGGTGCAGGTGCTGGCCGACCATCACGGCAACCAGTTGCATCTGTTCGAGCGGGATTGCTCGATCCAGCGTCGGCACCAGAAGGTGATTGAGATGGCGCCGGCTCCGCAACTGGACGCCGAACTGCGTGCGTCCCTCACTGCGGCAGCGCTCGCCTTCACCAAGGAAATCAGCTACACCGGGGCGGGCACGGTCGAGTTCCTGCTGGAGACCGCCGGCCCCCAGGCCGGTAGCTACGTCTTCATCGAGATGAACCCGCGCATCCAGGTGGAGCACACCGTCACCGAAGAGATCACCGATGTCGATATCGTGGCCAGTCAGCTACGCATTGCGGCCGGGGAATCGCTGGCCGAGATCGGGCTGCGCCAAGACGACATCAAGCCGCGCGGCGCGGCCATCCAGTGCCGGATCACCACCGAGGATCCGGAGAACTCGTTCCGTCCCGACACCGGGGTGATCACCGCGTACTCGTCGGCGTCTGGGGCTGGCATCCGGTTGGACGGCGGAACAGTGGGCACCGGCGTTGCCATCAGCCCGCACTTCGATTCGATGCTGGTGAAGCTGACCGCGCGAGGCCGCGACCACGCCACCGCGATCATGCGGGCACGCCGCGCACTGAGTGAATTCCAGATCGAGGGCGTGGCAACCAATATCGCCTTCCTGGAAGCGGTGCTGGCCGAACCTGATCTGCTGGATACCGGCTTGTCGACCGCATTCATCAGCGAGCGGCCTTACCTGCTGCACGCCCAGCCGGCCACCGATCGCAACACCAAACTGCTGCGTCACGTCGCCCACGTCACGGTGAACCACCCCTATGGGCTGGCACCGGCAAGGGCCGAACCGAGACTGAAGCTGCCTGACACCAGCGATCTGGCGCCGATCGACGGCAGCCGGCAGGCGCTGCGCGAGTTGGGGCCGGTCGAGTTCAACCGGCGTCTGCGGGCCCAGCGCCCGGTGGCGATCACCGAAACCACCTTCCGAGACGCGCACCAGTCGCTGTTGGCCACCCGACTACGCAGCATCGACCTGCTGAACGCCGCCAAGACCACCGCGAAACTCACCCCCGGGCTGTTGTCGGTGGAGTGTTGGGGTGGGGCCACCTACGACGTGGCGCTGCGCTTCCTGGCCGAAGACCCCTGGGAGCGGCTCGCCGCGCTGCGGACGGCCATGCCCAACCAATGCCTGCAGATGCTGCTGCGCGGTCGCAACACCGTCGGCTATACCCCCTACCCGACCGCAGTCGCCCAGGCGTTCGTCGCCGAGGCCACCGAAGTGGGCATCGACGTCTTCCGTATCTTCGACGCACTCAACGACGTCGAGCAACTGCGACCGGCGATCGATGCGGTGCTTGGCGATGGCCGTGCGATCGCCCAAGCTGCGCTGTGCTACAGCGGGGACCTGCTCGACCCGGCCGAAGACCTGTACACCTTGGACTACTACCTGCGGCTGGCCGAGCAGCTGGTCGAGGCCGGGGCGCATTCGCTCGCGATCAAGGACATGGCCGGGCTGCTGCGCCCCTACGCCGCCAAGAAGTTGGTCACCGCGCTGCGTAAGAACTTCGATCTGCCCGTGCAGGTGCACACCCACGACACAGCCGGCGGCCAGATCGGCACCCTGCTGGCGGCCATCGAGGCAGGTGCCGACGCGGTCGACGTGGCCAGTGCCCCGATGTCGGCGACCACCTCGCAGCCGTCCATGTCTGCGCTGGTGATGGGCTTGGCGCACACCGAGCGGGCACCCGAACTCGACCCCGATGCGGTGCTGGCGCTCGAGCCGTACTGGGAGGCGACCCGCAAGCTGTACCGACCCTTCGAGTCGGGCCTGCCCGGCCCGACCGGCCGGGTCTACACCCACGAGATCCCGGGCGGCCAGCTGTCGAATCTGCGGCAGCAGGCAAGCGCGCTGGGGCTTGGGGACCAATTCGAGCAGATCGAGGAGATGTACGCGGCGGCCAACCAGATCCTCGGCCGCCCGACGAAGGTGACACCCTCGTCCAAGGTGGTGGGCGACCTGGCCTTGCATCTGGTTGCGGTCCACGCCGACCCCGAACAGTTCGCTGCGCACCCGGAGAAGTTCGATCTGCCCGATTCGGTGCTGGGTTTCCTGAGCGGCGAGCTGGGCACTCCGGCCGGTGGCTGGCCCGAGCCCTTCCGAACCAAGGCTCTGGCCGGACGTGTCAAGGATGTCACCATCAACGAACTGACCGACGACGATGCAGCGCTGCTGGCCGAGCCCGGACGCATTCGCCAGCAGACTCTTAACCGGCTGCTGTTCCCGGGGCCGACGGCCGACTGCCAACGGTTCCTGGACAACTACGGCGACTTGAGTGCGCTACCGACGATGTGCTGGCTGTACGGCCTACAGGCTGGGGTCGAACAGGGCTTCGACGTCGGCAATGGCCGCCAGTTGACCATGACGCTGGAGGCGATCTCGGAGCCTGACAAGCGGGCAGAGCGTACCGTGCTGTGCCAGATGGACGGCCAGTTGCGCGCGGTCAAGGTGCGGGACGAGTCGATCCAGGCCGAGGTCGCCCGGGCCGAACGTGCCGATCCGAACAACCCTGGCCATGTGGCGGCGCCGTTCGCCGGTGCGGCCACGCCGCGGGTTACCCCAGGTGACCGGGTCGAGGCCGGCCAGGTGGTGGCCGGGATTGAGGCGATGAAGATGGAATCGACCATCGCCGCCCCGTGCGCCGGGCTGGTGGCCCGGGTGGTGCTGAATGGTCCGACCGCAGTGGAGGGTGGCGACTTGATCTGTGTCATCGATCCGGCGCAGTGACCACGCGCCGGTGGCTCGCTCCTAGGTGACCGACTGATTGCCGTGCGTCCACGGGTCACCAACTGGTGGTCAACCGACGGTGGCACGTTCGTCGCAGGCTTGCGGCGCAGGCCTGGTAGCGGCAATGTTGACCCATGAGTTCAAAGACGAGCACAAACGCGCCCAAGGTCACCAGCCCCGCAGACCTACGTAACGTGGTCCTGGTCGGATCAGCCGGTTCGGGCAAGACCACTTTGTTCGAGAACCTGATCAAGGCGCGGATCTCCGGTTATCGTGGCGAGAAGGATGATCCCGAGCGGCTGGCCGTGCTCTCGCTGGCCACCCTCACCAACGGTGACACCGTTATCAACCTCTTCGACGCCCCGGGCAATCCCGACTATGTCGGTGAACTGCGCGCCGGCCTGCGGGCCGCTGACGCCGCCGTCTTCGTGGTCAGCGCCGCCGATGGCATCGACATGACCACCCAGATCCTGTGGAACGAATGCGCCAGCGTGGGCATGCCGCGGGCGATCGTGGTGACCAAGCTCGACACCGAACGGGCAAGCTTCGAACAGACCGTGCAGCAATGCCAAGAGGTTTTCGGGGCCGGTGTCCACCCCGCCTACCTGCCGTTCATCGGAGAGAAGGACCAGATCGTCGGAAACCTGTCGCTGCTGAGCCGCAAGGTGCACGACTACTCGTCCGGCAGCCGCACCTGGCGCAACGCGGACGAGGGCGAGTTGGCGGCGATCGAGGACTTCCGCACCGAGTATGTAGAATCGATCATCACCGAATCCGAGGACGACGAGCTCCTGGAGCGCTACTTCGACGGCGACGAACTGGCCGTCGAAGAGGTCGTCAGCAACCTGATGAAGGCGCTCTATCACGGCAGCTTCCACCCGGTGATCCCGGTCACCACCAGCGGTGTGGGAACCGAGGAATTGCTCGGGGTCATCGACCGGGGCTTCCCCACCCCGCTGCGCTGGAAGGCGCCGGCCATCGCCACTGTGGAGGGTGATCCGGTGGAGCCCGGTGAGATCTCCGTCGATGCCCCGCTGCTCGCAGAGGTCATTCGCACCACCTCCGACCCTTACGCCGGCCGGCTTTCCATGGTGCGTGTCTTCAACGGCACCCTGCGGCCGGACACCACGGTGCACATCGCCGGGCACCGGGCCCAGTTCTCCGGCGGGAACGGGCAGGGTGACCACGACGACGAGGAGCGGGTCGGGCTGCTGACTGCACCGCACGGCGTCGAGCTGCACCCGAAGGAGGTCGCGATCGCCGGCGAGGTCGTGATGGTCGCCAAGCTGGGCACCGCAGAAACCAGTGACACGTTGAGCGACCCAATGGCCTCGCGCGTCATTGAGCCTTGGCTGCTGCCGGAGCCCCTGCTGCCGGTCGCGATCCGCGCGGCCAGCCGCAACGACGAGGACAAGCTTGCGGGTGCCCTGCAGCGACTGGTGGTCGAGGATTCCACCGTCAAGCTGGAGCGTGCGCCAGGTACCGAGCAACTGCTGCTGTGGACGATGGGTCAGGCCCACCAAGACCTCTTGATGAACCGGTTGAAGGACCGCTACGGCGTCAACATCACCGCGGACCCGATTCGGGCCGCTCTGCGCGAGACATTCATCAAGCCGGCAACGGCCCATGGCCGTCACGTCAAGCAGTCCGGCGGGCATGGACAGTATGCGGTCTGTGACATCAAGGTGGAGCCGAACGAACGCGGCGCCGGATTCGAGTTCATCGATGAGGTTGTCGGTGGCGCGGTACCGCGTCAGTTCATCCCCTCTGTCGAGAAGGGCGTGCGCGCCCAGATGGAGAAGGGCACCCTCACCGGACACCCTATGGTCGACATCAAGGTGACGCTGTATGACGGCAAGGCCCACTCGGTCGACTCATCCGACATGGCCTTCCAGTCCGCCGGCGCCTTGGCGCTCAAGGAGGCTTCCAATCCCTCGACGGTGGCCCTGCTGGAGCCTCTTGACGAGGTGAGCGTGACGGTCAATGACGAGTACCTTGGCGCGGTGATGACCGATCTGAGTAACCGTCGGGGCCAGGTGCTGGGCACCGATTCGTCGGGCTCCGGCAAATCGACGGTGAATGCGCTGGTGCCCCAGAGCGAGTTGAGCCGATATGCGATCGACCTACGGGGCCTCGCACGCGGGTCGGGCGCCTTCAGCCGCAAGTTCCACGGCTACGAGGTGATGCCGACGAACTTGGCGCAGCAGTACATGAAGGCCTGAGGCAGCACCGCTTCAAGGGAGGCCCGTCATTCGGCGGGCCTCCCTGTGCATATTCAATGGCGTCCGACCCGCCCTTGCCTAGCGGGTCGAAACCAGCGAGGTCATGTACAGGGCACGTGGATCGTCCCGGTCGATCAACTCCTTGCCGAACGGGAAGGCGGTGACCGGGATCATCATTATGCTGACCACGGCGTTCGCGATCCCGACGATGGTGATCGCCTGGGTGAGCGCGGTGACGAGATGGACGATGACCAGCAGCCAACCCACCGTGACGAACCAGATGACGTTCATGATCGCTGAGCCAGCGCCGGCTTCCGGCTTCTTCACCACGAGGGTGCCGAAAGGCCACAGCACGTAACGGGCCATCCGGAACGAGGCGATGCCGACCGGGATCGTGACGATCAGCAGGCAGGCGATGACGCCTGCGACGAAGTAGGCTGCCGCCAACCAGATACCACCGAGCAGCAGCCACAAGACATTGAGGACAGTACGCATCCCTCAATGGTGCCACCGCGCCTATGCTGGCGGGCATGTCGCAAGCGCATCACATGGGTGACAAATCCGGGACGAAATCCGTGGTCTCCTACGTGCGACGCAGCCCACGGATGAACCCCTCGCAACGCAACGC